>WNFQ01002516.1_pt1 | contig 21234 bp, 17 predicted proteins | sample 5400171 | NCBI WGS metagenome assembly WNFQ01 (sample SAMN13153356, study PRJNA577476) | soil metagenome | isolation source: 20 cm soil under Madrone tree | place: USA:California | collected 2016-06-14 | reverse complement strand
TACCGACGGCGGTCTGGAATGTTTCGATGAGGGCGCGTTGCTCCGCGGCCGGCGTGATGGCTTCGAAACGGCCGATCGCATTGAGCGTGGCAGTCGTGGCTTTGTTATATGCCTCGATATTCGCTTTCAGCGCCTTTTCGTCGGAGGCGCTGAGAATGACGTTCTTTTCGCTGACGGCGGCGCTGTTGAAACTGCTTTCGGCCTGCAAAGCAAGTTGAACCCGCGTGGCGTTTCCATCGACCAGGGCGGCGGCGGTGTTCGACAAATACGTCACCGACAGCGAGGCATAGAAAACGATCCCGATCGATACCACGGCGATGATCGTGGCAGGCACCGCAATCTTGCCGATGATCGAGATATTACGGAACCGAAACGACATTTTCCATCTCTCCAAAAGGTGCTGTCCGACCTTAAGGCGCAGACCCTTAAGAACCCATTTAGTCTTAATGAAGTAAGCGGATTTCCCGGAAAATTTTAACGGCGACCGTCGGTGAACCTCAGGGCAAACTTGATCGAAAAGCGGTTGGCCAAAGGGGTTGGCAACATCGTAAAGCTGAATGTCTTACGGCTGCTCAACTGTTGCTTGCAGGTCGGGATGAATTAGTGAACGGAAGGTAACTAACTTTCGCACGTCAGCTGAGTTTTCGTGGCGGCGCGTGGCCTGTGCAGCCTTGCGCTGCGTAAAATGACCCGACCGGCCGCGCGATCGTACCGGCACGGTGAAGAGCAACATCGGCAAAGATCATCACCAGCACACCAGCTTTTACGATCCGTCGCTCGAAACCACCGATTATCTCGTGGAGGAGAATCGTCGACTCTGTGTGATTAAGAAGGCTTTCGGCGCCCGCATGCTGTTTGATCAAATGGTACGGAGCTGCATCTGCTCCAGCACCGCGCGGCCAAGCAGCCCATACGGGCTCGCGAACGTCTCCATCATTTCGAAGTGGTTGTAGTTCTCGTTGACAAGATATTGCACGGGCTTGTTGGCAGCCTTCAGCGCGCCGGCGAACTCGCGGGTTTGACGTTGGAATTCGGGCGTCTCGTAAGTGCCATGCGCGAGAACGAGCGGTGCGTTGATCCGTGCGAGATGCCGTTGCGTGCTGAGATTTTCCTCCATCGCGTCGGTGAATTTGACGTATTTCGAACGTGCCGAAAGCCGGACCGGCTTGAGGTCGTAGATGCCGCTCGAAAGCACCGCGCCTTTGATGACGTTATCGGGAAGATCGAAATCCTTGGCCCAATCCGTCAGCAGAGCTACCCCCGTAAGGTGCGCGCCGGAGGAAAAGCCCGACAGGTAAATGCGCTCCGCGTCGCCCCCAAAATTCTTCGCATTGCGCACGGTCCATGCGATCGATCGCCGAACCTGCTCCACCATCGGCATGAGATCGCCATTGGCCTCGTCCACCGAAATGAAGTCGGGCACGACGTAATGGGCGCCGGCGTTCATCAGCATTTCGCCCGGAAAGGCGTATTCGGAGGCTGGACGCTGGTGCCAGGCCCCGCCGTGGATGTGAATGTGGATCGGTGCATTGGGCCGCTTGGTGGAATAGACCTCGAGCCGCTCGATGGCGGTCAAGCCATAGTTGAAGCGCTTGGGTTCGCCGAGGCGCGCTCTCATCGCCATGCTGTTTGTCGCGTAGCGCTTTGTGATCTGCTGCAAATTCGGCGCGTATTTCGATTGATCGTAGGCGTCGTCGAGTTCTTTTTGATCCATGTCCAGCCAGATCGCGGGCCCCTTCGCCGGAGGCGTGGTTGGAGATTGTTGCGCGAAGGCCGCGCTCGCCGCCGTGGCGGCAACGCCGGCGGCAATGCCTGCGAGCATTGTTCTGCGTCCTAACCTCAAATCTTCGTCGTTCCGCACCGTCATTTCGTTCTCTCGAGGCCATTTGAGGTTAAATCGACAAGCATAAATTGTGGGGCGAGCGGATGGTCGTTTTGAGTTTGCGGAACATATCGCAAAATTACTCTGGCGCCACACCGGCGGGTTCCCTTGGCGGCGGCCGAGGGACCTTCCTGCATCGGTTCGGGGCGCCTCGACGGTGGTCCTCCGCCTACTTTAGTTTCGCAATCGTGAGGGACTCATAGTGTGGTTTCACTTGCTGCCCCGGCGACCACGGTTAGAGTAGTTTGAAAAGCCGGGCAAGAAACGATCAAACGGAGGAACGATAAATCTCGATCTCGAGCGGCCAACATCTGGGCCGGATATTCTCTGAACGATCCAACAAAAAGACATGGGCAAGCTAAACATAGGCAAGCCAGACATGCGAGAGCGAACCATCAAATCTCTGCCGTCCCTGAGCGTCCGGATCGACCTCGATCCGGAAGGGCGGATCGGGCCCGGCAAAATCCGACTGCTTGAGAACATCGAAACCTGTGGCTCGATTTCAGCCGCGGGCCGGGCGATGGATATGTCTTACAAGCGGGCGTGGAATTTGGTGGACGAAATCAACCGCATCTGCGGTCGAGCCGCCGTCGAGCGACAAGCCGGCGGCAAGAACGGCGGCGGCGCAGTCCTTACGCCGTTCGGCGTATCCCTCATCGCGCGTTACCGGAAGATCGAACGGGCCGCGGCCGACGCGGCCCGCAATGAGCTTGCAGCGTTGAGGGCCGACATTGGACGCCCGCGAAAAATATTTCGTGGTTAACCGACGCTTAATTAGCTGACGCTACAAACAGTCCACAACGATTCGCGTGTCGCATTTCCGACCGCAGTAGGCGGCCGGGCTATTCGAATTACGACTGTTGCCACGATTGTTTGTGGGTGCGTGCATTATGTTTTTTTGTATTTATCGTTATATCCCATTGGATATAACGCAAATCAGGCGGCTAGTATTTGCGCTGGGTGTGGCGGGTATGGTGCCCTCCGCCTACGCCGCGGATTTGGAGCAGGTTCCTCTGAACGGCTTTCCGCTGAAAGACCCGCTTCCCGACAGTTTGACCTGGCGCGGCATCACTTTTTACGGAACGATCGATATCGGCTATGCCTATCAAACCAACGGTCGTCCGCTCGGGCGCGCGGTTTCAGGTCTTGAATTTACTCCCTTCACGACGACCAGGAATTACACGGGTCAGTCCGTCTCGACCATCGCTCATAGCGGCCTCGAACAATCCAAAATCGGGGTGAGATTCGATGAACCGCTCGTTTGGAACTGGTCGGCAATCGGCAAGCTGGAGACGGGCTTCGATCCGATCAAGTTCAGACTCTCGGATGGATGCAACTCCTTGATCGAGAATGCCGGCGTCATTTACTCCCAGCAAACGTCAAACGCGGATAGCAGCCGTTGCGGCCAGCCTCTCAACGGCGAGGCCTATGGCGGCTTCCGCAATCCGACTTACGGCACGCTGACATTCGGCCGCCAGAATTCGTTCCAGTTCGACTCGGTCGTCGTTTATGACCCGTTGACCCTGTCCTACGCGTTCTCATGCACCAATGCCGGTTCGGTCAGCCCACAAACCGCGCGCTGGGATAATTCGGCCAAATATATCTATCGAAATGGGCCGCTCCATGCAGGGGTCATGTACTCCGAGGGCGGCGAGACGGCCGGGATGTTCGGCAAAGGCTTCGGCTTCAACGTTGGCGGAAACTACCAGGGGTTTTCGTTCGACGGAGTTTACATGATCGAACACGGCGCCGTGAATCTGCAGACGGCGGCCAATGGTGTGGCTGGCAGCCGGCCTCTCGCCTCCAACATTTCGGACAACGAAACCTGGTCCCTTATGGGCAAATACACCTACGAATTCTCCGGCAACTCCAAAAATGAAGGACCTCGCGCCTGGCTGACGTTCTTCGGCGGCTACACGCGCTTCGATCAGTCGAACCCGCGGGATGCAATTTTCTCCGGGGGGACGGCCGGCGGATATCAGCTTGCTGTATCGGGGATGCTACCTGACAATGACGCGTACACCACCGACCGGATGCTGCAATTCTTCTGGACGGGCGCGAAATACCAACTGTCCTCGGGTTGGAGCTTCACCGGCGCCTACTATCACGTGAACCAAAGTTCTTTTGTGGCCGATCACAAGCCTTGTATCGCGGGGGGCGCCAGCAAGCCCGACTGCGTGGGTGCGTTCGACCAGGTGTCTTTCCTGGTCGACTACCAGATCACCAAACACGTCGATGTCTACTCCGGCATAACCCATGCAAGAGTGGAAAATGGTCTTGCCTCGGGATTTCCCGGCACGCCGGGCGCTAAATTTGGCATGGCCGGCGCCGCAACCAGCGTCGAGACGACTTCCTTCATGACCGGTGTGCGGATGAGGTGGTAAGGGCGAAACGAGCCTTTTCCAAGCGCGGTGGCTTCATCTTTTGACCGCGCTGCAGCCCCTCAGTAGCTCGCACTGTTGCGAGCCGATGCGTAGTGAAAAATCCCAGCACTCATAAACGCGGTCCACGACAATAGCGGCACGAACTCGGTTCGCTGCGGTTGGGGCGAGCAATTTGCATTACGACTGTTGCTAAATTGCACTTGTGAGCCGTCTACGTCATATCCCACGATATACAGCGATAGTCAGCGCTGCTGGCTTCAATGCCCGTCCGTGTCTGCGGTTCATTTTGGGGGAGTTACGATGAGAAGAACACTGGGTTTTGCACTTGGCATGATCGGCCTGATGGCCGCCGCGCACGCCGGGGATTTGGACCTTCCGCTGAAAGCTCCTCCCCTGAAGGACCCGCTTCCCGACAGTTTGAGCTGGCAAGGCTTCACCTTTTACGCAACGGTCGATCTCGGCTATGCTTATCAAACCAACGGCCGTCCGCTCGGCAGCGTGGTTTCGGGCCTTGAATTCATCCCCTTCACCACCACCAGGAATTACACGGGTCAAACGGTTTCGACCATCGCCCACAGCGGCTTGGAGCAATCGAAGGCCGGTGTGAAGTTCGAAAGAGAAATCGGCTATAATTGGGCGCTTCTCGCCGACTTCGGGACGGGCTTCAACCCGCTTTCCGGGAAGCTCTCCGACGGGTGCAGCTCCTTCATCCAAAACGCCGGCGTTCCCTACGCCCAGCAAACGTCGAACGCGGATTCCGGCCGATGCGGCCAGACGTTCAACGGTCCGGCCTATGGCGGCGTGAGCAATCCGACTTATGGCACGCTGACGGTCGGCCGTCAGAATACGTTTCAGCTCGACGGCATCGCGGCTTACGACCCGATGGCCCTGTCCTACGCTTTCTCGCTTCTCGGCTATTCCGGAACCAATGCCGGGTCGGGCACCACGCAATCCGCGCGCTGGGATAATTCGGCCAAATATGTCTATCGATACGGCCCGGTCCACGCCGGGTTCATGTACTCCGAGGGCGGCGACACCACCGGCATGTTCGGCAAGGGCTTTGGCTTCAATGTCGGCGGAAGCTATCGAGGCTTTTCGCTTGACGGGGTTTACACGAGGGAACACGGCGCCGTGGGCCTGCAGAGTGCGGTCAACGATCCGTTGAGCACCCGGACTCTCGCCGCCAACATATCGGACAACGAAGGCTGGTCGCTGTTGGGCAAATACACCCATGCGTTCGCGGGCTCCAGGGACGAAGACCCGCGCGCCAAGCTGACATTCTATGGCGGCTACACGCACATCGATCAGTCCAACCCGCAAAACCCGGTTCTGTTCGGATCGGCGGCTGGCGGATATCCACTTACCCTCGGCCCGGGGCTGCCCGACAACGACGCCTTCACTGCTGACAGGATCCTGCAATACTTCTGGACGGGTGCGAAATACGAGCTGCCCTCGGGGTGGAGCTTCACCGGCGCCTATTACCACGCGAACCAGAATTCCTTCGTGGCTGATCATAAGCCTTGCGTCGCGGGGGGCGCCAGCAAGACTGACTGCGCAGGTAATTTCGATCAGGTATCCTTCCTGGCCGACTACCAGATCACCAAGCACTTCGATGTCTACGCCGGGGTGACCTATGCAAGGGTGACCAACGGTCTCGCCTCAGGATTCCCTGGAACGCCCGGTGCTGTAGCCAGTTTGGGCCCGGCCGGCACGGTCGGCACCGCAACCAGCGTCAACACGACTTCGCTCATGACCGGTGTGCGGATGAGGTTGTAAGGGCGAATGGAATGAGCGCGTTCTAGCGTCTAGACGTTTTCCGGTTCGTTCGAATCATTGCCACTTGTCCCGTGGCCGCATGGTTCGAGATGCGCGAAGACGCGCTCCTCACCATGAGGGTCTAAGACCTCATCCTGAGGAGCGCGCTTTTGCGCGCGTCTCGAAGGATGAAGCCAACGTGGAAAATGCCCTACCGCTTGGTCACGAGCTCCGCCACCGCGGCTGTCGATTCGATGAAGCTTCGCGGGCAATCGTTGGCTGCGAGTTGCAGCAGGCGTTGCGCTTCCTTTCCGTCCTTCTTTAGCAGCGCCAATTCTCCGCTGTAAAAGTTGGCCTCGCAGGTTTGCGCCGACGCCGTCTTTGGATCGCGATCGAAGGCCGCCGCGAGGGTTTGTGCGGCGTTCAGATCGCTAAGGAAATGCCGGACGACCGGAGCTGGCCACGCGGTCATGTCCAGTTGTTTCGCGGCTTCCGCCAAATGGCTCGGGACATTGTTGCGACGCTCTGCGAGATCGAGCCACAGCGCCGCATAGGCATCTTTCGGGTTGAGTGCGGCCGCCTTCTTGAGGTCGGCCTCCGCGTCAGCAATATGACCGCCGACGAAGAAATACGCGACGCCGCGGCTGAAGTAGGCCTTAGCCTCATCGGGTTCGAGCTGGATCGATTTGGTGAAGTCCGCCACCGCGCCGAGATTATTGCCCACGGTATAGGACAGCGAACCCCGGGCGAAGTAGGCCGGCGCGTAATTGGGGTCGAGCCGAATCGATTCGTTCAAATCGGCGAAGGCATGGTCGAAGTCACTCTTGCGTTGGTACAATTCACTTCGAAAAAAATAGGTGACGGCATAATTGGGATCGAGTTGGATCGATTCGCTAAAATCGGCCAAGGCGCGGTCGAAATCGCCGTTGTTCTTGTAAAGATTGCCGCGGGCCGTGCGTGCCCACGCGTTTTTGGGATCGAGCCGGATCGCCTCGGTGAAGTCAGCGAAGGCGTGCTCGGCGTCGGCCTTGTTCAAATAGGCGTTGCCGCGATTGACGTAGGCCGCCGCGTAAGTGCGATCGATTCGGATGGCTTCGTTACAATCCGACAAGGCTCGATCCGGATCTTTTTTGGCCCACCACCAGCCGCAGCGGTTGCTAAATGCGGATGCGCGGCCTGGGCCGGTTGTCTTGGGGTCATTGAGGACGCGGTCGCAGGCCGCGATGTTCTGGTCGGCATTGGTAATTTGTCCGGCAAACTTGCACCGGTCGAGATCGGCTCGACTGTCGGCCAAAACCGGACTCGAGATGATGAGCAATGTGGTCAATCCAGCAAACATCACCGAAAAGCGCATGTTTCCTCCAGCTCCTAGATCATGACGTCGGGACGCCATCTTCGCGCAACAACCTTTGACGAGGTTAAAATGGTTTTCGAGCCGATGAGTCGCTTCCGGAGATGTGTTCGGATTGCAACACACGCCAGAAAAAAATTACGATTGGACGTTGAATAACAGAATCAAATTGCGGTTTAGTCGACAGGAGGCAATTCTTCGTTCGATAAAAGAAAAAATGGGCGCAGGAAATCGCAGTCTATCGAACACCGAGGGAGCAAATGAGAATCAATAACAAGGCTTTATTAGCCGCGGCGGGCATCGCTGCCTTCGCATTTTCGCCGGCGAACGCATATGAGGGCGGGTTTGCCTCCCAGGAGCCGGGCGTGTTCATCGGCTCGAGCGCTGGCGTGCCGCCGCCCGGCATCTATATGTTCAACCAGGTGTTCACCAACCAGGGAAACGTGTCGGGGCCGGGGACGACCACGTTCGGACTGGGCACCCGTAATAGCGCGCACGTAACCGAATATACAGCGGGCTTCCTTTTTGTTCCCGGTTGGACCTTCCTGGGTGCGACCTATGACGCCATCATCGCACAGCCATTTCTGGAGGCGGCCGTCGGAAGTCCCCTAACACTTATATCGCGCCGGTCGAACTAAGCTGGAAGCTCGGGGCCAGCGGATTTGCCGTGAAGACGGGTTTTGGCGTGTTTGTGCCGGATGGCACCAAAACGGGGGTTACCGGTTTGGGTAACGTCGGTAAGCCCTGGTATACGTTCCAGCCTGAATTGATCGTTTCGTACCTGGGCGGTGGCTATAATCTGAGTGTTGCGTTGTACGAAGAAATCAATACGACGAGCAGTGTCGATAACTACACGAGCGGCAACATTTTCCATGCGGACTTCACGGCGACCAAGACCTTCGGCAAGTGGACGATCGGTCCTGTAGCTCATTACGTTGCGCAGGTTACTGACGATAGCTGCCCGATCGGCACATGCAGAATCGCTCACCCGCTCGGCACCGCCGCCAACGCCCAGCGCTACGAGGTTTTCGCCGTCGGCGGACTTGTGGAATATAATTTCGGCCCGGCGAGCTTGTCCGTATGGGCGACGCAAGATGTGTCGGCGAAAGCGTCTGGTGTCGTTGTCCCACTCCTCGGAGGGGATCCCTCTGTGATCACCCGCGGCTTTACGGTGTTTTCGACGCTCAGCTATCGCCTCTGGGCGCCGGAAGAGCCAGCGAAGGCGCCATTGTACCACAAATAACGAAGCTAATGGAGGTCCCCCTTTCGGTAGACGGTTGATCGTCTATCGGAAGGGGGATTTTTCTTTTCGCGGATACGCACTTTTTACAGATGCTCATGGGTCTCCGATATTGGATGCATGAGGCTTGCGGCCCCGGCCAAGCCTGACAGGGAAAATTGCGACTCACTCTCACTGCGCTCCGGCTTTGCGCGCGGCCCCGATCGCCCGCCGCCCGATTCGCCTCGTGTCGTTGCCAAGGCCGACTCGGCCAGTGGCCTACCCTTTGGCTGAGGTCCGGAAAAGCATCCCGTCGGACTTGATCCGAGGGCGGAAACCGGTTTTTCCACGCGACAACCGCAAAGCGTTTGCGCGCAGATCATGCTCAAATAACGAGAATCAAGCCGCAGGTAGAGATGCGATTCCGCTTAAATCCCATCATAATCTGCCGCAGGAAGTGCGCGTCCTTCCGGTAATCTGTTGCCAACCAGCCACAATGAAAATGAAGTTTGTGGCCCGAGAGGAGATGTCCATTCCGATATTGGGGCCGAAGCCGGCAAAGGCGCCTCTTAGTGAGCCCCTTTGCGGCGCAACCCTGGAAATGTCCGCTTTTCCCAGTGAGTGTTGCGCGCCGGTTACAGCATTTCTTGGTTTCCTCAAGCATGTTGGCACCATGAAGGGGTCCTCATTCCGAGGCTCCGTAAACTAGGTGGTCCTGCGGACGGTTTATTGCCCGCGATTTTTGGGGGAATTCACGTGAAAAAAGCACTTATGTTATCTGCTGCGGCGGTCTTCGGTTTCGCGACCGCGGGCTACGCCGATTCAGCAAAGCAGTCGCCCTTCGATGCGATGGCCGCTGACTACGCGGTCAAAGCCAAGGCGCCCGCCAAGGTCGATGACGACAGCCTCTGCTGGAAGGGCATTTGCCTGTACGGCACGCTCGACATGGGCATCGCCTATCAGTCCCACGGTGCTCCGGCGAACCAGTTTAGTGGCGTGCAATATCAGTACTTCACGGCCGCGGGAAACCCTCAGTCTAATGGACCGGTTTTCGGCGTTGGCTCCAACCAGCTGAGCGGTTCGTTTATCGCCCTTCGCGGCAAGCAGGAAGTTGCTGACAACCTCTATGCCATTTTCCTTTTGAAGACGAACTTCAATCCGAACTACGGTATCGTTTCCAGCGGCTTCCAGTCGATCACGCAAAATAACGGTTTGACCCCCGCTAACCAGAACTCGTTCGGTGACTCTTCCCGAAACGGCCAACTGTTCAACGACCAGGCCTGGGTCGGTTTGAGCAACCCCACCTGGGGTACGGTGACCATCGGTCGTCAATACGCACTGACGTCGGACGGTGTTATCAACTACGATCCGCTGTCCAGCTCAGGCGCGTTCTCCGCGATCGGCTTCTTCGGCGCGTCAGCCGGCGTGGGCGATACGGAACAGCGCATCTGGGACAACGCGATCAAGTACACTGTGGGTGTGGGTCCGGTTCGTTTCGCCGTGGAAGTGCAGCCCAGGGCTGGCCAGTTCAGTGGCGGTCAGGGCAACGCAGTTGAAGGCAGCATTGGCTTCGACTACGCCGGGTTCTCGTTCGACGTGATCGGCGCCAAGGAAGATGACGGTGTCAGCGCAAATACCCTCAGCGTTAACCAGCTCAAAGTCATCAATGGTGCTGCAGTTAGTACCTTGGGCGCCTTCACTGCTGCTAACTTTACTACGGGGGCCATTAACGTCCTCGGCCAAGGCCCCGGACTTGTTCAAGGAAACGTTTCCGACAACACCGGTGTCATGGTTCTCGCCAAGTACAGCATCGGGCAGTGGAAGTTCTACGGTGGTTATGAGAATTTCCGCCAGGTGAACCCGAACAACCCGTTGTCGGCCGGCAGCTTCCTTGACGGTGGCTATGTGCTCGGTGCGGTCAACAACAACGCGTTCAATACCGCCAAGATCTCGCAAACCGGCTGGATTGGTACGAAGTATGCGGCCAGGTCCGATCTCGACCTGACGCTTGCTTACTACCGCTTGACGCAGAACAGCTGGGCGGGGACAAGTCGTGGCAATAGTGGCTCCACCGTTTCGAACTTCAACCCGAACGGGAATTGCACCGATGCGAGCTTTGGAACCTGCAGCGGTTCGCTGGACGTGGTGTCCTTCGTCGTCGACTGGCGATTTGCGAAGCGCTTCGATGTCTACGCGGGCGTTGCGTGGTCACAGACGCAGAATGGCTTCTCGAACGGCATCGTTGCCCTTCATCCGGGGGCTAATGGTACTGGTCCCGGTGGTCTAGGCGTGGCTCAAGCAACCACATTCACCCAGTGGTCTCCGTCGGCTGGCATCAAGTTCACGTTCTGATCTGAACAGCTGACTTACACATAATAACGGAAGGGCCGACCATTTGGTCGGCCCTTTTGTTTTTGAGCGGTATTCAATGTCCACGCTCGCTGAAAAATTCTCGCCCCGGCTGGGAATATTGTCACAAGCTCCGAGTTTCTCGTGAAGTGTTGCGCGCCGGTTACAGCATTTCTTGGTTTCCTCAAGCATTGTGGTGCCATGAAGGAGTCTTCATCACGAGGCTCCCGAAACTAGGCGGCCATGCGGACGGTCTATTGCCCGCGATTCCTTGGGGGACTCACGTGAAAAAAGCACTTATGTTATCAGTGGCGGCGGTCTTCGGTTTCGCGACCGCGGGCTACGCCGGAGACGCATCTTCAACGAAGTCGCCATTCGATTCGTTGGCGGCCGACTACGCCACCTACAAGGCCAAGGCGCCAGCCAAGGTCGATGACGACAGCCTCTGCTGGAAGGGCATTTGCCTGTACGGCACGATCGATATGGGCGTCACCTATCAAAGCCACGGCGTTCCGGCGAACCCGTTCGCTGGTGTGCAATATTTCTACTACACGACCACGGCGAACGGGGCGTCTCAAGGGCCGGTTTTCGGCGTCGGTTCGAACCAGTTGAGCGGTTCGTTCGTCGCCCTTCGCGGCAAACAGGAAGTGGCTGACAACCTCTACGCCATCTTCCTTTTGAAGACGAACTTCAACCCAAACTACGGCGTCATCGCGAGCGGCTTCCAGTCGATCACTGAAAACAACGGTGTAGCGAAGAGTAACCAGAACGCGCTCGGCGATTCTTCCCGTAACGGCCAGTTGTTCAACGACCAGGCCTGGGTCGGCTTGAGCAGCCCCACCTGGGGTACGGTGACCATCGGTCGTCAATACTCGCTGACCTCGGACGGCATCATCAACTATGATCCGTTGGCAAGCTCGGGCGCATTCTCCCCGATCGGCTTCATGGGTGCGACCGCCGGCGTGGGTGACACGGAACTGCGTATTTGGGACAACGCGATCAAGTACACCGCGAAGGTGGGTCCGGTTCGCTTCGCCATCGAAGCGTTGCCCAGGGCTGGCCAATTTAGCGGCGGTCAGGGCAATGCGTTCGAAGGTTCGATCGGCTTCGATTATGCCGGCTTCACGTTCGACGTGATCGGCGCCAAGGAAGACGACGGTGTCAGTTCGAACGTTCTCAGCGCCACGCAGCTCAAGATCCTCAATAGCGGTACTGGTAATTTAGGCGGGTCCGTTGTTGGTCCCATCGGCGCAGGCCCCGGGCTTGTTCAAGGAAACGTTTCCGACAACACCGGTGTCCAGGTTCTCGGCAAGTATGCCATCGGGCAGTGGAAGTTCTACGGTGGATATGAGAATATCCGCCAAGTGAACCCGAACAACCCGTTGTCGTCCGGCAGCTTCCTTGACGGTGGCTACGTGCTCGGCGCGGCCAACAACAACGCGTTCAACACCGCCAAGATATCGCAAACCGGCTGGATCGGTGCGAAATATGCGGTCAACTCCAATCTCGACCTCTCGTTGGCTTATTACCGCCTTACCCAGAACAGCTGGGCGGGCGTGAACCGTGCTAACACTGGTACGACTACAGTCACGAACCCGAACGGGAATTGTACCGATGCGAGTACTGGGCAATGCAGCGGTGCGCTGGATACGGTTACCTTCCTCGTCGATTGGCGGTTTGCGAAGCGCTTCGACCTCTACGCCGGCGTTGTTTGGATGCAGGACTCGAACGGCTTTGCCAGCGGCATTCTCGCCAACCCCAACCTCGGCGGAACCAGAGCAACTAATGCAGTTGGCACGAACGTGTTTGTGCAGTGGGCTCCGTCGGCTGGTATCAAGTTCACCTGGTGAGCTGACCAGCTAACGTAAACCTAATAACGGAAGGGCCGACCATTTGGTCGGCCCTTTTGCTTTTGAGCGGGTAGAGCGTTTTCGAGCGAAAGCCTGCCCCGGCCACTTCTCCCTCGCCCCGCTTGCGGGGAGAGGGTCGGGGTGAGGGGGACCCTCCGCAGACTCGGACTCGTGGAGAGTCCCCCTCACCCGGATTGCTTTGCAATCCGACCTCTCCCCGCAAGCGGGGCGAGGTGACCAGCCAAAGGCGGTTTAAGTGATGTTTGGACGATTGATTCAGAGGGTTTTCCAGCGAAAGCCTGCCCCGGACGCGATCCGGGGTGGATACCGGTTCGCTTCAAGAAAACGCGTCAAAACAAAGAAATAGGGCTTCCGTTCCGATTCAATCGGAACGGATAAGGCTCTAGATTTTGGGCGAGCTACTAATCAGCTACGCCTTCGGCCGCCGACCGCGCGCACTGCCGCCGCCCCGGAAACCCACCATTTTCCGTCCTGGTCCCATTGAATCATATGCGAAAATGGACTAGTTATCTGACTAGTTGTTCGTAAATGGGCATGCTCATATGACAATTTGGCCGGTGCAAGACGCGAAAGCTCGCTTCAGCGAGATGCTGGAAACCTGCTTGAAAGAGGGGGTCCAGATCGTCACTAAACGCGGTGTCGATACTGCCGTTCTCGTGCCTATGCAGGAATGGCAAAGGCTGAAGCGGGCGGCTAAGCCGACGTTGAAGGAGCTGCTGCTGTCCGGAGGCGCGCGAGGAGAACTGAACATTCCCGAGCGAGGCGGAAGACGCCGTCGTGTGCCTCGAGCATGATCCGGAAAAGTGGGAACCGGTTTTCCGAAAAGATCATGCTCAAACAAAGAGATGAAGGGATTTTGTCTGACGCTGATGTACCTCCTCGATACAAATGTCGTGTCGGAGCTGCGCCGGATTCGGCCGCATGGCGCGGTGCTCGCTTGGCTCGAGAGCGTAGGCGATGAAAATCTACACCTTTCTGCCGTTACCATCGGCGAGATTCAGGCGGGCATTGAGATCACCCGTGAACTGGACCCGGACAAGGCGGCTGAGATCGAGGTTTGGCTGGGGCAGGTTACTGAAACCTACAACATATTAGATATGGATGCGCAAACCTTCCGTTGCTGGGCACGCCTCATGTATCGCAGGTCAGACCATCTGATTGAAGATACAATGCTTGCCGCCACTGCGATGGTCCATAATCTGATTGTCGTCACCCGCAATGTACGAGATTTCGAAGGGCTCGATGTTCACACCTTGAATCCCTTTGATACGATGGATGATTAGAGCTCGCCGGTGCTCATTTCCACCGGCCAAAAAATTCACTTCGTTGGGAATATTATCACAAGCGCGTGAGTCTCTCGTGAGGGGCCAGATTATGCCGAAGCAACGGCTTTGCTTGGAATGGTTTTTGCTGCCTCAGAGCGGGGGGCTTTAGGTGAAGTTGATCAAAACGAAGGAGACTTTCGGCCAGGCGTCGGCAAGAGGGGCGAGGTGACGCTTTCTCTCCGCGACCTCATGGACATGGCCATGGTGCAACCGCCTGCGCCCGAGCGCGGCCGAGTTGGGGCTGCGACCTGCGCGGAATGGGGATTCGCCCTCCACGCTTTTTTCGACGGAGAATTGGATCTGGCGGATTCGTTCGCCTGCGAGCGGCACCTTGCGCGCTGCCCGGGCTGCTCCCTGGAAATCGAGAGCTTGGAAGTCATGCGCCGGAAGATCAAGCGCTTTGCCCTCGGCTGGGACGCTCCCGCGTTGCGGAACAAGTCTGCCGGATAAGCTCGATGGGTGGAGCTCGTAAGATGGGTTGAGCCCTTCGCGAAACCTATCGCCGTAATATTGAACAAGGATGGGGTTCGCTCCACTTAATCCTGCGAACTGCAGGCTCACCCACTTGCCCGACGGGCAAATCAAAAAATTCGTGTCCAGCCCCGTTTCAAAAAATATTGCGCTTCGCGAATAGGTAGAAGCAGCGGTAGATCAAAGGGGTCTCATCCCCAAAAGAGGGGCGGCTCGCGATCGTCACGAACGTGGGGGATGGGATGCGGTGGACGTAGAAGCGGCGGGCGCAATCTTTGCGCGGACGAACGGCGCTTTTGCGGACGGCGAAGTCGTGTGGTCCTGACGCCCCGACGCTGGCGTCAAGTTGGCGGAAGAAATCTTCCGCCAGCGATGGTGGCAAACAAGCCCGGTCACCAAGGAGAGCGCGAAGGAAACCGTTAAAACCATTGCGCAGGGAAGGCCGGGTTTTTCCGGTGAACCTGTGGTGACTACGCTCGTATGCTTTTTCATTTTGCATGCGAGGCTATGGGTGCAGCGGGCACCCGGCTTTCCCTGCGCCCTCTGTTTTTTCGAGGGACGAAGCTGTAAGCAAAACTCGGGCGCATGGTGTCGCGGGATCGAGGATGCATGTGCCGCGTGTCCCGGGCGTAAGCCGCAGCATGAGCGAAGCGAAATGATGCGCTGCAGAACCGGGACCCACCTTGTTTCCAGCATATAAATGGTCCCGGTTCTGCGAAGCGGGCGTTGCACGCCGCTATCCACGCCCGGGACACGAAGCGCGGATTGGTCACTTCCAAACAACAGAAAACCTGATTCCTCGGCCAATGGCCGACATCAGGGAGCCCCACGGCTGGCGCTTCGAGAAATTGTATACCATTGGGGAATAAAGCCCCGGTTGGTGGAGTCTTTAACCTGTTGGCGCAATTCGGCGTCATTTCGAGCCGCTTGGCTCCCAAGGAGATATGTGACATGGCCAAAAATGGCTTTGACGATGATCAAGAACAGGGATTGAACCGCCGTCAGGCGCTGGAATGCATGGTCTGGGCGGGAACCGGCGTGCTTTGGACCGTGAGCGGTGGCGTGCCGCACTCAGTGGGGCTGCTCGGTGAAGCCATGGCTGCCGAGCCCACTGGTTTCACGTTCCTGCAGATGAGCGACAGCCATATCGGTTTTGACAAGAAGGCGAACCCGGATGCGCTGGCCACGCTGCGCGAGGCCGTTACCAAGGTAAAGGCGATGCCGACCAAGCCGGCCTTCATCATCCATACCGGCGACATCACGCATCTTTCCAAGCCTGCTGAATTCGATAACGCCGACAAGGTATTCGGCGAGACCGGCCTTCAAATGCATTATGTGCCCGGCGAACACGACAACATCGACGAAGAGCGCGGCAAGGCCTATCTGGACCGCTACGGCAAGGGTTCCAAGGGTGCGGGCTGGTACAGCTTCGACGACCACGGCGTCCACTTCATCGGTCTCGTCAACGTCGTCGACCTGAAGGCCGGCGGCCTCGGCAACCTCGGCGCCGAGCAGCTCGCATGGCTTGAAGCCGACCTGAAGGGCAAGTCGGACTCTACGCCGATCGTCGTGTTCGCTCATATCCCGCTGCAGGTGATCTACAAGGAATGGGGTTGGGGTACCGAAGACGGCATGCAGGCGCTCAACCTGCTCAAGCGCTTTGGTTCCGTCACCGTTCTGAACGGACATATTCACCAGCTGGCCCAGAAGGTCGAAGGCAACATGACCTTCCATACGGCCTTGTCGACGGCGTTCCCGCAGCCGGCCCCCGGCAGCGCGCCTTCGCCGGGACCGATGGTCGTTCCCTCCGAGCAGCTTCGCGGTTTCCTGGGATTGTCCACCGTCACCGTGGTGCAGGGCAACAAGCAGCTCGCGATCGTCGACAAGACGTTGGCCGGCTAGAACCTTTTCCGTTCCGATCCAATCGGAACGGAAGCTCTACTCGTCTATTTTGACGCGTTTTCTTGACGCGAACCGGTATCCACTTCGCTGGAAAACGCTCTAATCGAGGATTCTACATGCAAGTTTTGACTAACTATCTTCGCCTCGCCCCGGCCCGGTTTGCTACAAACCGGGCCTTGGTCGCTGCAATGCTTTTGGGTCCAATCATTGGAGCGATGGTGGCTGTCGCCACCGTAGCGGCGGAGGATGCCAAGGGTGCCCCGAACGAGATCACTATCGACAACTTCGTGTTCACGCCCAAGGAACTGACAGTTGCGGTCGGAACGACCATCAAGTGGGCCAACCACGACGATATTCCGCACAGTGTGGTCGACAAGAACAAGACCTTCCGCTCGAAGGCGCTCGATACCGACGACTCTTTTAGCTACACGTTCGCGACTGCGGGGACGTTCGACTATTTCTGCGGTTTGCATCCGCATATGGTCGGTCAAGTCATCGTAAAGTGATCATCGCAAGGTGATCGCAAGACCCTGAGAATATTGGGGTAGCAACATGGCGACACTCTTATCGATACGCCGGACCAACGTCCGGCGTATCGAACCTGATGAATTCGTGTTAAATGACCGGTTGGACGGTTCAGACTGTTTGTCTGGCCAGCAGCAGGCACCGAGTTCGATCGTGCAGAACAAGGATGATCGTGCTGTGTTCGACGAAGTCTTCCTGCCGCATATGGCTGAAGCCTATCGTTTGGCACAATGGCTAACCGGCAACGCCTATGACGCCGAAGACATTGTGCAGGACGCAGCGTTGCGTGCATTTCGCGGCATCAAGACCTTCGGTGCCGTCAATGCCCGCGCGTGGTCGCTGACGATTGTGCGTAACACCGCCTATAGCTGGTTGACGAAAAACAGACCTAAGGCGGTTGTTTTCACGGACGACTTGAGTGAGGCGGAGCAGCAGGAGCTTGAGCATGAAGGCCCGCAAGGAAGGGTAGAGACGCCTGAGGAGGCTGCTCTTTTCAAGGCGGATGCCGTGGCGGTTCAAGAGGCTCTGGCGCAATTGCCGGCGCAGTTTCGCGAAGTCATTGTTTTGCGGGAAATCAATCAATTGAATTATCGCGATATCGCCGAAATCACCAGCGTTCCAATTGGAACGGTGATGTCCCGCTTGTCGCGGGGTAGGCAACTTCTGATCGCACTTCTGGGAGACCGAAGGTAGTTATGACTGCATCCATAAAAGACGATCGCGCGTTGCAGATGAATGCCTATTGCGACGGCGAACTCGATCCGGCTTCCGCGATCGAGTTCGAGCGGCGGTTGGCGGACGACAGGATTTTGAACGCTCAATATATAAATTTGTTGTCGTTGCGACGCTCCGTTCGTTCGCTCCCTCAATATGACCTGCCGGTCGGCCTGCGGGCCCGCGTCGAAGCGACGATCGATGCGGAAAGCGCAAGCCAGACAGCTCGTGCGCGCCCGGCGGCACGCCCGCGTCAACGAAGCTGGTCGTTTCAGGCGCTGGCCGCCGCGGCGGTCTTTGGCGCGGTGATGTCAAGCTCCGTCTTGCTGACGATAGAGCGCTACAATCCGCGCGAGGATGTCGCGAGCCAGGTCGTCGCGGGTCACATCCGGGGTTTGCTGGCATCTCAGCCTTTTGACGTTGCATCTTCCGACCGCCATACGGTCAAGCCCTGGTTTACATCGCGCCTGCCGCAATCGCCCCAGGTGGTTGATCTCGCGGCGCAAGGCTTCATGCTCGCGGGTGGTCGCGTGGATGTCGTTGACCAGGTTCCGGTTGCGACGGTCGTTTATAAACACGCGGCGCATACCCTCAGCCTGACGACCCTGCGGCCCGGCCAGGCTGTCTCCGACCAGGCCATCTCGGGATATAACGTCCGAAGCTGGAGCGATGCGGAGTTCACATATGTTGCGGTTTCGGACTTATCCAGCGCAGATCTTACAAGTTTCGAGCGCGCGTTTTCCGCGGGATCGTCGCCGCGGCCTGAAGTCAAATAGACGAGTGAGATCGTCTGCCGCGCTGCTGGGACGTCTATGGCAAGCCCATCCGGGCTTCCGGTAGGCGCATCGTTGATGCTCATAAAGAACCTCGAAAAGCTGCGAAAGAAAACCCTCCGGGAAAGAATTCACGATGAGATCGTTCGTCTGATCGTCTCTGGCGAATTACCGAGTGGCGAATGGGTTGACGAGAAGCAGGTGATCGGCAGGTTGCAGGTGAGCCGGACCCCGTTTCGCGAAGCGATCGGCATCCTTGCAAAAGGGGGGCTGGTTGAGATCAAGCCTTATCGCGGCTTTTACGTGCGCAGCTTCTCCCGCAATGAAACGGCGGACCTTTACGAGCTATATAAACGGCTTGAATGTTTTGCGGTCGAACTCGCCGTACCGCAAATGAGCGATTACGATATACGAAGATTCGAAGACATGCTTTCCGGTGCGATGGTCGCGTTGAAGCAGGGCGATATTGAAACATACGCCATGCGAGATCGGGAATTTCACGAATCGGTCGCGAGGCAATCCGGAAACTCCGCGCTTATCGAGACTTTGGCGCGGTTCACCTTGCAAATCCAGCTGTGTGGGGGAATTGCAAATGTGAGCCGGGAATTCGCCGAACGTGCGGCGCACGCCTGTGACGACATCATACAAGCCTTCAAAGCGCGGGACACGCCGCGCGCGGCCTTTCTCGTGTGCGCCCACATCAACCAGGTCCAGGAGGCGATACTGGCGCGCTTTCCAAACGCTTGATTGGACGGGCAACCGGGAGTGTGGCTCCGTTCCGATTCAATCGGAACAAAAAAGGCTCTAGCAACCGCGGCAAATGTTGTTGATCTTTCGATCGACGTTCGCGTCTTCCTGATCGAGGGCCTCTCGCGTTAGACGCTCCGATGCCGGAACTTCGTCGACGCGTGGCTGGCGATGACCCACGGGCGCCGACCAGGGGAGAGTCGACGTTTCGTTTCCTCGCTTCGATGGCTGAAGCGGCGCCGATGCCATCGCGTCGGCCGTTCCACGAATGGCGGTTTGTGCGAGTACCGGCGCAGCGGCTGCAGCCGATAGAATTGCGGCCGCACAAAGAAGTGTAAATCTTGCCATCGGTTTCTCCCGTAAGTCCGCGGCGCTGGAGCGCTTCTGCCAGAAAAGACTCGCCTTGGACTCCGGATATTCCCGAGTGGGTCGATGGGGGTTCCGCCCTCAATGCTGCCGTGCAGCGTTGGAGGACGGCAAATATTTCACTTTCGAGAGCTTAAAATGCAAATTTCGGGAATATCGATATTCAAATGTGGGTCTTGTTATCGGAGGGAGCGTAACCACGCTCAAGAAGTCGAAACGCCGGCGCTGCCCAGCCAACAAAAACCTCCAAAGGAGCCGGCGGAAACCTCCGAAGCGTCTCAGCCACAAGCCCCCGGCTGAGACGCTTTTTTTATGTTTATCGGCAGAGTTTTGAGCGCACGCCGAGCGCCTAGAGCGTTTTCCAGCGAAGTGGATGCCGGTTCGCGTCAAGAAAACGCGTCAAAACAAAGAAATAGAGCCTCCGTTCCGATTCAATCGGAACGGAAAAGGCTCTAGACCAGCGCGCCGAGCTTTCCGAATTGCGACGCACGGCCGACCGCCTTTGATGGCCCTTGCAGCGCAAAATAGGCTCACCATCTGACATGCGAAGGAACTCGCCATGTTGGATTTTGCGAAAGCCACGTTCGATGAGCCCCCGGGCGAGGGCGCCCGCTCATCTCAAACGACCGAACAAGCCCCGAACGACCACGCTCTGCTCGACGCTTATTCCAATGCCGTGGTCGACGTAACAGAACGCGTCGGGCCGGCCGTGGTCCGCGTCGAAATAGGCCCGAAAGTACGGAACGCACGCGAGCGCAGCGGACTCGGCTCGGGGATCGTGATCTCTCCCGACGGGCTCGTGCTGACCAACAGTCACGTGGTTGGCTCCGCGAAGCAGATCAGGCTGCGGGATGTCGAGGGCATCGCGACCGACGCGCACGTGCTCGGGGTCGATTCCGATACGGATCTGGCTCTGCTGCGCGCCGACGGCGTGCGGGATTTGCGCTACGCCTCGCTTGGCGATTCGAAGACCTTACGCCGCGGCCAGCTGGTCGTTGCGATCGGCAATCCCCTGGGCTTTGAATCGACGGTGACCGCCGGCGTGGTGTCGGCGCTCGGGCGTTCGATCCGCTCGATGAGCGGCCGAACCATCGAGGACGTCATTCAAACCGACGCCGCGCTCAATCCCGGAAATTCCGGCGGACCGCTGGTATCGACGGCGGCCGAGGTGATCGGCATCAACACTGCGATCATCAGTGGAGCGCAGGGCATTTGTTTTGCGGTTGCCAGCAACACCGCGCAATTTGTTTTGTCGGAAATCATCCGTCACGGCTATGTCAGGCGCGCCTATATCGGTGTGTCCGGCCAGACGGCGCCAATCCCGCGAAGGCATGCGGTCATTGCCGGCGTCGAAAACAGGATGGGTGCCCTATTGGCCCAGATCGAGCCGGACGGGCCGGCGGCGCAAGCCGGATTACTGGCCGGGGATGTTGTGATCAAACTGGACGGCGTCGGCATTAACGGCGTCGACGATCTGATCCGCGTGCTTGATCGCGACCGGATCGATCGCGCGCTCGAGATGAATGTGTTGCGCATGGGTCGCTTGCGGGCCGTCGATATTCATCCGATCGAACGGAAGCCGTTCGTTCGGCAAGGTTGA
>WNFQ01000828.1_pt1 | contig 21239 bp, 14 predicted proteins | sample 5400171 | NCBI WGS metagenome assembly WNFQ01 (sample SAMN13153356, study PRJNA577476) | soil metagenome | isolation source: 20 cm soil under Madrone tree | place: USA:California | collected 2016-06-14 | reverse complement strand
CCCAGCGGCGAACTCGCTCACTTATGACCAAGGTCCGGCTCTGCTTTCACGATCGCTGCTTTGATGGCACAGCTTCCGCTGCTCTCTTCTACCGCTTTTATCGCGAACGCTTTGACCAGGCCGCGGAGTTCGGCTTCACGGGGATGACTCATCGCGCCGCGCAGCCCTGGGAAGCCGGACTGTTTGATGGCGACGAAAACGTCATCGTGGACTTCAAGTTTTCCAACTCTCCGAAAGTGACCTGGTGGTTCGACCATCACCAGAGTGCGTTTCTCACGCCCGCCGACGCCGAACAATTCCGCAAGCAGCCCGGGCCGCACATGTTTTACGAACCGGATTACAAGTCGTGCACCAAGCTCATTGCAACCATCGCGAGCGAAAAGTTTGGCTTCAATACCAAGCCGCTCGCAGACTTGATTCATTGGGGCGACATCATCGATGGGGCGCAGTATCCGACGGCGCAGTTGGCCGTCGCACTTGCCGAGCCGGCGACGCAGCTCGCCCTGGTGATTGAAGCCGCGCCGGAAAACGGCCTCCCGGCACGAATCATTCCAGAGCTTGCTTACCGTCCGCTGAGTGAAATGGTGAAGCTGCCGCTGGTGGCCAAGCATCTAGGGCCGCTTCTCGAACGGCATCGCCGATCGATCGAAATTCTGCGCGAGCGGATCGAAGCGCGCGACGGCGTTATTTTCTTCGACGTCAGCGACATGGATCTCGAAGGCTACAACAAATTCATTCCCTATTTGCTGCACCCGGAATGCGTTTATTCCGTGAGCGTCAGCGCTTCCGCGGTGCGCGCGAAAGTTTCACTGGGCACGAACCCGTGGAATCAGGCGGCCGCGAATCAGAACCTGGCCTCACTTGCAGAAAAATTCGGCGGCGGCGGCCATCCGCGCGTCTCCGCCATTTCCTTCGAACCGGGAGATCTACCCCGGGCGCGCGAAGTCGCGCGCGGCCTAGCCGCTACGCTGCGCGGAAAATAGGGCGGATATTGCGAGCTGCACCGGTTTCCAGCCGTTCGACAAAATTGTTTGTCCCGTGTAAAATTCTAAACTGTAACGCTGGACCGGTAGCTCAATGGTAGAGCAGCTGACTCTTAATCAGCGGGTTGGAGGTTCGAGTCCTCCCCGGTTCACCAAACTTTCGGTTTTGTCCTTTCTTTTCAACTAACTAGGCAAGGACTTTGCCCCTTGATATCTCTCTGATTTCAGAGGGTTTGGCAACACATCGAGAACAGAATTCTCGTTTCCCGACGCATAACGGTCTAACTCCTGCCGTCCCTCAAGATCCTTCCCCTGCGGGGGTAGTTTTTTCCCATTGTGAAATAAGGTTTTCACCTGATTGAAACGCTCGGCCCTGCGAAGTATGTAAAAGTGCCCCGCTTTCTATTTGTCTTCATAATCATGACCTCAGGGCCGGAGTTTGGCTTTGGGCAAGGGATCTAGGGACACCCAGAGGAGTGTGGGTGTTCGCATCCGGTCCTAATGGAACGTCTGACCATCGTGATTGGCGGTGCTGAAATGTTAGCAACTGGAAAGTCAAATTCATCCCGGCCATTCCCCGACAAGCTGCGAAATCCTTCCGTGCGATTCTGTGGTGTTCTTGAACGCTTTCCCAATGCAATCGATAAGAGTTCCGGGAATGGTCATCATTTAAGGCGCGAAGAGACGCTGACTGCGGGGTTTCTTCTTCTGGATGCTTCCCTCCGGCCCATCTACGCCAGCGAAGAGGCTCTGGCGATCCTTGCTTACCCGGAAGTTCCATCCAGAAACAAGGACTTCGGAAACTCTCTGCAGAGCAAGATTCGATCGCTGCTTCACAACAACGGCAATCATAACGGACATCATAACGGTTTCTCTCCTTCCAAATTTCTACACGAAGTCGCCTCGGGAAAGAGGTGCTACCAACTGCGCGCATTCTCGGTGAAATCGAATCTGGGAATTGTGCGAGGACCTGCGATTGCTCTCTTGCTGGAAAGAAATCACCGAGGCGCGCTCAATCTCGAAAGCGTCGCTCAGAAATTCAGGCTAACCCGGCGCGAATGGGAAACGGTTGATCTTCTGTTCCAAGATCTTACTACCAAGCAGATTGCCAGCCGGATGGACATCAGCCCATACACAGTAAAGGCCTTTCTAAGATCCGTGATGTTGAAGGTCGGAGCGGAGAATAGGACCGGCATTATCGGGAGGATTCTGCAGGCTTCGAATGCAACCACTGGGGAGAGCTTCCACTAGTTTCTTATTTTCTTGGTCTCGCATTTGTTCCTTAGCCGGAATAACTTGGGTAAAGAAGATATAGTACTATAAGTACTATGAACAACCAACCAGGGAAAGAGCGTGACCATTCTCGCCACTTGGCGAATGGACAATTTACGGGTAGCACATTGCCATCACTTCGCGGACAGCAAGGGTCAGAAGTCTCTCAAGGAAAAGTGACAAACATTTCCGACGGCGGGTTCTGCATGGTTGCTACTCACCCCTTGCAAATTTCTGCGCTTCTTCAAGGCCGACTTCGGCTCGCTCGGATTCCCGCGGAAATCCCCACTCTAGTCCAAGTTCGCTGGGTACAGCGAGTGGGGTCCGGGCGTCGCTACCGAATCGGCCTGCAGTATGTCATCTAAATTCATCGCGCTATTGTTTTCTTTCCTATATACCCCAACTAGCGGGTACTAACCTCCCGGGTTACTTCGATCAGAGGATTGACGCGGCCTTTCTACATTAATACCGTGTGAATGCGATATGAATGGCGGCAGTGCAGTAAAGTCGCGCGGTGTTGAAATTTACTGGTAATGCGATCTCCGCCCCAGCTGAGGCCGTGGCGGAGACTTTGTTTTTGGGGGAGGTAAGGATGCGGGTACTCGTGACTGGCGGGGCGGGCTATATCGGAAGCCACACTGCCAAAGTTCTGGCCCACTCAGGGTTTGAGCCAATCGTACTCGATAACCTCTCGACCGGGCACCGATGGGCCGTGAAATGGGGTCCACTGGTCGAAGGAGACCTCGGTGATTCCACGCTGATTCGCGAAGTAATCAAAACCTACAGGGTGCAAGCCGTTGTCCACTTTGCAGGGTTCGCCTACGTGGGAGACTCCATGCGGCGCCCGCGACAATATTTTCGCAACAACGTGACCTACACGCTCAGGCTGCTGGACGCAATGACGGATTCCTGGATAAAGTACATTGTTTTTTCGTCCAGCTGCGCCACCTACGGTATTCCTACAAGGGTTCCCATTGGCGAGGAGCAAGTCCAGATCCCAATTAATCCATATGGTGAATCGAAGAGGATAGTCGAGCGCATCCTCGCTTGGTACGGGGAAGCGTATGGCTTGCGCTGGACAGCCCTTCGTTATTTCAACGCTGCCGGTGCCGACCCTGATGGGGAGTTGGGGGAGGACCACTCACCGGAAACTCACCTTATTCCACTCGCCATTCAAGCGGCTCTTGGAGAGAAACCGGCGCTTGAGATTTACGGGACGGATTACCCCACCCCGGACCGCACTGCCGTCCGCGACTACACGCATGTTATGGACCTGGCCAAGGCGCACGTTACAGCCCTAACGCACATGCTCAGGAGCCCCGAGAATGCCGCCGTTAACCTGGGCACGGGAAAAGGCCATTCCGTGCGTGAGGTCATTGCTGCTGTGGAGCGGACGAGTGGCTGTTATGTTCCCGTTCGGGAGGCGGAGCGCCGTGCCGGCGATCCCCCGTGTCTCGTGGCAGATGGCAGGAAAGCCAAGGAACTTCTCGGATGGGAACCGCGCCACTCTTCGTTGGATGAAATCGTTGAAACGGCCTGGCAATGGCACACCAGTCAATCTCACGTTCCCGCAGCCCAAGTAAATCTGAAGGCGCACGGAGGTATAAGTCCGCGTGCAGCAGCAGACTGACTACCAACAAGTCGGCTTGTTCCCCACTGGCTGGAATCCGAGGCGGCAATCGCTGGTGCCGGCGGGTTTGCAGTCCAGCCTTCGGCACGGGGGCGTGTGTCAACCTTTTGCGCGGCGTGGCTGCGAAGGTCCCACTGTTGCGTTGCATCTCGCGTTGCGCCTGTTTCTCGCATTTATGATGTTCCCGCTCCTCGTTCTGGCCGATGAGAGTGGGAACATAACCGGCAGAGTTGTGGAATCTGGCGGCGGAAGGTTGACCGGGGTGAAAGTGACTCTAGTCAATCAAGAGACGAACACGAAACAGGAGACGGTAACGGCAGAAGATGGCAGATTCACCTTCCCGGATCTGACACCGGGAACTTACCTCCTTCAGATTGAAGCGGGCGGGTTCGAGCCATACGAGGCAAACATCCAGGTGGGTACGGAAAAGCTGAACCCCTTGAGGATTAAGCTGAAGCTGGAAACCGTGGAAGAGGAAGTCGTCGTGAGACCGGATACAAGTGGTGATCGACTGTCTCCTGAAAGTAACGTTCAGTCGATGAAAGTGGACGAGACCTTTTTCAATGGACTGCCCCTCGATGTCGACTATCTGTTCCCGTTCATTGACACGTTTACATCGGCGGCAACACAGGGCCATGAAGGAACTTCAATCGTCGTCGATGGCGTCGAGGGGGGAGAACTCGACATGCCCAGCAGCGCGATACGATCCGTGAAAATCGATCACAACCCCTATTCTGCAGAGTTTCAACATCCCGGCGCCGCACGAGCGGAAATTACCACCAAGCACGGGCATGGGCATCGGTACCATGGCAGCATCGGATTTTTTGCAAGGAATTCCGTCTTCGACGCACGAAACGCCTTTGCCGATACAAGGCCGGACCTAAACCGCCGGTTCCTGGAGGGCAGTTTGGGAGGGCCGCTACTGGGCCAGAATAGCTACTTTTTTGTTGCCGGCGACCGTTTGATGAACGATGAGAGCACCGTTGTGAATGCTTTGAATACGGTCGCCCTAACAGGTCCTATCAACATTAATGTGCCTACCCCGCAACGACGAGACCATTTCTTCGCGCGGACGCAATGGTGGTTGACGGAGATGCAAACACTCTCCCTGAACTATACATTCACCGATCACTCCAGCAAAAACAACGGAGTCGGGGCGTTAAATCTGCCTGAACAAGGGACCAGCGCGGGTCGGCACACACATCGCGTGCAGTTGATCGAAAGCGCAACCTTGTCACCGCAATTCCGTAACGAGATCATATTTGTTTTGAAAGACCAGACGTCACGATCCGGGAGCCAGGCCAGCGGGCCGGAGATTCTGGTCAACGGCGCGTTTGTCGGTGGACCATCCCAGTCTTTTAATGACAAAGAAAGGCGCGCGTTTGATGTCCAGGATACAGCGACTTACATCCGCGGAAGGCATAACTTCCTTTTTGGTGCCACGGTCAGGAATGAGTGGTCGAATGTTTTCGAAGCAACAAATTTTGGCGGAACGTTTCAGTTTAGCAGTGTTGATCAGTACAGGAATGTCGTCCAAAACCACGTGGGCGCCCCGGATCTGTTCCAAGCAAATCAAGGCGAACCGAAAATTTCTTACCTTGAGCAACAAACCAGCGGATTTGCGCAGGACACGATGCGCGTGTTGCCAAGCCTTAGCCTTACGTTTGGGGTGCGGTACGATTGGCAAAACACGCTTGACAACCGCAGAGATCTTGCTCCGCGGCTCGCGCTAGCATTCGCGCCCGGCAAACGGAAGAGGACCGTGCTACGTGCCGGGGCCGGGATCTTCTACGACAATTTGCCGCGGTCCGCCACAGAGGATGCGCTGCTCTTGGACGGCGTGCGCGTCCGCGAGATCGACATTTCCTACCCGTCTTATCCGGACCCATTCTTGGGCGGCCAGATAACGTCTCCAGCGCCCAGCGTTATGCGCGTGGCGCCCGACGCCCAGTCTCCCTATCTGATGCAGACGAGCGCCGGAATCGAAGAAGAGATATGGAAAGGAACCTGGCTCTCATTGGAATATTCATTTTTGCATGGCGTGCACCTTTTCCGCATCCGCGACGTCAACGCTCCATTACCATCACCATCAGGGCCCGGTCTGCGCCCGGATCCAAACTTCTCGAACGTTGAGGAGGTCGTATCGACGGCATTCCTTCGCGGACACGCCCTGAGCCTGACCTTCCGCGGAGGACTGGGAAAGCGCTTTAGGGGCTACGGGCAGTATGTCTTCTCCAAATACACCAACGATGCACCGAGTAACGGGCCGGGCACGTTTTTGTTCCCGGCGGACAACTATGATTTGCAGCCAGAGGTAGGGCCGGCTGACTTTGATCGCAGACATCGCCTGAACTTCGCAGGAACAGCGCAACTGCCATTCGGCTTCCGCGTGGGATCGATTCTTTCGGCGGCCAGCGGAGCTCCTTTCAACATCACCACAGGGTCAGATCCCACCGGCGACACCATCACGCGGCCCCCCGGAGTGACCCGAAACACAGGCCGCGGCCCGGGAACTGTGCAACTCGACCTGCGTGTCACGAAGGTGTTCAGCCTCCAGCGCATCTCTGCCGGCGAGCGTCGTCGTTCGAAACGCAGCTTGGAATTCAGCGTGGACGCGTTCAACGCCATCAATCATAGGAACGCCACCAGCATCATCGGAGTGGTGAGTTCCCCGCTCTTCGGTAAAGCCAATGCGGCAAGCCCGGCAAGGACGATCCAGCTCTCAGCGAAGTGCAGTTTTTGAATGGGAGGAGAGGTATTACAGGGGAATTCGGACGTGGCGCAAGCCACGGCCCTTTGGTTGCGAACGGCTACCGAAAGCCAGATTTTATTATTCTCAGTGTCGATCGGAGGCGATGAACGATGGACAGGGCAGCCTCTTCGAACAAATCTAGCCTGCGCGAGCATCCGCCGCGTCTTAGGATTCGAGTGTTCCCGGCGGTCACGGCGCCCGGCGCCGGGAATCGAGCAATAAAACGATTCGTACGAGAGGGCTTCGAGTTGGCAGTCTCGGATAGCTGTTCAGCAGACGTTTCTTCTGTGTTTTGCGTCGGCGCCGCCGTACCTGAACCAGGTAGCAAACCGCACAGGCAAATCCATCGTGACTTCGACGACCTGCCAGCTAGTTCAGTTGGAGCGCGCTTATGTCCGTGAGAATAATTCCGATTAGCGTTCCTGCTGATGTGTCAGTTCCCGAGCCGGAGATTGTTTTGGAGCTTGGCTCCGCTCCAGAAACAGCTTCCGGTAGTTCGCGCGTCATCTTAGGCGGCAAATTTCTTTGGGTCGGCCAGGAGAAGCTTTATGTTCGGGGCGTAACGTACGGAACATTTCGGCCGGGCATGGACGGCAGCGCATTTCCTTCACCGCGAGTGGTTGAGCGGGATTTCTCTCTCATGTCTGCAAACGGCGTGAACGCTGTCCGAACCTACACCGCCCCACCGCACTGGCTTCTTGAAATTGCCCTGAGGTGCAACTTGCGCGTCTTGGTCGGGATGCAAGGAGAACGCCACTACGCCTTTCTCCATGAGAAAAAAATGGTTCGCGAGATCAGAAAGCAGGTTAGAAGCGGAGTGCGGACATGCGCCGGTCATCCAGCGGTTTTGGGTTATCTTGTTGCCAACGAGATCCCCGCATCCATTGTGCGCTGGCACGGAGCAAGCGCCGTGGAGAAATTTCTAAAGCAGTTACGCGACGAAGTCAAGGAAGATGATCCCGGAGCTCTCGTTTCTTACGCAAACTATCCATCGACGGAATATTTGGATTTGTCTTTTCTCGATTTGGTTTGTTTCAACGTTTTCCTCGAGTCGCAAGACAAATATGACGCCTATCTCGCCCGGCTCCAGAACCTCGCCGGCAATCGTCCTCTGCTCGTAACGGAAATCGGGCTTGACAGCCACAGAAATGGAGAGAAGGTGCAGTCCGATTGCCTGGATTGGCAGGTACGAAAAGCCTTCGCTGCAGGCTGTGCCGGGGCATTCGTTTATGCCTGGACCGACGAATGGCACAGGGGTGGCGAGGACGTCATGGACTGGGATTTTGGTCTGACGACCCGGGATCGAAAGCCGAAACTGGCGCTCGGCGTTGTTCGAAAAGCGTTCGAGGAAGTTCCGTTCCCCTCCAAAGAAGCATGGCCGAAAATATCTGTCGTGGTGTGCACTTTTAACGGGAGCCGCACGATTCGCGACTGTTTGGAAGGAATCGGAAAACTGCGCTACCCCAACTATGAAACCATCGTGATTGATGATGGCTCAACGGACGGCGTTGGCGACATTGCAGTCGAGTACGACGTCCGCCTGATCTGCACTGAAAACCAAGGTCTTAGCGCGGCCCGAAATTTGGGATGGCAATCAGCGACAGGAGAGATCGTCGCTTATATTGATGATGATGCCTGCCCCGATCCCGATTGGTTGACATATCTAGCGGCCGCCTTCCTCAAAGAAGATTACGCAGGTGTCGGGGGCCCGAATATACCAGTCCCCGGTGACGGAAACACTGCGAATTGTGTCGCTAACTCGCCGGGAGGTCCGGCCCATGTGCTCCTTTCCGATTGCGAAGCAGAGCACATTCCCGGCTGTAACATGGCCTTCCGCAGGAGCTGGCTGGAGGCCATCAATGGATTTGATCCGCAATTCCGGCAAGCCGGTGATGACGTGGATATTTGTTGGAGAACGCGGGAGCAAGGCGGGAAACTCGGATTCAGCCCGGCGGCCATGGTCTGGCATCACTATCGTCGGACGGTGCGGGCGTATTGGAAACAACAGATGAGCTACGGCAAGGCCGAGGCCATGCTCGAGAGAAAGTGGCCTGAAAAGTACAATTCCGGCGGCTATGCTACGTGGGCGGGGCACATATATGTGAACGGAATATTCCGCCCACTTTCGTTGTCTCGCGGGCGGTTTTATCAGGGTACTTGGGGAACTGCAGCTTATGCGCGACTGTACCAGCCTGCACCGAACCTTCTGAACTCACTGCCACTCACGCACGAGTGGCAGCTCACGAATCTTGTGTTGGCGGCGCTCTGTGCCGTCAGCATGTTTTGGGGACGTCTGCTGGGCGTTTTGCCCGTAGCGGTAGTTGCTTTCGTGTTGTCATTTGTCCCCACAATAAGCGCGGCGTTGAAAGTCCGCTTTCCTGCGTCGACGAAAAGCCGCTTTACTCGCTTTCGCCTGCGCGTTCTTACTGCACTGCTTCACCTAATGCAGCCTCAAACTCGCCTCTGGAGCCGGCTGGTCTATTCCCTCACGGCCTGGAGAATCCGCCGTTTTCCAACCCTCTCATTCCCATGGCCGGGGATATTTCAGCTCTGGAGTGAAAAATGGCTCGACAGCACAGAGGTACTCCTGTCATTGGAGTCGGTGCTGCGGTCCGGTGGCGCGGTCGTGCGCCGAGGCGGTGATTATGACACTTGGGACTTGGAGATACGTGGCGGCTTGTTCGGCGGCTTACGCGTCTATACGGTCTCGGAGAACTACGGGCCAGGCAAACACATGCTGCGCCTTCGTTCTCGGCCATGGTTCTCGATCTCGGGAGCAGGAACAACTCTTCTCTTAATGATTGCATGCTTTGGAGCGCTATTGGATCACGCCGTATACGCTGCCAGCATTCTCGGCCTATTGAGCGTCATGTTCGGAGCTATAACGTTTAGGAGCGCGGCCGTGGCAGTGGGTGCGATCCATCGCGCTCTCATCAAGCTAGACTTCGAGCGCACATGATGACTGCTGGGAAGATCAGCGCCAATCGTGACCTTGCACTTTACCTCCGTTTGTTCCGGTGGGCGCGGCCTTATTGGACACACCTAATTGCTCTTTTCCTTCTCGGCTTGCTGGCAACTCCTCTGGCGTTGCTGGTCCCTTTGCCGCTGAAGATCGCTCTCGACAGCGGGCTCGGCTCCAAGCCGCTTCCTCATTTGATTCGGTCATTCGTGCCAGCCGGGTTCAGCCTCTCCCCATCCTCAGCGTTGTTTTTTGCCGTCGGCTTGCTGATTGCCGTGACGATTCTCGCCCAGATTCAGACATTAGCCCTGTCACTCCTGAAGACGTACACCGGCGAAAAAGTCCTCTTAGCATTTAGATCTGACCTTTTCTGGCAGATGCAGCGTTTATCGCTTTCCTACCACGACGTTAAGGGAACCGCTGAATCGCTGTACAACGTTCAATATGATGCGGCTGCGGTTCAAACTATCGTGGCGGAACGCTTCATTCCGCTCATCAGTTCCGCTTTCACGCTGCTCGGAATGCTGTATGTCACCATGAAAATAGATTGGCAACTTGCTTTGGTCGCTTTGGTGATCTCACCCGTCCTTTTTCTGATTTCAAGGGTCTACCGCCGCCGCCTGCGCCGCCGGTCGCGCGAGGTGAAGAAGCTTGAAAAGTTCGCAATGGGCGTAGTGCAGGAAGTGCTTGGCGCTCTGCGAGTGGTGAAAGCGTTTGGAAAAGAGGAAGACGAAAGGCATCGTTTCGTCCGGCGCAGCTTCGAAAGCATGCGTGCGCGGCTGAAGCTGGCTCTGGCGGAGGGGAAGTACAACTTCCTGGTTGGACTAACCTCCGCGATAGGAACGGCCTCGGTACTTCTTGTGGGATTCCGGCAGGTGCAATCCGGCGCCATCACCCTCGGTGATCTCATGCTGATGATGGGATATGTAACCCAGCTTTACGAACCTCTGAAAACCATGGGCAAGAACTCCGCAGCTCTCCAGTCCTACTTGGCAAACATTGAGCGGGCCTTCGCCTTGCTCGACGAGCTCCCCGAGGTCGAAGAGAAGGCCAATCCACGCTCACTGGCGCGCGGGACAGGCAGGATTGTTTTCGAAAATGTTTCATTCACGTATGGGCAAAACCGGCCGGCTCTGGAACAAGTTTCATTTGAAGTGGAGTCTGGAATGTGCGTGGGCATTGTAGGAACGACGGGCGCGGGCAAAACTACGCTGGTAAATCTGCTGACTCGTTTCTACGATCCCACGGAAGGGCAAATCTCGCTTGATGGTGTTGACCTCCGCGACTACAAATTGAAGGACTTGCGCAACCAGTTTGCTATCGTTCTTCAGGAGTCCGTCCTGTTTTCCACCAGCCTTGCGGAGAACATTGCCTATGCCCGGCCCAGCGCAAACGAAGCTGAAATCGTGGCTGCGGCAAAGGCTGCCAACGCTCACGAATTCATTTCGAAACTTCCGGAGGGTTATCAGACGCTCGTCGGTGACCGTGGCATGCGCCTCTCAGGAGGTGAACGCCAGCGCATTTCCGTTGCCCGCGCATTCTTGAAGGACGCGCCGATATTGATTCTCGACGAGCCAACGAGCTCGGTGGATGTCAGGACGGAGACGCTCATCCTGGGTGCAATGGAACGGCTCGCCCAGGGACGGACCACGCTCGTTATCACCCACAGGCCCAGCGCCTTGAAACAGTGCGATGTCGTTGTAAGGATCGAAAAGGGACGCCTTGCGGCCATTGAGCCAAGCGCTGGGAGTCAGACGGTATACAGCCATGAAGGATAGACGATGAACAAAGTGCGCATCGGATTCCTGCTGCCACATTACTCGCAAAAGAGCAGAAGCTTTATGCCCGATGTTGTGCGAATCCTCGCAGAATCCGGAGCCGTCGTCGACGTCATACATCCCCCGGATGGGATGCTCGATGTATCGAGGGTCCGGGTCGAGCACGACCTCTATGTATTGCGTCATACCAGCGGGCTCTCCCTCAGCTTGGCGGGCGTGCTCCATGAGCTGGGCGCGGTCATCGTAAATCCGTATCCCGTGTCTGCCGCGCTCCGCGACAAGATCATCGCCTCTCGAATTCTGCAGGCAGCAGGCGTTTGTACACCTGATACGTACGTGGTATCGCATCCCTATCAGTTGCTTCCGCTGTTGGACTCGGGGTCTCTGGTCATAAAGCCATATCAGGGAGCGGGGGGCCATCATGTCCGCATTATCCGGACCCCTGCGGAACTCGCGGACGTGAATTGTGGCCGTGAGCCCGTGTTTGCTCAGCGCTACCACCCGAACGACGGCCGCGACCGCAAGATTTACGGGATCGGAGGCCGGCTCTTTGGCGTCAAGAAGATCTTTCCTCGCCGGACGGAAGAAGAAAAACATGGGGAGCCCTTCACGCTCACGCCGGAGTTGTGTGAGCTTGCCGCGAACTGCGGTAGTGCCTTCGGCATTGACCTGTACGGGGTGGACATTATCGAAAGCGAAGGAACACCCTACGTCGTGGACATGTGCAGCATTCCTGGTTTCAAGGGTGTCCCCGACGCGCTACAACTGCTGGCGCAGTACTTCTACGCAGCGGCGGAGCGCGCCGCCCGGGGAGAGCCACTGTCCCCAATGGCTCCTTTGGCCGTGGCAAACCGGGCTGTCCCGTGATGTTGCTGGTCAAAGCGCGGGACCTGACGCCATGCTGCTTGGGCACATTCCTGGTGTTTCATCCGGGCGAACCTTGGCATAGCAGGGCGAGGAGACGTGCCTATGTCTAGGACAACAACTCCTGAAATTATGACCGAAGGCGTGCAGGCGCATCCAGCCGTCCAAGCTTGGCTTCAGGTCCAATCAGACTCCTGGGAGCCCAGCAGCCTTGAACTTCTGCAGGGGAGAAGGTACAGCACGGTGTATCGGCTCAACCATGTCAGTCAGGATTGTGCGAGAGTCATTGCCAAGAGATGCCGAACAGCGACAGCACGTATCGAACACGCGATTTACGAGGAACTGCTGCCGCTCACTGGAATGCCGGCGCTGCATTGCTATGGACTACTGGAAGAGCCAGAAAGAGAGTTTTGCTGGCTTTTCCTTGAAGATGCTGCGGGTGCTCGGTATTCGCCGCAGCTTCCCCACAATCGTGCGCTTGCAGGCCGTTGGTTGGCGGAAACACAGTTGACCGCCTTGGCGCACGATCTCAAGTCCTGCCTCCCAGGCCGCGGCCTCGATCATTACCTGCGCTTGCTGCGCGGCTGCCGGGGCATGTTACTGCGTCACTTGGGTGGCAGTGCATTGTCGGTCGAGGATGCCACGGTGTTCCGCAATATCGCGGCACACCTCGACGCGCTGGAATCGTTGTGGGACGGGCTAGAGGAAATTTGCGACGTGATGCCCCGGACGCTGGTGCACGGCGATTTCGTCAACAAGAATCTTCGTATCCGCGACGCCGCCACCGGCCCTGCGCTGCTGGTATTCGACTGGGAATTCGCTGGCTGGGGTGTGCCGGCCGCCGATCTGGCTCAGCTCATTGATCGTGTGGCCAGTCCAGACCTGGACCTCTACTGCTCAGTCTTAAACCGTGAGTATTCTCGCCTGGACTTGCGCGATATTCAAGCCGTCGCTGCCAGCGGCAACCTTCTCCGCATGGTCGACCAAATGAGTTGGGCCACGGCCGGCCAAGAGTTCATTGATCCAACCCAACTGGTTAAGGCCATGGCTTTGCTACGTTCTTATGAATTCTCCATCAGCGAAGCGTTAGGCGCCTTCCAACGGAGCTGGACATGATTGAAGGCCTGGACAAGGTGCTCGAAGGCCGGCACCAGCCTGGCCTGACAGAACTGCGAGCCTTGCTACAGCGGTTGTTTGGCGGCCACGAGGCAGAGGGCCGTTTGATTGAGGAGCAAACGCTGCAGCCTCGCGCCTCGCGCGTTTTCCGGCTGCGTTTCGTCATCAATGGTCAAGCTCGTCAGCTGATCGTCAAGCGTCTGAGACCGGAAATCGGTCGGCGCAGCGAATTGGTAGAGAAACGTTGGTTGCCCGCGGTGGGCATGAGTGACAACGGTCCAGCTCTGCTAGGGAGTATCGTAGAGCCTGGCGGTAACTGTGTCTGGCATGCCTATGACGACCTCGGTCCCTGTGAACTCGATGTCCATCGATTCGACCGTGAGAGCGTGAGCGCGGCGATCAAGTTGATTGCACGGCTTCACCTACAGTTCGCGCGGCACCCGCTATTGGGAGAAGTTCGGCTTCACGGTTGCGACCTGGGTATGCACTTCTACGATGCGAATGTGCGCGACGCCACCTACGCATTGGAAGCATGTCAACCGTCTTCCCAGCAAACCCCGGTACGCGACAGCCTGCTCCAGCGGCTGTCCACACTGCGCAAAGAACTGCCGCAACGTGCAGAGGCCCTGGACGCCTGGGGTGGCCCGGAGACTTTGCTGCACGGCGATTTGTGGGCCATCAATGTTTTCGTCATCCCCACTGCCCATGGGCTCCACGTGCGCCTTATCGACTGGGACCATGCTTCTGTTGGACCGGCAAGCTACGACCTCTCGACCTTTCTCTTGCGACTGCCGTCTCAGGAGCGGTCTTGGGTTTTGGACGTCTATCGTGAGGAGACGTCACGTGGAGGTTGCTGCCTGCCGCCGATGCCAATGTTGAACTTCCTATTCGAGACCGCCGAGTATGCGCGCTTGGCCAATCGCATTATTTGGCCCGCCATCGCGCTGGCGCAGGATCGAGCCCCTTGGGCCTGGGAGTCCTTGGCCGAAGTGGACCAATGGTTTGAAGGTCTTGCGCCGGTGCTGCCGTGCGAAACCGAAATGCTGGACACCAAATCTTGAAAACCCCGGCCTCGGTGCTCCCTGATTCGCCGACTCTGACACTCCGGCTCACTGCTGCCTTGGGCCACGACCCCCATGAACGGCGTTCCGTGAAAATCCTCAGAAGAACGCTTCCGCCGTTCATGTGCACTTTCCCGAATGAGATCGTCACCTGTCAATTGCCGGACGGTCGCAAACGGCGCGTCTTTATTAAGTATCAGGCGGGGCAAAGCCACGAGTGTTACGGGCACCGCGGCGATGTCCCTTATGAGACCGAGGTGTATCGCCGTGTGCTCCACTCGCTGCCAAATTTCAAACCGAAGTGCCTGGGGGCGCACACGGACCCACACACCGGCGATATTTCCCTATTCCTTGAATACGTGTATCGCAGCGTCCGTTTGAGTGACATCGTCTGGAAACGGTTGACTCGTCAACCCCGGGGGATGACCCAGGCCGCTTCCTGGATCGGGAAATTCCACGCCGCGCACGAACAGCGCATCGAGGATCCCTCGTTGGCGTTCTTGAGACGGTACAATGCCGACTATTACCGCGGTTGGGCGCAACGGACTTTCGAATTCTCGCGCCCGCTGCATGGACGCTTTCCCTGGCTGACCAAATTGTATCGCGCCGATGAGTGGTTTGCGCCTTTGCTGGTCGAGCCACAGACCGTTATTCACGGCGAGTTTTACGCCAAGACTATCTTGGTTCGGAACCAAAGCGTGTTCATGGTGGATTGGGAGTCAGCCGCAATCGCGGCAGGGGAAATCGACTTGGCGGCGCTGACGGAAGGAAAACACTGGCCCGCCGGCGTTGTGCAGGAATGCGAGCGTGCTTACGTACGCACGCGCTGGCCTGAAGGCGCGCCTTCCGGGTTCGGTCGTACACTTGACGCCGCAAGAATCTATCTGCATTTTCGTTGGCTCGGCGAGCGGCCCGATTGGACCGTCCGCGAGAAGAACCTTTCGCGTTATGATCACCTTTATGCATCGGCAAAACGATTGGGCCTAATCTAGAGTCTAGCGATGGCAACCGTTGTCATTTCTGCGTACGACGTCGTGAATTATCCCCAAGGCGGCGGACACTTCTGGGTTTATCTGCAATACGTTCTCGGCCTGCGGCTCTTGGGGCACGATGTGTATTGGCTCGAAGCTTTTCGCACCAAAGGGCCCGAGGAACAAGAGGCCGCCGCGCTCGCCACATTCCAGGCTCGAATGCAACAATATGGCCTGGGTGGGAAGTGCATCCTTTACCGTACGCGGAGCAAAGAGCCCTCATCCGAAGCGCCGGCGGAGTACCTCAACATGACGCGCGGCGAGGCCGAAGCGATCTTTGGAAGCGCGGATCTGTTATTGAATTTCCACTACGCCGTCAGTTCGGCTGTGCTGCCCCACTTTCAGCGTACGGCGCTGGTGGACATTGATCCCGGCCTTTTGCAATTTTGGATCACTCGCGGGCAGCTCCGCGTGCCCGAGCACGATTTTTACTTCACCATCGGCGAGGGCGTTGGACGATGCGGTGGGAAGATTCCAAATGGCGGTCCCCGCTGGATTCACATCCAGCCGGCGGTTTGCCTCGAACATTGGCCCTATACCTTCGACCCATGTTGCGAGGCTTTCACGACGGTCTCTACTTGGGATTCCTCCGACTGGGTTGTCGATCGCGATGAAACTTACGAAAACACAAAACGAGTGGCTTTCTTGGAGTTCGCCGGTCTACCGCAGCACACTCGCCAGCCCTTGGAGTTGGCCCTGGTCTTGCGTACGGAACGCGACATGGAAGAGCGGAAAAACTTGCAAAATGCCGGTTGGCGAATCCGGCAGGCCTGCGAAGTCGCCAGCACACCCGAGATGTACCAAGCCTATATTCAGCGTTCGCGCGGGGAGTTCAGCTGCGCCAAGCCTTCCTATATCAAACTGCAAACGTCTTGGATCAGCGACCGCACACTTTGCTATCTGGCCAGCGGCAAACCTGTCGTCGTGCAGCATACTGGTCCTAGTTCATTCCTTCCCAACGGTGAAGGGATGTTTCGTTTCTCGACGCTTCAGGAAGCAGCCGATGCCCTTGAAGTCATAAACGCTGACTACCGGCGGCATAGCCAGGCCGCTCGGCAAATCGCCGAGACGTATTTTGACACCAAGCAGGTAGTGACAAACATTCTCACCCATGCTCTCCGTTGAGGGAAACCTGTTGGGTGGCCGCCACCGACGCAAGGCGCCGGACAAAGGAAGGTCACGTATTCCTAGAAAACGAGCGTCGCGCAGGGGCGCTTGTCAGATGCTTAAACGGAACTGAAGAGAACTACAAGGGACCGGCACCGTGTTGATTCCAAGCACGAGGCTGGCGCGATTGCTTCTCAAATACAAATGGAACGGATGATTCGAAAACCCGTGCGCACGATCATGACGCATTCTCTTCTCTTCCTTGAAGATTTCACGTGGCCCGCGGGCTGGCAGCATCGATAGCTTGCTACTCCTCTGCAGGGATTTACCCGAGTGGACTCTAGGGTACAATCCGGTCTTTTAAGACGGTTTTCGCCGGATTGACGTCCTTACTATTACACTCCGTAATGCTCGTGGCTGGCACCCAGTTGAAAAGAATAAGGCTTTGCCTAACTCTGCCGTAGCTGTGTCGCTGGGGGAGGAGAAATGGGAGTGAAATACGATGCGGGAGGCCTCCGTTCCGAGAAGGAGCGACAGACCTTCCCGGCGGCCAAGAATCTGCGTCGCAGTGAGCGAATTATTATTAGCCTGCCGATTTGCATTTCGGGAAAAGCTGAAAAAACTCAAAAATTTTTCAAGGAAGGACGCACGCTAGTTGTCAGTCGCTACGGCGCGACGATCGCAGTGGATTTGCATCTTCGCGCCGGCCAGAACATCCAATGCGTCAATGGCAATGAACAGGCGGAGGCCCAAGTAGTGGAGAAAATCAGGGACCAACCCCAAGGCCACGTTTACGGCATCAAGCTCCTGGAGCCCGCTGTCACTTTGTGGGGCATAACGTTTCCCCCGTTTGTTGAATCACAGAAGGCGGTCGTACGGGTGCTGCTCCGGTGTATTACCTGCCGGCAAGTCGAAGTGGCGTACTTGAACGAGTTCGACACAAAGGGCTTTGTGGCCCACTGCAGTCTTGCACGCTTCTGCTCCAAATGCCGCAACTGGACCACCTGGAATCGGCCTTATGGCAAGATGCCTACAGCGTCGAGTTTCCCACTCAGATCGGCTAGTCAGGGGCAGAATTCGGGGGCCGAGTTGGAGCCCGACGATCACGACAAGCGTTCCCACGGGCGCATACGGCTGGAAGCGGTTGGGTGCATTCGCCATCCACCTCTTGGCGACGAAATCGTGCTCGTCGTGGACCTCGCGCCCGGAGGCGTCAGATTCTGCAGCAGCAACAACTACGCGGAAGGCTGCCACGTCGAATTAGCCACACCCTACTCCTCTAAAGCGCCGAATATCTTTGCACCTGCACGCATCGTCAGCTACAAAAAGTGCCCCGAGAACGCGCTTACAGAATACGGTCTAGCGTACATCGTGTGAAAGCCCGGAGAAGAAATTTCGCCCCAGAGTCGAGAAGACAAAGAACAGAGCGACGCACGGTTAAGCACAGCCCAATTCTATGTATAGTTTCACTGGTTTCCGGATGCCGCGTCCGGCAAGCTGAATTTGACCGGCTCGCCCAGCCATCCCACCACGTACCGGGGAAGTGTGCTTACAGGGCGGAGGAAACCGACGTGCCGGCGGCGGCGAAGACTGGTGACATTTCTGATTCCGCGAAGGTGAGGAAGGACTGGACAACCACAGGGTCAAACTGAGTGCCACTGGCCTCGTTGAGCCGGCGTACCGCTTCCTGGTAGGCCAGGCCTTTGCGATAGGGACGAGAAGAAACCATGGCATCGAAAGCATCGATGACGCAGACGATCCGCGAAACTACGGGAATTTCGGCGCCCGTTAATCCCGCGGGGTAACCCTTCCCGTCAAATGATTCGTGATGATGGAGAATATCGAGAGCCGCGCGTTCGAAGCCCGGGAGCATGCGCAGCACAGCCCAGCCATACTCGGAGTGTTTTTTCATGAGCGCATACTCTTCCGGGTCGAGACTCTCAGGCTTGCGGAGAATGGAATCCGGGATGCCCACTTTACCGATGTCGTGCAGGAGCGCGGCAACTTCAAGATTCTGAAGTTCGGCTTCTTCCAAGCCCAGTCCCTGTCCGACGCGCATACCCCATTCCGCCAGCCGGGTGCTGTGCACGCCGGTGTTGAGATCTTTCAAGTCGAGGAGCTGGTTGAAGGCGCAGATGACCGAACTGCGAAGCGCGGAAGTCTGTGCTTCGAGTTGCTTGACGCGGAGAGACTCCCGCGCCGCGAAGGAAGAGGAACCTATGGGCGCGGGAATGTGGTCGTTCGACATTGCAGCTACCAGCAGAGCAAGAGGCAGGTGCCAGAGCCGGAACCGGATGTTGAGCCAGAGCTATTTACCCAGGCAGAGACCGCCTGATACACATCCAGACGGCCGTGATTGAGATCCGGTGTGAGCTTGATCGCATGGGACAGCGAGTTCGATGCCTGATTCTGATTTAGCGATGACTTCGCATTGAGCATTAGAGACACTGTGCCGGCGACAATCGGCGAGCTGAACGACGTGCCGGAAGCGCTGCCGTAGGTCCCGCCGGGGAAGGTGCTGACGATGTTCTCTCCAGGGGCGGCAATCAAGACGTCCGTTGAGCCATAGTTGGAGAAAGAAGAGCGGCTGTCCCAATTCGTCGTCGAGGCAATGCCGACGACATAGTTGTTTAAGGCAGCAGGATAAACGGGGGCGCTGGTATTTTCATTTCCGGCCGCAGCGACGAGGACGACGCCCGCTTTGTTGGCATAGGTCACGGCCTGCGTGAGCGACGGCGAAGAAGAGGTGAGATCGAAGCTCATGTTCACGACGTTCGCCTGGTGTTGAACGGCGTAATAGAGAGCCGCAACGATATTCGAAAGATAGCCGGTGCCGTTCGAAGAGAACGCCTTGAGCGGAAGGATCTTAGCGTTGGGTGCAACCAGGTGCACAAGTCCAGTGGTCATCGTACCATGGCCGAATGCGGAGTACGGTCCGCCATCGAGGACCGCGGCGGTGGACTGGTCGAGCACGGCCGCCGTGGACTGTTGCACATAGCCCGGTTGCTGATTCTGGGTGTTGGGGACGAGATAGCCGCTTTGCAGACCGGACACATCGAGCCATTCCGAGGCGCCTGGCTGGTTGCGCGTGAAGTCATAGCCGGGCAAGAGCACGGGGTAGAGAACGGGATGTTTGGTGTCCACGCCGGTGTCAATCACGGCCACAATGCCGGTACCGCCGATACGAAAGCCGTTCTGCGCATCCACGAGACGAATGATATGTGTTGCAGGCTGGCTCGCGTAACCGTGCCAAACGATGGTGCCGTAATAATTCACCGGGGTCTTGTCGTAGAGACCAGCGGGGAAGCTGCCGAGGGGCGCTTGCGGGATGGGTAGGAGGTAGTCGGCCTCAACGCTCACGATGCCCAACAAGGATTCCACGAGGTTCAGCGCGCCGTTCACAAGGTTTGCGAGAAAGTTATTGGAGGAGGTCACGAGAAAGTTCTGGCCGACCGGGCCGTCCAGGCCACCCTGGACTTGGCATTGCAGGAGATTGCAGAGATTCAGGACGGAGGACAGGCCGCCCGTCGTGCGGACAATATAACGGTTTTGCGCTGCTGCCGGCTTCGAAAAAGCAAGCATCAGGGCGATCATCGCGACGAGTATGGTGAACCTGCGTGTCATAGTTTAAACCCTTTGAAGGGTTCTCCTGAGAGTGAATTAACCGGTCTGGAGGCGGTTGACTGCCCCTCAAGTCTTGCTGGGCAGATCTTCCGGGCCAATAGTACGGGTGGGTCTTCCTGTCTAAACAAAATTGCCAGCGGTCTTGGTACTTTCGTACCGGGGCGGCGATGTGCGGCAACGGCGTGAATGGATTGCCATTCATCGCTCACCCCCAGGCAGACTGCCGAGCGCATCCCGAAGCGAAATCACGATTGGCGGGCTACCGGGGCTTGCGAAGGTCATCTGCAGGTCTCCGCTGTTTTCAATCTCTCCACTAAACTCGCCAAATTGATTTGTGACGGCATTTACGACTTGTCCCCGCATATTGGAAAGAGCGATGCGGGCATCCTGGCCAATGATTCCAGGACTGCTCAGGTTCAGGAGCTGGCCGGTAACCACGATGCGGTTTCCGCCGTGCTTGGACTCCACCTGAATATCGATCTGAAATGGGTCCGCGCGATAAAGCATCTGCCTTGTGCCAGTGCCTACCGATCGGGCTCCTTCGAAAGCCGGCTGAAGAAAGCTGTCGAAGAGAAGTTTGATGCGGCTGCCCGCTCCCTTTTTTTGACCCGTCAACGCGGCTCCTGCAAACGCTGCCTTGGCGAGTCTGACGGCGCCCTCGGGAGGCTGGTAATTCGCTTCTGAAGCCGCCGATTGGCGAACCCTCTGCCACAACGAAACTGTTTTCATACAGCGTTTGCAGCCTTGCTTCAGGTGTTGCTCCATCAATTGTTTCTCGCTCGCGCCCACGGCCTGATTGACGAAATCGATCCACTTCCCTGTCGTAAAGTGTTCCATCTCTTCCCCCCAAATTCCTTTCTGCGTCCCGAGCGCTCCCCGTGAATGGGACGATCTATCACCCTCGTGGTATAAGGGAGGGCCGGGGTCCAAGAAATATAAGAGTGTGAAAAATTAGGTAAGTCTTGCGGAATCAGAGAGTTTGCCAACCAGGACGAAGGGCGCCCAGAAGTAAGGATGCGGGTTTTGCTGCCGGAGTTCTTGCATCGCGTGCTGCAGCGCGCC
>WNFQ01001174.1_pt1 | contig 21244 bp, 19 predicted proteins | sample 5400171 | NCBI WGS metagenome assembly WNFQ01 (sample SAMN13153356, study PRJNA577476) | soil metagenome | isolation source: 20 cm soil under Madrone tree | place: USA:California | collected 2016-06-14 | reverse complement strand
ATCCGGCGCGTCGTGCGGACGCCGAAATACTGGGGCCGCATAGTCGAAGTCGCGCACGAGCTTCACGAAGACCTGCCGGCTGAGCCTGACTCGCGAGCTCTGGCTGATTTCCTGGCGCGTCGCAAAGCAGCCGATCCTGATCACTTCCCGGATCTTTCACTGTCAGTCGTAAAACTACTTGGCCCCGGTGAATACACCGTGCAAAGACCCGGCGCTGCAAGTGAAGGACACTTTGGGTTGGCCGTGCAAGACTATACACACTCGACGGCGCCCAACCGTCGCTATGCCGACTTGATTACCCAGCGGCTGGTCAAAGCTGCACTCGCGAAAGCTGCGCCTCCTTATTCTGAAAGTGAGTTGACAGCCATAGCCGCGCATTGTACTGAGCGCGAAGACGCCGCGCGCAAAGTCGAGCGCAAAATGCGGAAAGTCGCAGCCGCTGTGTTAATGCAACATCGGATCGGTGAAGTCTTTGACGCCATCGTAACCGGTGCGTCGGAGAAAGGAATCTTCGCACGGATCATACGGCCGCCAGTCGACGGCCGGGTCATGCGTGAAGAAAGAGGGCTGCGCGTCGGAGAGAAGATCCAGGTTAAGTTGCTATCCGCAGATCCGCTACGCGGCTTCATCGACTTTGCACGCGTCTGATCCCATCTGCTTGTTAGTAACCGTCGGCACACTTCGATCGATTCAACCCAAGACCGAACGGCGCGGTGCCAAACGCGCGCTCCTTCTGGCTGGCTTAACCGACGCCGAAGGGTGTCGCGCATGGCGTTGACATCTTGAAGTTTGCGGTTTACTTTAGCTCCCGCTAACTCGGACCAGATTGCCGTTTTCCCAGGAGTCAATATGCTTTCTGGTTGCTTCACTACCTACCACAATCGCGATTATCAGTGAGGTCTAAGCCATGACGTTGTTTTTCTATCTAAGTTGCGCCAGGTTTGACAGTGCACGACTCGGCAGCAGGCAACACGTTCAGAGGTTCTTTCACGATCTATCAGATAAGATCTGCTTCCGGCTTGGCTTGCCGAGAAATGAAACAGTCGGTTTTCTTAGACCCGACGAAACGCCCCTCGGCTCACAACTGAGTACGCAGGTGACGAACGCTTTGCAGGCCAGCCGGGCCTTGGTTTACCTGCTCTCTCCTGCCTACCTCGCCAGCGAGGATGTCCGCGAAGAACTAAGGGTCTTCGAGATGCGCCGACAGCTATACACTGGACAGGATGGGAGTCGAATCCTGCCGCGGCGTTCCGTAATAGTGCCCGTGACCTGGATTCCAGTACACGACCTTCCTAAAGAACAAGCGGCCGAACGACCTTACTATCTGGGCGATCCTGAAAGTGTTCACAACAGAATAGGGATACTCGAGATGCTCAGATCACCCGGCACTTTCGCGAATGAATACGCAGAATTGGTCGACGTCTTAGCTGAGCAGATCATAGAAACGGTCGAAACTGTTAACTTGCCTGTCCTGGAGACTGAGTCTTTCACAACCTGGATGGAAACGACGTTTCGCTCTTCGATTGAACCAGCATTGAGGGACGCCTTTGATCTGAAACCGGCGAACAAATTAAGGGCGCTGGTCATCGATGATGACCCACAGGTGTTGAAGCTACTTGTGCACATCTTGCAGTTATCTGACTTTGAAGCTGAAGGCTACAGAAATGCCAAAGACGCGATGAACAAGGTCTTCGCCGATCTTTCTATGCCGGATATGCCTGACCTATTTTTAATAGATTTAGGCCGGAAAGATGGAGAGTTCGGGGGACTTGACCTGATCAAGAAACTTACCAAGAGCAATACTCCGGCTTCGATAGTTGCAATGTCGGCGACCGGCTCAGATCTGACTGAGGCCCTGAAAGTCGGTGCGGCTGCGATTACTAAGCCCTTTAGCGACATCAATGAACTAACAAGGAAATTAAAACGCTGGGGCGGAATCGGACGGAACCGCCGGCACAGGAGCTCTTCGAACATTCAGCCCGATCACTCTCGTTATTTCAGGCCGGTTTTTCTCAGCTATTCGGGGAAAGATACGGAAATGGCAATGGGTCTACGGTCTCAAATAGAGTATCAGGATATTGGTGTCTGGTATGCACCTGGTACCTTGCGGCTAGGCGACCCCTGGAAACAACGAGTCGAAACCGGCATTGATAAAGCAGACGTCTTTCTCAGTCTGATCACGATGGCGTATCTTGACTCAATGGAATGCTGTGATGAGCTGGAACGGTTTCGCATACGCATGGAAAGTCACCTTCCGGGATCGCATTGCCCACCTTTGCTGGTGCCTGTTTTGTACGATCTGTCGGAAGGAATAACAAACCATGACAAAGTCAGGTCTATTTTTGATCGCTATCATTATGTAGACATCTCCGGAGAACGATTCATTGACGGACTCTCAGTTTTGTTGGCAACAATTCAAAGTGCGCTTACGCATTGACAAAGAGGTTTTCTGACCACGCACATCAGTCTCGCGTATTCAGGATTTCACTCAAGTAGACCACTTCAATATGGTCGCGAATCGAAAGAATTCTCTTGGTGAAGAGGGCTCTCACTACCCTCAGCTTGCCTACGGCTTCACCACAATCGCCGGAATATTCTGATCGCGCACCAGTTGATTAAATGCCGGCACATCAGTCTTCATGATCTGGGCCAGCTTCGACAGTTGCGCATTTATCTCTGCGACCAGTTCGTCATAGACAGCATAAGACTGTTCGTTCGGCGGCATCTCTGATTGCGAGACCACGCCCCCCAGCGCCGCCAGTTTATTATTAAGAAGTTCAGAGGATCCTGACTGCTCTGGTTTTTCGTTTGATAGAGAGCCTCTTCAACTTCGGTGAGTTTCTTAGTTAAAGCCGTGCCGGCATCGGCGATCGGCTTTGATTGACTTCCGACACGTTTGACCAAATCGTCGACTTGCTTTTTGACATCGCGAATAGAAATGATCGCGTTATGCGTCTCGTTCAGTTTGTCTCGAATCTTCAACGAGAGATCCAACTGTTTCGCATATTCGGCGGCGGTCGTCGTCAAACGCGGATCGGCTTTGACTTCAAATGTTTCAGTCATCGTCAAGCCATCGACGGTAAGCTTTACCTGATAAGTTCCGGGCACGATCTTTGGACCGCGCGTCTCGCCGGCCCACAGTATCATTCCCGGAAAACGCACCGCTTCGCCGTAGCGCATGTCCCAAACAAAACGATTCAAGCCGGGGTCGGTTGATACCGGCGCCGGTGGGCCACCGAAACCTTCGCCCTCACCGGCTGGTGTCGGCGTCGCCGAACCCCCGCCGCCCGCGCCTGGCCGCGGCAGTCTGCCGGTGAACTTGCGAATCGACTTGCCGCTCCCATCAAAAAATTCCAGCACCACATCGGTGGTGGGCTTGGCTTTCAGCGAATAATAAACGACTACGCCGCTTGCGGGATTCTTTCCAATCGTCGCGGTAGCAGGTAGTTGAAAGCCGCCGCCGCCCGGCATGCGATAGGCTTCCTTGGGTTTGAAGAGCTTGGTGTCACTTATTGCTTTGAATCCGCCCGCATCCATTACCTGATGGAGCATGGGCAGATCGTCAAAGATCCAAAACGCGCGGCCCTGGGTCGCCGCTACCAGTTCTTTCTCGCGTTTATGAATAGCCAGATCCGTAATAGGAACCACGGGAAGATTTAACTGCATCGATTGCCAGTTCGCGCCGTCATCGAACGAAACGTACATGCCTGTTTCGGTGCCGGCGTAAAGCAAGCCGCGCTTGTTCGGATCCTCGCGAACTACGCGCGTAAAGGCGCCGTCAGGAATGCCGTTGATGATCTTCTTCCATGACTTGCCGTAGTCACTCGTCTTATACAAATACGGTTTGTAATCATCGTACTTGTACATCGTGGCCGCGACATAGGCTGTGGCTGGATCGAACGGCGAAGCTTCCAACGAGTTAATCTGGATCCATTCCGGCATGATCTCTTTCGACGGGCTAACGTTCGACCAGTTCCTGCCGCCGTCTCGAGTGACATATACCAGCCCGTCATCAGAGCCGCTCCAGATCGTCCCGGCCTGCGCCGGCGATTCCATTACCGTGAAGATCGTGTCGTAGTACTCGATACTCGTATTGTCCTTCGTCAGCGGCCCGCCGGATGGACCCTGCTTGGTTTTGTCGTTGCGCGTCAGGTCGGGGCTGATTACTTCCCAGCTTTGTCCTTCGTTAGTTGATTTGAAGAGCACATTGGCGCCCGCGTACATCGTGTTGGACTCGTGCGGAGAGAAAACGATCGGGAAGTTCCATTGAAAGCGATACTTGATATCCCCAGCTCCCCAACCCATCGGATTATTTGGGTAGGGATTTACATCGCGTAGTTGTCCGGTGCGGTGATCGTAACGCGTGATCAATCCATCATAAGAACCGGCGAAGATGATTTCAGAGTCTTTCGGAGATGGCGCAATCCAGCCTGATTCGCCGCCACCAACATCGAACCAATCACTCGTGGCAATGCCGAAGTCAGTAGTGCGGCTGGCTATGCGCACAGTTGAGTTGTCCTGTTGCGCGCCGTAGATGTGATAGGGAAAGTCGTTGTCGAGGGCAACCCGATAGAACTGGGCGGTGGGCTGATCCTGTTCGCTCCAACTCTTGCCGCCATTAAACGAAACATTAGCTCCGCCGTCGTTGCTCTCAATCATTCGATTAGGATCCTCGGGAGCAATCCATAGATCGTGATTGTCGCCATGCGGCACGCCGATGCCGGTGAAGGTGCGCCCGCCGTCATTGGATCGATAGAAGCCCGTATTGAGCACATAAACCGTGTCGGCGCTTTTTGGATCCGCATAGATGCGCGAGTAGTACCAGGCGCGTTGACGCAGGTTCCGCTGCTCGTTCGTCTTGGTCCAGGTCTTCCCACCGTTGTCTGAGCGAAATACGCCGCCGTCTTCGGCTTCGACAATCGCCCACAAGCGATCCGGACTTGCCGGTGATACTGTGACTCCGACAATTCCGATCGTTCCTTTGGGCAAGCCGGGATTGCGCGTGATCTCGTTCCAGGTGTCGCCGCCGTCAGTTGATTTAAAGATGCCGCTGCCCGCACCGCCACTCTCCAGGTTCCAGGGTTTGCGATAGACTTCCCAGAATCCGGCATACAGCACATTCGGATTCGTGGGATCGATAATCAAATCACAGGCGCCGGCTTTGTCGCTGCGAAACAAGACCTTTTCCCAGGTCTTGCCGCCGTCCTTCGATCGAAAAACACCGCGCTGCTGATTGGGCGCCCAGACGTGTCCCTGCGCTGCTACATACACGATGTCGGGATTTTTCGGATTGACGCGAATGCGTGAAATCTGTCGTGTGTCTTCGAGGCCGATGTGCTTCCAGGTCTTGCCGCCATCGGTCGATTTGTAAACGCCGTCGCCGTGTGAGACGTTACCGCGAATCGGCGACTCGCCCATGCCCACATAGATCGTGTTCGCATCGGAATCCGATAAACCGATCGCGCCAACTGAGCCGGTGCCGAAAACCGAGCCATCCGTGATTGGTTCCCAATTGATTCCGCCATCGGTCGTCTTCCAAACGCCGCCGCCTGTCCCGCCGAAGTAGAAGACCATCGGCTGCGACGCGACCCCCGTGACCGCAGTCGAACGTCCGCCGCGAAACGGTCCAATCGAGCGCCACTGCAAAACTTTTAGTGGGTCGGGCCGGTTTTGGCTTGCGTCGGGTGGGGATGATGTTGGTCGTCGCTGCGCATTGATCGAACCGACACATAGAGCGGTGATAGTTAAGCCGATTAAAAAGGAAGGCAGACAAGACGCCCGGAAGCTTTTAAACATTTTGCGATGACACCTCGATTTTCATTTTGAACTGCTCAACTGATTGCTGGAAAACGCGGGCGCCCTCGCCCGCATCATGGCGCCAGCTCGACACATCTTGGATGGATAATGATTCGCGCTGCGCGCTCATGTGCGGGCGGGGGCGCCAGCGTTCCCAGTTTCGACTTCCGCGCTGCTCGTCTGGCTGGAAGCCGATGATGGTACGGCATTAGCCGTTGCTTTCTCGACGATTCGAATGATCATGTAAGCTACGAGCGTAATCAGAAAGAACGCCAGCAGCAACCACGCCGTGCTTTGAAGAGTCTCGATAACAGTTCGGTACACTTCGAGTACCCATCGATCGCGAGTAAGCAGCAATTCTGGTTGGCCCGGCGCATGTGGCGATATGTACTTTTCCAAATCCCAGATGCGCACGCCGCCTGAAATACCAACGACGTAAATTGCAAACGTTACGTATCGTTGCCAGGCCGAACTGATCTTGTCTCCGAAGATCCTTTCAAGGATAGCGCCTATCGGCCCCTGGAATAGCCGGGCCACAACAAAAGTTACGATTAAGGAGATCAGAAAGGTGACCGCCAGCAAGGTAACGAACATGATCAGCCTCCTTTAGTTCTCGCTAAAACAACTCAGCTAACGCTTCATCCACCGACCGCACGCCAACCACTCGCAGCCCGAGCAGTTTCTCGAGTCCGCTGGTATTCGACGAAGGCATCACGATCTTCTTGAATCCCAAAGCCTGTGCTTCGCGGGCGCGCACCGCCGCCTGCATCGCGCCGCGCACTTCGCCGGTCAAACCGACCTCTCCAAACACGGCCGTGTGCGCATCGATCGGCTGGTTGCGAAAACTCGACGCGATCGCCGTTACTAAACCGAGGTCGACCGCCGGCTCGTCGACTTCCAGACCGCCGGCGATGTTAACGAACACATCGTCGCCGAGAAGCTGCATGCCGGCGCGCTTTTCCAGCATCGCAATCATCAGGGCCACGCGATTCTGATCGACACCCTGCGTCATACGCCGGCCGGTGCCGTACTTCGAGCTCGAAACCAGGGCCTGAATTTCAACCAGCACCGGACGCGTGCCTTCCATGCAGGCGGTGACGACGGACCCGGCGGCATCAGCTGGGCGTTCGGCCAGAAACATCTGTGAAGGGTTCGCGACCGGAGCCAGGCCGGTGCTGGTCATTTCAAACACGCCGACTTCATTAGCGGCGCCGAATCGGTTCTTGGTTGCGCGCACGATGCGATGATTGTGATGACGCTCGCCTTCGAAATACAGCACGGTGTCGACGATGTGCTCTAAGGCGCGCGGCCCGGCAATCGATCCTTCCTTGGTCACATGACCAATCAGAAAGACAGGCGTGCCCCGGGTTTTAGCCAGCAACAGGAACTGGGCGGCGACTTCGCGAATCTGCGAGATCGATCCCGGCGCTGATTCTATTTCGGAGGAGAAAGTTGTTTGAATCGAATCGACGATAATCGCGGCCGGCTTTAAGCGTTCTATCTCCCGGAAAATGTTTTCCAGATTTGTCTCGGGCAATAGCAGGAGATTCGGGGCCTGAACTCCGAGACGTTCACCACGCAACTTGATCTGGCGTTCCGACTCTTCGCCTGAGACATAAAGCACGAGGGCGCCGCTCGCGCTGAGCTTGTCGGCAACTTGTAGGAGCAGAGTGCTCTTGCCGATTCCCGGATCGCCGCCGAGCAGCACCAAAGTTCCCGGCACAATTCCGCCGCCCAGCACGCGATCGAATTCGGTCACGCCGGAAGAGATGCGGACATCGTCTTGAGATTCAATCTCGGTGTAGGGGACGGCCTGAGCTTCACGCATCCGGAAGTTGTTGCGGCCGGCGCCCTTCTTCACAGAGACCACGCGCTCTTCGACCAGTGAATTCCACTCGCCGCATTCCGGACACTTGCCCAGCCACTTGCGTGATTGATAGCTGCAGCTCTGGCAGATGAAAGTTGTGTTTGATTGTTTTGGCAAAGGGTTTCTGGTCTTCTACGCCGAAGGCGTTCGCTAACTCAGCCCAGGGTGAAACCCTGGGTAAGGAGCGAACCCCTCGATTCAGCAACCCTGAAAGGGTTGCGCCAATTCGTTATTGAACCCTTTCAGGGTTCGTATCGATTTTGGCCCAATACCCAGGGCGTTGCCCTGGGCTATTTTATTCTGCGCTTTCAGCGCAACAGAGCTTTCACGTTTTCAGTCGGTCTTCCCAATACGGCACGATCACCACGCTCGACAATCGGCCGCTGAATCAAATCCGGATGCTCAACCATCAGCGAGATGATTTCGTCATCACTGAAGTCCTTCTTACCCAGACCAAGTTGGCGATAGATCGGTTCGCTGGTGCGGAGCAGTTCGCGCGGCTTGATTCCCATCTTCCTAATCAGCACTCGCAGCTTCTTCTCGCTGAGCGGCTCGATGTAATAGTTGATCTTGCTAAAGTCGACGCTGCTCTCCCGAAGAAACCGATCCATCTCGCGACACTTCGTGCAGGTTGGTTTTTCGTAAACGGTGATGCTGTCGGTCATTTTAAGATTCGCAGGCAAGATGCCTGCGCTCCGCACGCAGGGATGCGTGCGCTCCTCTACGGAAAGATTCCGCGTACCCGTGTCGCCTCGGCCACGCGATCAATCGCCAGAATGTATGCGCCGGTGCGCATGTCCGTGCCGTAGTGCTGCGCCTTCTGATGCACCTTGTGAAAAGCATCGCCCATCGTGTCCTCGAGGGTCTGGTTGATGCGCTTCTCGCTCCAGAAGAATGAATACTGATCCTGCACCCATTCGTAATAGCTCACGGTCACGCCGCCGGCGTTGGCCAAAATATCGGGAATTATCATAACTCCCTGATCTTCCAGGACACGATCGGCGGCCGGAGTCGTCGGCCCATTCGCCAGCTCGGCAATGATCTTAGCTTTTACTCTGGCCACGTTGGCTGCCGTAATACTGTTCTCCAGCGCGGACGGACACAAAATATCGCAATCAACTTCCAGCACATCGTCAGGGGCGATCTCTTTCGGACCGGAGAAGCCACGAAGCGCGCCTGTTTCTGCCTTATGTTTGAGCACCGCTTGAATATCCAGCCCGCCTTCGGCGTACAGCCCACTCTTCGAATCGCAAGCAGCTACCACTCGCGCGCCATCTTCGGCGACCAGACGCGCAATGATCGATCCGGCATTGCCAAAGCCCTGCACCGCCACGCGCGCGTCCTTCAACTTCATTCCCTTCACGTTGCAGGCCTGACGCAGAGCATAAAGCGCGCCCCGCGCAGTGGCTTCATGACGTCCCTGCGAGCCGCCGAGCGACAGAGGCTTTCCGGTCACCACTCCCAACTCAGTATGGCCGCGTACCATTGAGATCGTATCCATGATCCAGGCCATCGTCTGTGAGTCGGTATAGACATCGGGCGCCGGAATATCCCGGTCGGGACCAATGATTGGAGCAATCTCGAATGCATAGCGCCGGGTCAGCCGCTCTAGTTCATTTATTGAGAGAGTTTTCGGATCGCAGACTACGCCGCCTTTGCCGCCGCCGTAGGGAATGTTGACCGTCGCACATTTCCAGGTCATCCAGGAGGCGAGCGCCTTCACTTCGTCGAGCGACACATTCGGGTGATAGCGGATGCCGCCCTTGGCCGGACCGCGCGCAATGTTGTGCTGTACGCGATAGCCTTCGAACACCTTGACCTCACCGCCGTCCATCTTCACGGGAATCGAAACGATGAGCTGACGTTTGGCGCTGCGCAAGACGTTACGGAGCGAGGACTCTAACTCGAGATAGTCAGCCGCGCGATCGAATTGTTGCTTGGCGATCTCAAACGGATTGAGTTCTTCCTGAGGCGCTGCAGTTGCCATGATTCCTTCTCCCGAGAGATTAGGCTAGTAGGGCGGCGGTATCGTAATGGAATTAAATGAAAGTGTCCAAAGGCGGGTAAAGGGATAACGGCGCGCGGGCATCCTGCCCGCCAGCGCGCAGCGCGCTCAGCCTTTCATAATCGAGGTGCGAGTTCGCGCTGCGCGCTCAGGCGGACAGGATGTCCGCGCTCCGACTTCATTATGTTCGGGAACAAGATCGTTCCCCCGTTGTCTAACCACACAGCTTCCTCGACCCGAATGGCACCGGCAGCAGGAGGAGCTAAAGAGATGTTTACCAATTTAATCGAGTCCGATTCGCACCAGAAGGAGTTCAAGCGTCGTAGTTCATTCTTTCTCGCCACGGTGGCAACTTACGCGCTGATTCTATCCGCCGCCGGTGTCGCCAGCATCTATGCGTATGACGCGCATCTGGAAGCGCAGAACACAGACTTGACTTTGCTTTCCTGGGTCCCGGCAGTGAAGCCGATCGAAAGGCTTCAACCAACCACTCGAGTGCCTACTGCAAACAATAAAAGCAGAACAGCGCCACAGCCCGTGCGACCCGTTCTTTACGAAAGCGCAAGTAATCCACGCACGCCCCCGAGCACGATCAGCGTAATAGCCCAACCGATTTCACCGGCGCCGCCCAATGCGAGAATTGGAAATTACGTCGCTGATCCTGTACTGCCTCCCGGTGGTTCAACTGCCTGCGTAACCTGCGCGGGCAGCGGCACAACTCCGGTCGTCAGAGTCAACGACGCAACCCCACCGCCGACGCCTGTAGTCGTGAAGCCAACGACCCAGCGGGTATCGTCCGTGGTACTTGCATCTAAAGCCATCAATTTGCCGCAGCCGCCCTATCCAGCTCTGGCGAGACAGATTAAAGTGACCGGTGCAGTGAGTGTCCAGATTCTAATCGATGAATCGGGGAGAGTCGTTGCGGCCCACGCAGTCTCTGGCCATCCATTCCTGACGAGGAGTGCAGAAGAGGCCGCTCAACGCGCCCGCTTCACGCCGACCGTTCTCAACGGCCAGCCGGTGAAGGTGCAGGGGGTGATTACTTACAACTTTGTCTTGCAGTGAAGAGCTGCCTGGGTTCTGATTCTTCAGCTGAAAGGGCAAGAACTTCGCCAGGTCCGGGTCCCGGCTCATGCAATAAGGCATGCTCAATCTACTTTGCTGAACACGCTTGCTGCCTTTTGCCGCAACGTTAAGGAACTCGCCGACATTCTCACATCCGACGTTCGCCCCGCATGCAAATCCTGGTGCTTGATAGTCAACTTCCATTAGCTTATTCTAGGGCGCTTTAAGAACACAGTCTTGACTCATAGATTGGCGATTCGACTGAATTCATGTTCCGGGTTGTTTGAGAATTGCTAAGAAGGGAGTTCTTAAGAAACCGACAACGATTCAGTTCTCAAGTCTTTCCCCGGGAGAAACCAAATGGCGGAACTCTATTACGGAACGGACGAATTCGCGTTACCTGAATTTCAAAATCGCAGAGTGATCGACGAGATCAGGATGTCGATGTCCGCGTTCGATTGTATGTTGCCTGACAACGCGGGCATCTATTGCAGCAGTGATATCACTACCGGGAAGCGTTTCTATTACGAGGTCTTGAAGCGATACGAGGTGCGCTCGGAAGATGAGCTCCGAGAAAAGCTTGGCGCCGAAGAATTTAAGAAGGTCCAAACCGATTTGATTCAAGCCAATGTCGCGCGCGGAATACAATTCGCCGAGAAGCTGCGCGAGCGTGGCAAGATTAACGTGGTAACGCCCGGCCCCTATTTCGCCAAAGGGTTCGACCAGCAACATTATCTTTACCTGTGGGAATGGTTCATCATAAAGAAGATCTACGAAGTGCGATTCAATCATGACTGGCAATACAGTAACGGCTGCACATTCGAATACGCTATTGCCGCGAAAAAGGGCGTCCCACGCCTCGACTACGAAGGCAACTTGCTCGATCTCAACATGGCAATTGAAAGAGTTGGAGCCGCCCTTGAAGAATTAAAGGCCGCGGACTTCGTAATAGTAAAACTTGAGCACAACTTGGATTTGATGAAGACGATCCCGCATTAATCGCACTCGCTATCATGTTCTTCGAAGGAGGCTGCTCACCATGGCCAAAGACTTCTCATCCGTTAAGCGGCTAGTAAGTCTCTCGAGAGATTCACTTCGAGAATCACTCTTCAGAAACCTCGGCGTCCCCTATCGCAACATGATTGGCCTGTTGCTGGGTATTACGGCGTCCTTCCTGCCGCTGATAACCGGTGTCTGGATCATGGAAAGAGTGATCTGGATTTTTATCGGCACCCTGGCTTTAACGATGGCTCTTTTGGTAGTGGTCAGACCCAACGTCGAAAACGATTCGGATCGATTTGCCTGGGGACTCCTGGTAATTATTATTTTAGGATTCGGGATCGGAGCGTTGATCTATCAAGCGAAGCCATGGTGGATTTGGCTCTGGCACCAATATCTCAGAATAAATGAGCCTCACGAGTTGTTGCTTGAAGCTCTGTTCCTGCTGGGCGTGATAATGGGCTTCTTCGTCGTTCGCAATTGGGGGAAGGACCAGAAAGACTTCGTCTCGAGCCTCTCTGGTGTGCTGGGTGGGGCATTTGTCGCAACGATCTTGGGCGACCTTCAAAAGGAACTAACGCCGCTACGAGCATTCGCATATTATTCGCTCGGTTTCACGATCTCAGGCAGTTTGAATCTCATTTCCGCCGCCCGCTTGACAGCGACCTATACCAACAAACAGACGATGACGAGCCGGGCACTTCTCGACTTCCTCTATGGCAGCGAAAGAACAAAGACAATCGATGGCTACTTCTTAGAGCATTTCGAGGAAGACAAGGACTATGCAAAGATGTTGCTCCTCGACGCGCTCAACGCCTATCGAACACGGGCCGAGCAGGAATTTGCCGGCAAATTCGAAGAGCGGAGAAAGCAACGCCAAAAAGATCGTGATGCTTTCAAACGAAGACTCAGGGAAGAGACAGAAGAGCGAACGATCGAGAAACTCGATCACAGATGGACCGAATTGGAACCGTCATGCAGCAAACGAAAGACGGCGCAACACGAATGGGAACACCTGGAGGCCGAGCTCGACGCGTTAAAAACCAGCCACGAGCAAAAACCCGCTGAGGAGTCCAGATTGCACGAGAGGTCTAAAAATCTCAAACACTCGATTGAACTCCTGGAGAGAAGGTGTAGTGACGATCAGCTGTCCGAATGGAAACGTCTGGACAGAAGCCTGGCATCGTTGAAGCCATCGTACTTCTACCGATTAATTGCGATTGAACGCCACGGAAAGACAGACCCTTCGGAAAGGCCAGCGGCAACCGAGAATGAAGACCCCGAGTACAGCATTATCTACAGACACGTCGGGACAAATAAGGACCAACATGGAGGTCACGATCCAGAGGCGAGCACTGCCATCCAAGGCGACATGTTTCGCGTTGGTGTCGCAGTTCGACGGCAGGACGTTCTGGAGTATCTTCTCGCTCCCGGGGCATACCGTGCTCCATTCCCTTACATGGCCAGCGTTGCCGGATTAGCCCTCAGATTGCCGCACACCATCATTATGGACCGCGACAAGGACACAACGTTTCGCTCCAAAGACTATAAGGATGGGATACGCCCGACAGACATCGAACAAGGGCGCGGGCGAGACATAATTGACTACCTTTCGTATGTCTCAATCCCGATAGTCAGCCATCTCGGCACTCCTAAAGAGAACCCCTTGGGTATAGTAAACATCGACACAAAACTTTTCGTCACTCGTTCCAGGCTAAGCGGTGAGCAAGTAAAAGGGGATCCGGGAGTCTTTCGTGTCTCCCTGAGGCGATCGAAGCTGGAAGAATTCGCGAATAATCTCTATGAGCACGATGACGAAGCCATAAGAGAAATCGAAAGACTAACAAAAACCATAATTCCCATTTTGGAACTGTATTCAAAGTGCTGCATAGGAGCCACATAGAAGCGTTGCGGTTAACTCTCACCGAAAACGCCCTGCTCGTGCTGCGCAAGCGCATTCTCGCGCGCAACGCAGCCGGCGAAGTAATCGAAACGCCGGAGGAAATGTTTCGTCGCGTCGCCCGCAGCATCGCGTCTGCCGATCTCAAATACGGAGCCGCCGCGGATGTTGCCGCATCAGAAGAAGCCTTCTTCGAAATAATGACGCGACTCGAGTTCTTACCGAACTCGCCCGCGTTAATGAACGCCGGCCGCGACCTCGGCCAACTGTCAGGCTGTTTTGTCCTGCCGATCGACGACTCGATGGAAAGTATTTTCACGACCCTTGCCGACACGGCATTGATTCAAAAAAGCGGCGGTGGCACCGGATTCTCGTTCTCGCGATTGCGTCCCAAAGAGGATCCCGTCGAATCGACGCACGGTCAGTCCAGCGGGCCCGTATCTTTTATTCGTCTATACAATTTCGCCACTGAAGTCACGAAGCTTGGCGGCAAACGGTCCGGGGCCAACATGGCGATTCTCCGCGTCGACCATCCCGACATCGAGGATTTTGTCACCGCGAAAACGAATCCACTCGAACTCAACACCTTCAACATTTCCGTGGCCGTCACTGACGAATTCATGCAACGACTTAAGGCCGGCGAGTCATACGCTCTCATCAATCCGCGTACCGGACGTGAGACGGGACGATTGGATGCGCGCAAAATGTTTGACCGGATAGTTGAATCGGCGTGGCGCAATGGCGAGCCCGGGGTAATATTCATTGACCGCATCAATCGTGATAACCCTACTCCCCAGCTTGGCCAAATTGAGAGCACCAACCCCTGCGGCGAGCAACCCCTGCTGCCTTACGAATCCTGCGTGCTCGGTTCGATCAATCTTTCCCGGTTTCATCGCGATGGGCGCGTGGATTACGGTCGCTTAAGAGAAGTGGTAATACTCGGCGTCCATTTCCTCGACAACATCATCGATGTAAGCCGTTTTCCAATCCCTCAGATCGAGCAACTGACGCGAGCTAATCGCAAGATTGGGCTGGGTGTAATGGGTTGGGCGGATCTTTTGATTGAACTTGGAATAGCTTACGGCTCGAAGGAAGCCACATGTTTAGCAGATAAGGTCATGGGGTTCATTTCGCGCCAGGCTTTGCAGGCTTCGATTGGGCTGGCCCACAAGCGCGGTCCGTTCCCGCGCTGGTATCAGGAGAAAATCTACCGGAATATTCAGCAGGTACCTCGACGGAACGCCACGATCACGACAGTGGCGCCGACAGGAACGATTAGCTTAATCGCAGACTGTTCCAGCGGCATCGAACCAGTCTATTCCGTTGCATACTTCAGGCGATCATTTGATTCGGAGCGCATGCTGTTCGTTCATCCGCTGTTTGAAGCGTACGCGCGCGAACATGGTTTTTACAACAACTCCCTCATGAGTCGCATAGCTACGAACGGGTCGCTCGAGCAAATCGATGAGATTCCGGAAGCAGCCAGGCGATTGTTCGTTACGACACATGAGATTGCTCCCGAATGGCACGTGCAGATGCAAGCCGCCTTTCAAAAGCACATCGACGCCGCGGTTTCTAAGACAATCAACTTTCCGCACACAGCCAGTGTTGAGGACGTCGGGCAGGCGTATTTGTCGGCGAATGAACTTGGCTGCAAGGGACTGACAATCTATCGTGACGGTTCCCGAGAGAAACAGGTACTCAGCACCCAGCCTTCCAGTCTTCGCGAGCCAACTCCCCTGGCAGATGCATCACAAGCTGAAATGCAGAGCCCTCAGAATCAATTGTTGGCCAGGAATATGTGTCCCGACTGCGGTTCGGCTCTGCAACACAACGGCGGCTGCCTATACTGCACATGCGGCTACTCGGTCTGCGTGCAAACGTGACCCTCGTTCTTCGAGAACTCCAGCAGAATTGGGATCTCAAAGAGCTCGCTGCTATACTTGGCGCATGCCAGCCAAAGACGGAGGAGCGAAGGGCAGAACCGACGACAAAGCGGAAAAAGAATCACCCCTTGCTACAGATAATTCTGACGGTGACGAAAGTGAACTCGGGCCGGTAAAACCAAAGACAACGGGTGAACCTTCCGACAATCTCCATCGCAGAGCAGACTGGTTTAAGAAGCGTCATGGCGAATAAGAAACTGCGAAAAGTGTTCAGCTGCTCGGATCGAGATTCACGAACGCGATCGTCGAAAAAACAAAGCTTACCTATCAATCTGTGATGGGGTCCTTTCGCCCTCTCCCTTTGAAAGGGGGTTGGGTGAGGGCTTGTCTGCGTCCACGCTTCGCGCCCTCCCCTAACCCGTCCCACAGGGAGGGGAACAAGCCAGGCGGCTTTCAACATTATCTAAGTTTTATCCGCCAGATACTTCGGCCATAGGTGGCCGCGCTCAGCGTCCCGTCCTGATCGTGGTAAACCAGATCGACCACCATCGCATTGGGCACGTTCTTCGTCAGATTTCGCCACGTGCCGGCCACAGTGTCGAAGACAAACACTCCCGCGTCGTTGCCCACATAAACCTTGTCCAGCTCATCAGCTCGAATCACGGCCACGTGGTGCGGCACGTCAGGAAGCTGGCCCTTGTCCAGGTCTTCCCAGCTAAGCCCTCCATCCCTGGTACGAAAAACATGAGAGTGCCCGAAGTTTGCCACGGTCGCGATGACGAGATTGGCATCCTTCGGATGACTTTCGAAGCGTGTGATCGTGTGGCCTGCCAGCATGGAGCTGGAAAGATTCGGGCTCCAGGTGTCGCCGCCGTCAAGGCTGCGAAAGAAGCCGCCGTTCTCAGTCCCCACGTAGACTCGTTTCGAATTGGCGGGAGCTACTTCAATAGCCGAGATGGAGCTATCATCCAGAGAAGGCGAGACGACATACCAGTTCTCGCCGTCGTTCCTGGTTCGCCAAACTCGATACGAGCCAGTGAAGATCGTGTTGGCATCCGCGGGATCGAGAGTGATGAAGCACATCCACACGGATTCCCGTTCCTCTTTATCAGCGGGAGGCGAAATGTTCTTATGAACCTTTCCAGGCGAGACTGGTGATTCGTCCGCCGATATTTGTCGGACCGACGCACTCCCATTGGGCGGTCATGTTGGCCGGCGCCGCCAGCGACTTTTCAACTCGCATCCGCTCGCGCACTAGTCTATTAACCGAGGGTTCCCTGATCGGCCACGACGCACGCGTTTGAAACCATCTGCTGCGCGCCTTGTGACTGGTGAGGCGCACCACGCCTCCCTTGGCCCGCTTTCTGGGCGGAACAGGCTGTAATACATCTCCGGGCCGCGGCGGATTCTCGCCTTGCTCCTTACCGTGTGGGCGTTGGCTGCGAGTGATTTTGTTGGCTTTCTTTTTTGGCATATATCCTCCGAACTGGGTAGGATTTCTCGGTTGATAATTGGAAGAAGGCTTGAGCGCTGGTCGAAGGAATACGGTTATCGCGAGGCTCTGAGGACCAGACCGAAAACCTTCCAATGCGCGCGATTAATATCGTAGTTCGTTTTTGGTGTTAATCATTTTGTCGAAGTTCGAGGAGGCAAAATGGATACACCGCATCTGATTCGCCACTCTCAGTTTTGTACTTGTTCCATCTTGCACTGCTCCGGCTTCTTATCCGGACGCCAGCGCAGGAACTTTGTCCCATGACGAAAGCGGCCGCCAGTGAAGTGATCGTATTGAACTTCAATTACCAGCTTTGGCGCGAGCGGTTTCCACTCGGCGGATCGATCGGTGCTCCAGCGGCTCGGGCCGCCAGGCGCGCGGCCGGTGAAGCCGGGAGGTTTGATTAAGGCTTCGACTTTCTTTGTCAGTGCAGCTTTCTCCGTGGCCTTGAAGCTCGAGGTGAAGCCTACGTGGTGCAGTAAGCCTTCATCGTCATACAGCCCGAGCAACAGCGAGCCGATAAGTTTTCCTTCCGAAGCGTATCTGAATCCGCCAACTACACAGTCAGCCGTGCGCAGGCGTTTCACTTTCACCATGCCGTTCCGGTTGCCGCTTTGATACGGCAGGTCGAGGCGCTTGGCGATGACACCGTCCACATCGCCTCCGGCGCCGGCGAGCCAGCTTTTCGCGATCTCTAAATCCTTCGTCTGCGGGGATAGCTCGATCGACTTGTTCTTCGCCAGATAAGTCTTTGCAAAAGCGTCAAGCTTCTTTCGTCTTTCCGCGAGCGGGACCTCGGCAATCGATCGTCCGCGTTCGCCTACCAGCAGATCGAAGACAATCAATTTCGACGGCGTTTCCTGTGCGAGCTTTTTCACCCGGCTTGCCGCCGGATGAATTCGCATCAGCAGATCGTCGAACGACAATTTTCCTTTGACCGGCACGACGATCTCGCCATCGAGCACGAATTGTTTTGGCTTCAGCTCTTGTAGGGCATCGACGAGTTCTGGGAAATAACGACCCAGCGGCTGCCCGCTCTTCGATTGCAGATCGATCCGATCGCCATCGCGAAAGGCAAGACAGCGAAAGCCATCCCACTTGGGTTCGTACTGCCAGTCGGCTCCGGATGGAAGCTGCACGACGGATTTGGCTTCCATCGGCGGATACGATTGTTTTAGCGGAAGAGTCATAGATGGTTCTCGTTGCTGGGAGCGCGGACGGCCCGTCCGCACAGCGTGCGGAGCACGCTCACCCACACGCGATTGAAGGTGGCCAAAACAATGGTTGGTTGACCGAACGCGTCGCCGGCCAAGTACATGTTCGCGCTGAGCGCTCAGTGCGGACGGGACGTACGCGCTCCCAGCCATCACTTCAAATACGGCTCAAGTTTGAATCGCTTCTGTTTCGACAATAATGGCGACCAAAGATCTCCGGCCTTCTCGATTCGTTTGCGCACATTGTCGATGCGAAAATCCTCGATGGCTATGCCGCGTTCGATCTCTTTCCAATCCACCGGGGTTGAAACCGTCGCTCTGGGCGTCGGCCGGATTGAATAAACTGACGCGAGCGTGCGTCCCCAGGCGTTCTGATTGTAATCCACCAGCACCCTCCCCTTCGGTCGCTTGGCGATGCGATACTCGGCAGTAATCAACTTTGGGTTCGCCGCCTCCAGCACCTGCGCGATCTCTTTGGCGATCGTCCAAACCTGTTTCTGTGTCGGACCCCGTACGATCGGAACATAGACGTGAATGCCCTTTGAGCCGGTCGTCTTAGCGTAACAAGGCATCTTCAACGACTGTAAAGCGTCGCGCACAACCAGGGCCGATTCCCTCACCTGCTGAAACTTCGCGCCCGGCACGGGATCGAGATCGAAATGCAGATAGTCAGGTCGATCGACGTCGTCACAGCGCGCGTACCATTGATTCAGATCGATGCAACCGAGATTGATGACCCACAGCAACGCCGGCAAATCCTGAATGATCGGAAAGTCAATGATGTTTCCCGAGCCGTGCGAGATCGAACATATTTCAATCCAGGGCGGCCGCGGCTCAGGCGCGCGCTTCATGAAAAAGAATTCGCCCGCGGCCCCGTTCGGATAACGCTTCATCACCATCGCGCGATCCTGCAAGTGCGGCAGGAGCACGGTTGAAACGTCCGCGTAGTACTGCAGCAAGTCTCGTTTGGTAATTTTCAGCTCGGGCCAGAAGAGCTTATTCAGATTCGTCAGCTTGACTTGTCGATCGCCAAGACCAACTTCGATCTGCTCGACACCCGGCGGAATTGCGACGCTGCCGTGCTTAACGCGCCTGGTGGGCGTACCCGCTTGCTTCAGTTCTGACGGATGATAATCGCGATGCGCTTTTGCCATTAGTAAGGGATGATCCAGACGGGCAGTTTAGCGTAAAATGCCCTGTGCCCGAACTTAGTCGCTTCTATGGAATAATAATCCGGATGTTTTGGGAAACCGGCGCGCAACATCACACGCCACATTTCCATGCGTATTATCAGGAAAACACAGGGATTTTCGGTATCGATCCGATTGAACTGATGGAGGGTTCGATTCCAAAAAGACAACTTCGTTTGATCGAGGCCTGGGCGGAGCTTCATCAGAATGAATTGATAAGCGACTGGGAACTACTGCAGTCCGGTCAGCGTCCGGTTCCAATCGAACCTCTGAAGTAAAGGAGACAACTTATGCAACATGGCATCTACCGCGTCGAGTCATTTCAGATCGTGTCACCCTACACGCTCAGAGTCGAATTCGACGACGATACTGAGCAAGTCATTAATTTCGAACCGGTACTTGCCGGAGAATTATTTGGGCCATTGCGCGACTTGAATCTTTTCAATCAGGTTAGGATCGATCCCGAAATTCACACACTCGTATGGCCAAACGGAAGCGACTTCGAACCCGCCACATTGCATGACTGGCCTAAACTCGTCGACTTACTGTCTGCTCGCGCCAAACGGTGGGAGGCTGTCCCTGCTTAGCTGCCGCGCTCAGTTCCCGCCTTAACACAGCGTTTCACTCGTGGTACACTGGCGGCCCTTTATGAACGAGCTTGAATATTTTCATCCAGCGGTTCGTGACTGGTTTCGGAAACGGTTCCCGGCTCCGACCGAGCCGCAGGCCCGCGCCTGGCCTGCAATCAAACGTGGCGAGCATACGCTGATCGCCGCGCCGACTGGTTCGGGCAAGACCCTCTCGGCGTTTCTTTCGGCGATCGACGATCTGGTTTGGAAGGCTGTCGATGGAAAGCTGGTCGATGAAACGCTGGTGGTTTATGTCTCGCCATTGAAGGCGCTCAGCAACGACATCCAGATCAATTTGCAGGAGCCGCTGCGCGGCATTCAACAGAATCTCGAAGCGATGGGCATTAGTGCTGTCGAGATTCGCACGCTGGTGAGGACAGGTGATACGCCGGCGAAAGAGCGTACGGCGATGACGAAGAAGCCGCCACACATCATTGTTACTACCCCGGAATCGCTCTACATTCTGCTGACCAGCGAAGGCGGCCGCCGGATCCTAAGCACGACGCGCACTCTGATCGTGGACGAGATTCACGCCATGGTCGACGACAAGCGCGGCTCTCATCTCTCCCTGTCAATCGAACGATTACAAGCTCTGGTCAAAGAGCCTCTGGTACGCATCGGCCTTTCGGCCACGCAAAAACCAATCGAGGAGGTCGCTCGCTTTTTGGTTGGAACGGCGAACCTTGCCCCGGACAGCACGCCTCGTTGCACGATCATCGACACCGGTCATTCACGAAAGCTGGACCTCGCCATTGAAATTCCCAGTTCGCCTTTGGAAGCGGTGATGTCAAACGAGGTCTGGGAAGAAATCTACAACCGGCTCGCCGCGTTGATTCGCGAACATAAGACGACACTCGTGTTCGTGAACACCCGGCGCATGGCTGAGCGCGTGGCGCGGCACTTGGGAGAAAGACTGGGTGATGAGAACGTCACCGCGCATCACGGCAGTCTGGCGCGCGAGATCAGATTAGCTGCTGAGCAGCGTCTAAAGTCGGGAGAACTGAGCGCGCTGGTCGCGACCGCGTCACTTGAACTTGGGATCGACGTGGGCGCTGTGGATCTGGTGATTCAAATCGGATCGACACGAGCAATTTCCACTTTGCTCCAGCGCACTGGTCGTTCCAATCATACGGTCAGCGGCTTTCCCAAAGGGCGCGTCTTTCCCTTGTCGCGTGATGAATTGGTTGAATGTGCCGCG
>WNFQ01001029.1_pt1 | contig 21245 bp, 18 predicted proteins | sample 5400171 | NCBI WGS metagenome assembly WNFQ01 (sample SAMN13153356, study PRJNA577476) | soil metagenome | isolation source: 20 cm soil under Madrone tree | place: USA:California | collected 2016-06-14 | reverse complement strand
GGTTGCCCAGCTACTAAACGTCAAGCCACGCACCATCTATGAGATGGTTGCTCAGCATCGCATTCCCTATCGCAAACCGCCGGGCACAAACATCCTGCGCTTCGATCTCGATGAGATCATGGCATGGACAAAAGCCGGCCAGACAAAATGACTCAGGGCATGGAGAAAGGCATTCGCCGAAAAGCGATGAATTTGATTTCATGATGTTGTATATTGCCATCGCCCGTGGCTGCACCTCGGGAAAGGAACATGACAATGCCAGTCCATAAGCGCGCGAGCAAATGGCACTATGCCTTTTGCATTCGCGGTGTCCGCTTCCGGGGAGCAATCCCGGAGGCACGTACTAAGTTCGAGGCTGAAAAGGCCGAGACAAAAATTCGCCAGGAGGTTTACGAAGGCAGATACGGAAGACCAAGTGGAGAAAAGGACTTCCTATCATTCGTCGAGGAGGTCTTTGAACCTTGGGCACGGGAAAACAAGCGCTCATTCAAGACCAACGACAAATACAAACTCCCCATGATCTGTGAGAGCAAATGTTTTAAGGGCAAGACCTTTGCTCAGATCTCACCACTGCTTATTGAGAAGTACAAGAAGGAGCGACGTGAGGCGGTCATGGAAAACAAGAGAACCCGCAAGCCCTCGACTATCAACCGTGAATTAGGGTTACTGTCCACGATCTTCTCACTCGCGATCAAATATGGCGTCACGTATAGCAATCCGTGCCGAGAAATTCCATTGTTGCCAGAGAATAATAACCGCGTCCGCTACTTGCTGGATGAAGAGGAGCCGCAACTCTTCGCGCTCCTCAACGGTCGGCGCGCGCATTTACTACCGCTGGTAACGTTGGCTATTGGCACGGGAATGAGACGAGGCGATCAATTGAATCTGCGCTGGGAGAAGGTTGATTTCCAGCGTAATGTGATCTATGTGCCAAATTCAAAAACGGGGAAAGATTACGGTGTGCCGATGAACGCGGACGTTAGAGATACGCTGCTTCAGCTTCGATCCCACACTAATCGCTCCGATTACGTGTTCATGAATCCGAAAACAAACAAGCCTTACGCCGATCTTAAGAAAGCGTTCGGAACGGCCTGTCGATTAGCGGGAATTCATGATCTGCACTGGCATGATTTGCGTCACACGTTCGGCACGAGGCTCGCAGAGGCGGGTTGCAGTGAGGCAACTATCGCCGAGCTAATGGGTCACTCCGATCCAAAGACCACGCGCCGTTACACACACGCCACAGACCGAGCTAAACGAACTGCGGTGGAAGCCGTGCGCGTGCTACGCGACGGCGTCTGCCACAAATTTGCCACAACGCAAGAACGGCTGCCAAAACTGGCAGCCGTAAATGCTTGATACAATTGGTCGGGACGCCGAGATTCGAACTCGGGGCCTCACCCACCCCAAGGGTGCGCGCTACCAGGCTGCGCCACGTCCCGTCAAAGCAATTTCAGTATGAACGGAAAATTTGCGATGTCAAAGCGGGGAAAGGTTGCTTTGATCATTTTCGCTCCGCTTGATCCGCGGCAATTTCAGCGTCCCCTTCATCGAGCAGGTCAAGAACCTCGCGAAGCTGCAAGGCGATCTCTCTCAGTGTTGAACTTTGTTCGCTAGTAGACGTTGCTGCTGTCGCCGGCTGTTCAGAGTTCGCGGTCTGGCCCAATCGCGCGGCCAGAGAAGGAGGCCGCTGCAAGCTACGACCTGGCGGCCTGGACGGAACAGGTTGCCCACTGTCGCGGCTCGGTCCGCGCTGCTCGCCGGCGAGCTTTTTCTTCGCTCCGGCGATTGTGTACTGCTCGTCATAGAGCAGTTCCTTGATTCGCAGGGCCATCTCAACGTCGCGTCGGCGATAGGTGCGTTGGCCGGCACGATTCTTTTGCGGTTGCAGCATCGGAAACTCTGTCTCCCAATAACGCAGCACGTGGGCCTGTACGCCGGCGATGTCACAAACTTCGCCGATTTTGAAGAACAGCTTTTCAGGGATTGCTGCGGCTGGTACGCTCATGCTAATCGAAAAGAGAGAGAGAAGAAATCTATGCCGTCGCCGGGCCGACTTTTTAGCGCTCACGCGAACTGAGGCGCATGTTACTGTGCGGAGATTTAGGTGTCAACACTACTATTTAGGCGGCCGGAGTTAAGCAGAGAGGTTAAACGTGAAATCTGAGGTAATGAATTGCTGATTGAGCGAGAGGTGGCGGCGAGAAATCCTACCTTGGTATTGGTCCTTCTTTGATGGACTCGACCAAATCCGCAAGCTATAATCGCGCCTTATCCAGATATAACCTGCAGCCGTTCGGAGGTTCACGCCAAAAGTGCCAGCATCTTTAGCCGGTTTTCGTCTTGCATCGCGTCTTGATGACGTAGGGTTTTCCGACATCGTGCAAATTCGGAATCGCGTGATGGAGTTGCGAAGCCGCGGCGAGCAGGTCTATCAATTCGAAGGCGGCGAACCCTATCGCGCGACGCCCGATTACATCAAGGAAGCCATCAGCTCCGCCTTACGAGAGAACAAGACGCGCTATGCGCCGTCGTCTGGAATATCGGAACTTCGTCGCGCTATTGCCGACAAGCTGCAGGATCGTAATCGGATTCCCGCTGGTGAAGAGAATGTCCTCATCGTTAACGGCGGCATGCAGGGGCTGTTCGGCGCTTTCCAATCAGTAGTCAATCCGGGCGACGACGTGCTGATCTTTTCTCCGTATTGGACTCCGATCAAGGACCTCGTCGCGCACTGTCAGGGCCGGCTCGTGCTTGTGCCGGCCGACGAAGCTCGCGCCAACGGGTTCCGCGAAACGCTGGCTCGCTATGCAACCGCACGGACCCGCGCCATCTATTTCAACACGCCGGTGAATCCTTCCGGTATCGTTTTCACTCGATCGGAAACCGAAGCCGTTGCGCATTTCGTCGTCGATCGTGACTTGATTGTGATCGCGGACGAAGCCTATGAAGATATCGTTTACGATGGCGAACATGTTTCAATCGCTTCATTGGAGGGCATGTTCGAACGCACGATTACTTCGTTCACGCTCTCGAAATCATATGCTATGACCGGCTGGCGCATTGGTTATGCCGTCGCGACCGAGCCCTGGATGACCGGCTTGTCCAAGTCGATACTCTATTCGTCGAACGGCGTCTCGACGCCGACGCAGTGGGCCGCGCTGGCCGCGTTTACCACTCCCTCAGATTTCCTGAAAACATCGCGCGCCGCTTATCGTGAGCGGCGCGATTTGTTGTTGGCAGGTCTGAACGAACTCGGTTTGGCTTGCGCGCTACCCGCTGGTGCGTTCTACGCTTTCCCGGACGTCTCGAGTATCAGCAAAGACAGCCGCGAGGCTGCGGAGTTGTTGCTCAGCCGGGCGCGGGTGGCCACCGTACCTGGCGTGGTCTTTGGCCGGCAGGGTGAAGGCCGCGTTCGCTTTTCGTTTTCCACGTCGGTTGAAACTATTCAGGGCGGCCTCGAGTCCATGCGCCGCAATCTCTAGCGGGATGCGCGAGAGTATTAACCGTTAAGGGCAGTAAGACCATCCACGAAATCACACGAAATAATCGAAATGGGATTCTTCCTCGTGTTGCTTAATGTGATTTCATGGATCTCAGATCAGTCTGAGCGGTCTGCCGTTTTAGACTCTGAACTGATCGCATGAACGAATTTGACTTCATTCGCCGCCTTCGTGATCAAGCACGATCGCGAAAGCGTTCAGCTCGGCTGGTTACCGGGATCGGCGATGATGCGGCCGTCATCAGCCAATCTGCCAATCGCGATTTGATCATTACGACTGACTTAATGATCGAAGGCATCGACTTTTACCGCAACGCCGCGCCTGCGCACATACTCGGTCATAAAGCCCTGGCTGTTTCTCTTTCAGATATTGCCGCAATGGGGGCGCGGCCATTCTGGTCGCTGCTGTCGATCGGCATGCCGAGAGCAATCTGGCAGGAGGACTTCAAGGATCAGTTCTGGACCGGATATTTCGCGCTGTCAGATCAGTATGGCGTGACGCTCTCCGGAGGGGATGTCTCAGAAGCAAAGGAAGGGATTGTGATCGATTCGATTGTGATGGGCGAAGTCCCCTCGGGTGGCGCGGTGCTACGCTCAGGCGCCCAGCCCGGCGATCAGATTTTTGTTACTGGAACGCTGGGCGGGGCAGCTGCAGGATTGAAATTGATCGAGATGGGCGCGCGGCTGGACGAAACTGGCATCACTTCCCTACCCCACGCAGGAAGACAGCGCAGTAGCCCGACCGTCGGGAAAGGCTCTGAGTCAGAACCGGGAGCGGTAGCGACCGGGTCACCTCGGGGCAGTAGCCCGACCGTCAGGGAGGGCTTTAACACAGCAGCGGACAATGATGAGTTGAATGCGATCCAAAATCTACTGTTACGCCAACTTCGCCCTTCTCCGCGCGTCGGCTGGGGCATCGTCTTAGGCGAAGAGCGCCTGGCGACGTCGATGATCGACATTAGCGACGGCTTGTCTTCCGATCTTGCCCATCTCTACGAAGTGAGCAACGCCGGCGCCTTGATCGATTCCTCGTCTCTGCCAATCGATCGAGATGTAATCAAGCTCTGCGGCCGGCGCGCGCTTGATCCGCTGATGCTCGCCCTGCATGGTGGCGAAGACTTTGAACTCCTGTTCACCGTCAAGCCCGAGGATGTGACGCGATTACCGAAACGAGTCGACGGCGTAGCTATCTCTCGCATTGGTGAAGTGACTGATCAAACCGGAAAAGTCCGCGTTGCGGAAAAGAATCGGGTTTGGGATTTGCCGCCGGGAGGCTTCGCGCATTTCAAACCTTGAGGCCCGAACTCCGTTTGACTCGCTCTCAGTCCTTTCTTAGACTCGACATCCAATGCTTCGCATCCACAACACCCTCTCTGGAAAGCTTGAGGAGTTTCGCCCCATGGTTGAAGGTGAAGCGAAATTCTATTACTGCGGGCCGACGGTTTGGGACTATGGGCACATCGGAAACTTCCGCTCCGCGATTGCCGCGGATGTTTTGCGCCGCTATCTCAAATTCAAAGGACTGCGGGTGACGCAGGTGATGAACCTTACCGACGTCGACGACCGCATCATTGCCAAGGCGCAGGAGAACGGGAAGCCGATCGACGACTACACAGCGCAGTACATCGAAGCCTTTTGGGAAGACTTTGACGCGCTCGGCTGTGAACGCCCAGAGGTCGCGCCGCGAGCTACGCAGCACATTCCCGAGATGGTTTCGTTAATCGAAAAGTTGGAAGAGCGCGGCCACGCCTATCAATCAGACGGTTCGATCTATTACCGGATCAAGTCGTTCCCGGAGTACGGCAAGCTTTCGAAGATCAACCTGGCTGGAAACGTCGACGGCGCCAGCGAACGCGTGGACACGGACAAATACGAGAAGGAAGACGCGCGCGACTTCGCTCTCTGGAAAGCCACAAACAAACCCGAAGAACCGGCCTGGGACGCCGGCATCGGACGCGGCCGGCCAGGTTGGCATATCGAGTGCTCGGCCATGTCCATGAAATATCTGGGCGAGACTTTCGACCTACACGCCGGTGGCATCGATCTGGTTTTTCCGCATCACGAAAACGAAATCGCCCAAAGCGAAGGCGCCACCGGCAAGCAATTCGTCCGCTACTGGCTGCACTTTGAACATCTGAAAGTCGAAGGCGAGACGATGTCAAAGTCGAAAGGCAACTACTACACGTTTCGCGATCTCGCCAAGCAGGGTTTTTCCGCAGCAGCGATTCGCTATTTCCTGCTGAGTGTTCCCTGCCGCAAGCAGCTCAACTTTACTTTCGACGCCTTGCGCGGCGCGGAAAAAACCGTCGCTAGCCTGCGCGACTTTCGCGCGCGGTTAGGAGAAGCCCAAACCGAGTCCGGCCAGGATGACATTCTGGCTGTGGCAACCCAGCGAGCACTGGCGGAATTTGAAGCCGGAATGGACGACGATCTGAATACTTCGGTCGCCCTCGCCGCAATCCACGATCTCACGCGCGCAGTGAATACAGTGCTGGCGCGAGGGAGCCTGCGCGCAGACAACAAGCGTGAAGTCATCGCGGCGATCGAACGCTTTGATAGTGTGTTGAATGTCTTCGGCGAACCGCAACCTCAACTTGTCGATGCAGAGGTTCAGGAGCTCATTAACGAGCGTCAGGAAGCCCGTCATCGCCGCGACTTTGATCGGGGTGACGAGATCCGCGACCAACTCGCCGAACGCGGCATCATTCTGGAAGACACTAGAGACGGAGTGCGCTGGAAGAGAAAGTAGTTCCGGTCCGTGCGTTCCGAAGACGTCCGCGCAGCGGACGATTCGAAATAGCCCAGCGCTTTCAGTGCTGGGTTGCGGAACAAGGATTTTAAAATCAGCCCGTGCAGCGGCGGAAGGTGTGCTCTTTTGTCGCGTTCATAAAACTTCAGCCGTCCGCTTCACGGACTTTGATCTAAAATGGTACTACGCTCCCAGCGATAAAATCGCTGGGCTATTTTTAATTCGTCCGCTGCGCGGACGATGTCTCGCCGTCTTTTCTGAAACTAGTGAAACGGCTGTTCTTTCCGACACACTAATGCCTTTCGCGACTCTAACGCGGCCCGGAAGAGGCTTTCGAATTCGCTACGCCATCCTGGCTCTGGCAGCGGCGATCGTCTTCGGCACCATTGGCTTTCATCTCGTCGAAGGTTGGGCGTTTGCTGATTCTCTGTATGTAACTGTGCAGACGCTGACGACGGTCGGCTATGGCGATATGACTCCGCGCAGCGGCGCCGGCCGTTCATTTGCGGTGCTGGTGATGCTAATCGGGGCGGGCGGGGTTGCGTTGGCCGTCTCGACCATAGTTCAATCTGTGGTTAAGTGGGAGTTGGTTTCGACTTTTGGCCAGCGGCGATTGACGAAAAAGATGAGCAAGCTGCGCGATCATTATATTATCTGTGGTTCAGGCAGAGTTGGTTCACACCTGATACGTGATCTTCTGTCAGCGAACGAATCCTTCGTGGTCGTCGAAAACGATCAGCAGCGCGCGGCTGAGTTCAGCCAGCGGGGCGTCGATGTGCTGGTGGGCGATGCGACCCTGGAAGAAAGTTTGCGCGATGTTGGGGTCGACCGTGCGCGCGGCCTGGCCGCTTGTCTCCCCAACGATGCCGACAACGTTTACGTCGTGTTGACGGCGCGGGACTTGAATCCGAATTTGAGAATTGTCGCGCGCGCCGCCGAAGAACAAGCGGAAGCCAAGTTGTTACGCGCCGGCGCTAATCACGTAGTCGCGCCGACGATCATCGGTGGGCACAGGATGGCAGTCGCCCTGACCAAACCCGCGGTCAGCGAGTTCATGGATTCGATTACCGCCAACGAACTCGGCCTGGGCTTCGAACAAGTCGAGATCGACGCTGCCTCATCTCTGGTTGGACAAGAGCTGCGCTCGACTTCCATCCGTGCGGAACTTGATGTGGTGATCATTAGTATTCGGCGACAGGATGGCCGGCTCGTTTTCAATCCCGCCGGTAATGCGACGATTGAAAATGGCGATACCCTGATTGCTATCGGTAGGGCGGAGTCTTTGTCCAGACTCAACGAAATGGCGCGCGGTGTTGTGTAGCGCAAGTTGTCAACTTGCGCGATCGCTCAGTCAGAACCGCCTGCGATAGCGGGCGGCTGAGTCCAGGATTTACAGCTTGCATTGAACGCAAAGATCAACCGCCCCGCTACCGCAGGCGGTTCTGACCTAAATTTTGAGAGTCTTAGTCACCGGCGGCAGTGGGTATCTCGGCACGCACGTGCGCCATTTCTTTCAGGCCGAAGATTTTTCGCGGCGATCAGGGCTTGACGTGCTCAACTCGCTCGACACGGCGCGGGCAGGATCTTTCGAAGTCGTAATCCACCTCGCTGCCCACCTGAGCAAGAACCCCGCCGACGCAGAGAATTGCTTTCGCACAAATATCGAGGGCACGGTTAACCTGCTGCGACAGATGAAGCCGAACTCTATGTTCATCTTTGCGTCAACCAGGGATGTTTATGGACCTCACGCCGACGAATTCAATGAAGTGCCGGAGACTTGCGGCACCGAATATCAAGACCAGTCTGCACTGGAATGGTCAAAGCTAATCGCGGAGAGATACGTTGAATACTACGCCGCGCAACGAAATATCCGGGCCTGTATTTTTCGTCTATCGACTGTCTACGCGCGCCCGTCGGAAGGAAATGAGAATGGTTTCGTCACGCATTATGTCGAGGCGGTCAAGCGCGGCTGGCCTTTGCGCCTGCCGCTCGAAGGTAAGCCGGTGCGTGACATCTTGCACGTTGATGATTTCTCGCGGGCTTGCCGCGCATTCATCGACTCCTCGATGACCCGCGGTCTGTATAATCTGGGAGGCGGTCCCGGGAATGCTTTGTCACTCCGCGAAATAATCGACAGGATCGCCGAGATTATTCAGTGCAACCCAGTGTTTGATGAAGGCGCCCCTTTGCCGACGCCGGTTCCATTGAATTACGTCACGGACCTGACGCGCGTTCGCGAGGAATTGAATTGGGAGCCGCAAATTGGGATCGAAGAGGGACTCAAGAGTTTGATTTAGTTGTTACGTCTTCCGAATGGACCTATTGATTTGAGGCTCCGGCGGAGCCGAATGTTTATAGCACCGTCGGTAGTAATACGAACCCAGCTCCTTTAGGAGCGTCACAGTTTCTACTCTCGCTCCTAAAGGAGCTTAGGAGAGTGTGGTGCGGAGTACTATAAACATTGCACGCCTGACGGCGCTTTAAGAATACTGCTCGCGAACCAGATCCAAATTGAAGGCACAAAGACTATCTCCGAACGCGATCCAACGCGTCGTCGTTCGCGTCCCTAACTGGGTCGGCGATGCCGTGATGGCCGTGCCCGCCTTGCGCGAATTGCGACGAGTATTGCCCTACGCATGGATCACTTTAGTTTCGCGTCCGGGCAGCGCCGATATTTTTGTCGACGCAGATTTTGCGGATGAAGTCCTGGTTTACGATCGCACGAGCTTAGCCTCCGCTTGGCATCAGGCGCGCGAATGGCGCCGGCGACAATTTGATCTGGCACTGCTGTTTCAGAATGCTTTTGAAGCGGCGGCCATTGCTTTCATGGCTCGTATTCCAACGCGAATTGGCCATAACACCGAGCGCCGAGGGCTTTTGTTGACGAGTTCCCTTCCCTTGCCCGCGTGGAAGAACGAAAGGCACGAGAGCTTCTACTACTTGAACATCATCGGCGAATTGGAGCGCCTCCTGTCCGGGAAACGAATTGAAACCGCCGAACCACGTTTCGATCTTCACGTCTCTGAAGATCGAAAGCGAAAGGCCTTAAGCTTTCTGCGTGAACGCGGTGCTCGTTTAAACGCGCCGCTGACAATACTTTGCCCCGGCTCGATTAACAGTCGCGCGAAGCGCTGGCCGGCGGAGCGTTATGCGGAGCTCGCCGATCGTTTGGCCAAGTCGGGCTCGGATGTAGCGCTGATAGGCTCGCCGGCTGAATTGGATATTTCAAACGAGGTTTGCCAGCACGCTTGCTCTCAACCAATTGTCTTGACGGGAGAGACGAGTGTCGCCGAAGCCACGGCAATTATCAGTATCGCAGACGTCTTGATTACGAATGACACCGGGCCGGCCCATATCGGCGCGGCGCTACAGACGCCGACGCTGGTAATCTTTGGTCCGACAAACCCGCTGACAACCTTCCCCATGTCGCCCAGTGCAGAGATTATTCGGAGCGCGCCGGATTGCGCGCCGTGCATGCTGAGAGATTGCCCGATCGACCACCGTTGCATGACCGCAATCAGCGCGGAAGAAGTTTTCGAGCGCGCCTCGATCATGATGTCGCAACCCGAGGTGATCGCATGAACCGTCTCGCAAAGATCGTGGAAGGCTTTTTGGGAAAACGCATCGTGGTCATCGGCGATGCCATCGCGGACCAGTTTATCTATGGCGAAATCAGTCGCGTGTCGCGCGAAGCTCCGGTCTTCATTCTGCGTCACGAACACACCGAAACAACTCCCGGCGGCGCGGGCAACTGCGCGGCCAATCTGGCGGCGCTGGGCGCGAAGGTCGAGTTGATATCGGTACTCGGTAGTGATGAGCCGGGGAAAATTCTTTACCGCAAGCTTCGCGAGGCGGGCGTGGGCTGCGATGGCGTGACGGTATCCGCCGATCGGCGCACCACCACCAAGGTGCGCGTGCTGGCCGGTCAGATCCACTCAACTCGGCAACAGGTGATACGTATCGACTATGACAACGAGCCCGACTTCAGTCCCGAACTCAAGGAAGTATTGAGCGCTGATATTACCAGGTTATCGACTGGGGCTGAGGCCGTGATCATTTCCGACTACAACTACGGCGTCGCGAATCCCGAGACTGCTGAACTCGTGCGTGCCGCAGTCGGGCCCACCGTTCCAGTCTTGGTCGATTCTCGCTTTAGGCTTTCCATTTTTTCTGGTTTCAGTTCGGCAACACCAAACGAGGATGAAGTCGAACAACTCCTGGGCGTCAAGCATGCCGATCCGGCCGCATTGGAATCGGCGGCCGAGCAGTTGCGACAGCTTCTCGGTTACAAAGCGATCCTGGTCACCCGAGGTGGAAACGGAATGACGCTCATTGAGGCCGACACTGCTCCGCTGCATATTGACGCCGTGGGTTCACGCCAACCAATCGACGTTACCGGGGCCGGCGATACGGTGATCGCAACTTACGCGTTGGCTCTGGCGTCAGGGGCCTCGTTCGCCGAAGCCGCGCGACTGGCAAACTTCGCCGGCGGTCTGGTGGTAATGAAACGCGGCACGGCGACGGTCAGTGCTGATGAACTCGTTTCAGTCATAACTCAGGCGACAAGTGAATGACCTTCAAATCGCAACAGCTCAACTCCTCGGCTCTGTCACGAGTCGTAAAACGAAGTGACCTAATCACAATAGTCGAGAAGGAAAGGCGATCCGGAAAGCGAATTGTCCTCGCCAACGGTTGCTTCGACATTCTCCATGTCGGCCACATCCGCTACCTGGCAGCGGCCAGGGCACTCGGCGATTTATTGATTGTCGGCGTTAATTCCGACGAACAGGCCCGACGGTTGAAAGGCAAAGGCCGACCCCTAATGCCGCAGGATCAGCGGGCGGAAATCATTTCATCGATTGAGACGGTTGATCTGATCACGATTTTTTCAGAACCCACGGTGGAGGAACTCCTGCTCGCCCTCAAACCTGACTTTCACGCCAAGGGCACCGACTATACCGAAGACTCGGTTCCCGAGCGCGATGTGGTACGATCCTTCGGCGGACGAGTGGTGATCGTGGGCGACTCAAAAGATCACTCATCGTCCTCAATAATTGAAGCAGTAAACAGTGAACCGTAAGCAGTAAAACTTAGTTAGACTGCTCACTGCTTACCGCTCACCGATTCATGCGTATTCTCATCGTCAAACTCGGCAGCATCGGCGACATCGTGCACACCCTCCCGTCGCTGGCCGCGATGCGCAGGGCCTTGCCAGATTCCGAGATCTCGTGGGTGGTCGAGCGTCGATCATCCGAAATATTGAAGGACAACCCGCTTCTGGATCGCCTCATCGAAGTCGACACGAAGGCGCTGAGGCGCGGGCTGATGTCTGGGGAGACGCTGCGGGCACCGCGCCAGCAGTTACGTCTGCTACGCGCCTCGGCCTTCGATCTTGCTCTCGATTTCCAGGGATTACTTAAATCGTCATTGGCTGCGCGCCTTTCAAGGGCGCAGCGGGTCTATGGATTTGCCCGCGACGCACTGCGCGAGCCTGCCAGCCGCTTTCTCGTTCATCAAACAGTCCCCGTTCCCGCAGGATTACACGTGATTCGGAAGAATCTGACCCTGGTAGAGTCAGCCTTGGGGATTTCTGTCCCGGACAATCCGGCGGATTTCGATTTTCCGATCGGGGTGAGTTCAGAGCACGAATTCGAGGCGGAGGCAGCTGCCGCGGGAACGGAAGGTCGATATGCGATTTTGAATCCGGGTGGCGGGTGGCCGACAAAGCTTTGGAGCGCGGACAAGTTTGGTGCACTGGCAGACCAACTGTGGAATCGTTTTCGTCTGCATTCGCTCGTGACCTATGGCCCGGGTGAAGCAGGCTTGGCGGAACAGGCGCTAGCAGCTTCGCATTCAGGAAAAGCGCGGGGCGTTTGTCTGTCTCTGAAGGGATTCGTCGCGCTCGCCAGGGACGCCCAGGTTTATGTCGGCGGCGATACGGGTCCAACCCATTTGGCCGTAGCAGCGCGCACACCAATGGTCGGCTTGTTTGGTCCGACTGAATGGTGGCGCAATGGCAGCCCTAACCCTGACGACGTCTGCGTTGAGCGGACGGACATCGACTGCCGTGTCGATTGCCATCGGCGTGCTTGCTCTAAGTGGATCTGCATGGACATCGATGTCGAGCGAGTAATGCACGGCGTAACGGATCGTCTGAGCAGGGCCGGTCGAATCGCACCCGTGGAACTAATAACGATTGGCTAAACCTGGGACATGGATGCAGCGCTGGCGCGTGCCGCTGGGATTTTTATGCGCGGCAATCTTCTTTTTGCTAAGCCGGCCGCGGCCGCTTACGCTCGCCATCGGGGGCGCGATCGCTTTGCCGGGACTCGCCCTGCGCGCCTGGGCAACCGGTCATCTAAGGAAGAATGATGCCCTGGCTGTCACCGGACCCTACGCCTATACACGCAATCCGCTCTACCTGGGCAGCTTTCTGATTGGAGTCGGATTCACGATTGCTTCCGGAAGGTTTGTTTTAGGGTTTCTCTTCGCGGCGCTATTTCTGGGCATCTATGTTCCCGTGATGCGCGTCGAATCGGAAACGCTCGCGCAACTGTTCGGCGAGAGTTACCAGGGATACCTGGAAGCAGTGCCGTTATTCTTACCGCGGCTTTCCCCTTATCGCGACGGAACTTACAAGCTAGCCAGGTTCGACGGCGCGCTATATAAGCGCTATCGTGAGTACCAGGCTGCGATGGGACTGATAATAGCCTGGGCGCTACTTGCGTTGAAGGCTTTTATCTCAAGTAGGCTCTAAATCCGGAGGCCCGTTCTGAAGCTCAACTCAACAAAAATCTTACTGGCGCGCACGATCGTTGCGTCCGTTTTTTTCAGCCTGACTATCAACATCGTTTTTAGTCAGCAGGTGCAGCGCCCGGCAATTCCCTTTTCCAGCGGCGAAGAACTCGTCTATCAAGGCGAATTCAATAAAGGACTTTTGCATGGAGTCGATGTGGCCGAGTTTCGGTTTAAGGCAACGACGGAACGTGTTTCCGCCAGAGGCGTGCCACCAGATGATCCATTCACACTTCGTTTGGTTGGCGATGTTGTCAGTAAGGGACTGTTTCCCAGAATTGCCGGTTTCCGTTTTCATGAACACGTAGAATCCTCGGTTGATCCGGATCCGTTTACGGTGCTGCGAACCAGCAAACTCGAGGAACAGGGCAAGCGCGTGCGCGCCAGCGAGGCGGTGTTCGATCACGAAGCGCGCAAAGTAACCTGGACCGAACGCGATCCTAACCAGTTACAACCACGCGCGAGCGCGGTGGCATTCTCAGAACCGATCCAGGACGTCCTGACGGTGATCTACTTTCTGCGGACCCAGAAATTAGAAGTAGGAAAAACCTTTGAAGTTCCCTTGAGTGACTCGGGCCGGGTGTTTCGTTTTTCAGTGGCCGTAGTCGAAAGAAAGCAACTCAATACAGTCCTCGGCCGGGTCAGCGCCGTGCGAGTCGATCCCGCCTTATTCGGTGAGAATGGCCTGGTGCGGAGCCGCGGCTCGCTTTCAATCTGGATCACCGACGACAACCGCCGGCTGCCGGTAAAGGCCCAGTTGAAAGTCGACATTGGCACCTTCGACATCAAACTAAAGCGAGTCACTAATGGCGACGAGAACGGCCGGGCCCGGGAATAGCGCTGTCGGCGACTCTCGTTTCGGCTAGGGCGCCTTTGTGCGAGAGATTTGAGCCTTTCGTTCGAGGGCAAGTTTCACGCAAAGGCGCCAGGCCGCAAAGAAGTAATCCACTCCGCGATGGCAGACTGCTCCTTGCCCCAAACAATCTCGAAAACTCCGCCACTGATAATCGGCCACCGCGGCGCTTCGGCGCTGGCTCCGGAAAATACGCTGGCCTCTTTCAAGAGAGCCCTTGAGGACGGCGCCGCCGGTGTCGAGTTGGACGTTCGTTTGGCCAGTGACGGCGTGCCCGTAGTTATTCACGATGCGACCCTGCGGCGAACTGGACTCTGTGAAGGGGTGGTCGCGAAGATCACGTCAGCTGAACTTGGTCAGACGGATGTGGGCAGCTGGTTCAATTTCAATCATCCACTTCTAGCGCGAGCCGAATACAGCGGCCAGGTTGTGCCCACTCTGGATCAGGTGTTCGATCTCTTTAGGGATGCAGAAAAGATTTACGTAGAAATGAAGACCGACAAAGCTGAGGATGATTACGTTGAACTTGCCGCCGCAGTAGCTCAGCTCATCGATGACCAGGACTTAAGCAGCCGAGTAGTTGTCGTAAGTTTCAACCTGAAAGCACTCGCCGAAATCAAGCGAATCGACACGTCTATTGCTACCGGGGCCCTATTTGAGCCGGGGCGGAACCCAGTGAAAGTGTTTCGCAGACATCCGATGATTACCGCGGCTATTGAATGCGGTGCGGAGCAGATTCTTTTGCACAGGTCGATTGCGACTCAGCGGCTCGTGAATTTGGCGGGAGGAAATAATTTGCTCCCGGTGGTTTGGACTGTTGACGATCCCAAGTGGATTCGACGTTTTACCGATCTCGGGATTCACGCCGTGATTACCAACAATCCAGCGTTAATAGCGACCAGTTCTGAGCGATGAGGTCAGTACCTGGAGCGTTAGCGACCGGGTCAATCCGCGCGCCCGTCGAACTTGGTAAAACAACGACCCGGTCGCTACCGTTCCAGGTACTGACCACATCGCCTTAATTAGGGACCACGACAACCAGTCCCGACGTGCGAATCGATCACGTCTCATGTATCATCGTCCGTCTCGTTAATCACGTTCTTATTTCTCGGAGGTAAAGCGTAAGGATGCCGGTACAGAAAGGCGCGGATATCGCGCCGGCAAAAGGTAAGCTGGGTGTGTTGTTGGTCGGACTTGGCGCTGTGAGTACGACTTTTATCGCAGGCGTCGAGGCGATTAAGCAGGGCTTGGCCGAACCAATTGGCAGTCTGACGCAGATGGGAACCGTGCGTCTGGGAAGACGCACCGATAATCGCGTCCCGGCCATCAAGGACTTCGTGCCGCTCGCCAGGCTGGAAGATTTGGTCTTTGGTGCGTGGGACATTTTTCCGGATTCCGCGTTTGAAGCGGCGACGCATGCCGGCGTGCTGGAAAAGGAATTACTCGGCCAATTGCGCAAACCTCTGCAGAAGATCAAGCCGATGAAGGCGGTCTTTGATCAAAACTATGTAAAGCGGCTGAGCGGAACGAACGTCAAGAAGGGCAAGCACAAACTCCAGCTGGCGCAGCAGCTGATCGACGAAATAGCCGATTTCAAAAAGAAATATAAGTGCGATCGCCTGGTGATGATTTGGGCGGCTTCAACCGAGATTTTCATGAAGCCGCATGCCGTGCATCGCAATCTGCAGTCCTTTGAGCAGGCGATGCGTGAAAATCACAAAGCGATCCCGCCATCCATGATTTATGCCTACGCCGCGCTCAAATCAGGAATCCCGTTCGCTAACGGCGCGCCCAACCTGACCGTAGACGTCCCGGCCCTGATGGATCTGGCGAACGAGAAAGGTCTCGCGGTTTGCGGCAAGGACTTCAAGACCGGGCAGACCTTGATGAAGACCATCCTGGCTCCTGGCTTGAAGTCGCGCATGCTGGGACTACACGGGTGGTACTCGACAAATATTCTCGGCAATCGGGACGGTGAAGTGCTGGATGATCCTGAGTCTTTCAAGACAAAAGAGGAGTCCAAGCTTTCCGTGCTTGAATACATCCTGCAGCCCGATGTCTACCCACAGCTTTACAAAGACTTCTCGCATGTCGTCCGCATCAACTATTACCCTCCGCGCGGTGACAACAAAGAAGGCTGGGACAATATCGACATCTTTGGCTGGCTCGGCTACAAGATGCAGATCAAGATCGACTTTCTCTGCCGTGATTCGATCCTGGCGGCGCCTATTGTGCTCGATCTCGCCCTGTTTCTCGATCTGGCCCAGCGTACCGGCATGAAAGGCGTTCAGGAATGGCTGTCGTTCTATTTCAAGTCGCCCATGACCGCGCCCACCCTCTATCCCGAACACGACATCTTCATCCAGTTAATGAAGCTCAAAAACACTCTGCGTCATCTAAGGGGCGAAGACTTGATCACTCACCTGGGCCTGGAGTATTACGACTGAGCCGCGCGACAATACTCCGACAACAAGGCAGCTGGCAGCGAATCTCTTGCTTCGCAATCGCGTTTCACCAGTCCGCGTGTAGCAAGGTCTCTGCGTCCATTCCAAGAGGCACCGCCAATTTACAACTTCGTCTCCCAACGTTTTGGGCCAGGCTCCCCTCTTTCCGTGCAGCCTTCTCGTCTTCTCGTGAGCGCCTTCGTCGAAGAGCAACAAAATGTCAGCGCGTTTCTGCCGGGAAATGTCACGTATATCTATTTGACGTAACACGGCCGCCACAATATTTCCAGAACCAACCCTAATATTTTGGGTGACATTTCTTTCCTGGTCGTATATATAGCGTGAGTGTCAGTGGAGAGCGCTGTTTAGCTCAGCTTCTTTAAGGAGGAAACGCGAAAGCTCCGTCGCGCATCAACTGACCGAGCGGATCGTTCTTTGCATAAGGGATAACCTGGAGGATCCCGGAGCGGCGAGAAGGCCGTAATTGACAGTCGCCGCGGCAAGGAGAAATAACCATGATTGCCGAATTGAAAAGAGACGCGATGGACGCCCCGAAAAAACAAATTAGCGAAACGGTTTTTCTTGACCCGGATCAGAAAAGCCCGCGCGCACAGGATTTTGAAGACCGGCTGGGCGCCCGCATCGTTGGCCAGGAACGTGCCGTGCGCCGTGTCAGCGGCCTCTACCAGATTTTTCTGGCCGGCATGAATCCACCCAACCGGCCAATCGGCACAATGTTGTTCCTCGGTCCCACCGGCTCAGGAAAAACGCGCGTAATCGAAGCGGCGTCAGAGGTTCTGTTCGCCGATCCGAATGGAGTCGTAAAGATCGACTGCGCGGAATTTCAGCATTCACATGAGATCGCCAAGCTGATTGGCTCGCCTCCAGGATACCTGGGTCATCGCGAGACATCGCCGATGTTGACTCAGGAGAACCTCGACCGGATGCACAATGAAGAGCTGAAGGTCACCCTGGTGTTGTTTGACGAGATCGAGAAGGCTTCAGACTCGCTCTGGCAACTGCTGTTGGGAATTCTCGACAAAGCCACGCTGACTCTGGGGGACAACCGGCGGGTCGACTTTTCCAAGTGTATGGTAGTCATGACCTCAAACCTCGGCGCGCGCGAGATGTCGGAGTTGATCTCCGGCGGTATCGGGTTTGCTCCGGGCAAGGGCGTCAAGAATCCTGACTCAGAAGTAGATCAGAAAATCTATCGCACGGCAGTGGAAGCGGCGCGGCGTAAGTTCTCGCCCGAGTTCATGAACCGAATCGATAAGGTCGTAGTGTTCCGCTCCTTGAAAGAGCATCATCTGCGCGCCATTCTCGATCTCGAACTGCAGTCAGTGCAGGATCGCATTATGATGTCCGCGGGCACGAAGTTCGTCTTCCAGTGCTCTGACGCGGCGAAAGACATGCTGTTGCAGGAGGGCATCGATTACAAATACGGCGCGCGACACTTGAAACGCGCTATCGAGCGCTTTCTCGTTTATCCGTTGTCGAATCTAGTTGCGACGGGCCAAATCGGTTTGGGCGACCTGGTGCAGGTCGACCTCGGCACTGTTGCGGGTAAACTAACCTTCTCGAAGAAATCGGGGGGCGCGTTGATCCAGGAAGTTCCCGCCGCGGTTCCGGATGAAGAGCCGTTAGCAGCCCGATCAGGCAGCGTCGGCGTACCTATACCCCAGGCAAAGGAAAGCAAGGCTGCGCGAAAGGGCCAGGGTCGGGGCGAAAAAACCGAAGGCTAATTCAACTTCAAGGTTAACGAAAAACTATAGGCGCCGGAGCAAGGACTTCGGCGCCTCTTATTTTTACCGGCTTAGTTCTTCGCGGCTCTGAGCCGGCGAAGCGCCAGGCGTGCGGCTTCGGATAGATAAGGATCACTCGAAGTAAATGCGGTCTGAAGAGCCGGCACTGCAGAAGGGTCTCCGATTAGTCCCAAAGCCGTCGCCGCCTCTCGCCTTACATCGCTGTCGTTGGCGTCGTTTGTCAAAGTCGCAATGAGAATGCCGACGCTCGAACGGCTTTTAATCTGGCCCAGCGATCGCGCGGCGGCACGCATTACGAACTCACTCGATCCCGCTTTTGCTTTCTTCTTTTTTTTCTCGGGTTGACCGCTCAGAACTTGCGACAGAGATTGAACCGACGATTCATCACCTATTTCGCCCAGTGCCACGGCGGCTGCTGCACGAACACCGATTTCCTTATCGTTCACCAGGACATTCTCAAGCGGGGCCGTCGCGGAATGGCTGCGTGTCTCGCCGAGAGCGTAGGCTGTCTCACGACGGACGAATTCCATTTTATCCTGCAGTAGCGGAATCAAAAGCGCGGCCGCCTCGGCTTGCGGCAGCGACAGGATGGCATGAGTAGCGGTGACTCGAACGATCGGTGCCACGTCGCTCAATCCGGCCGCGGCGATGCGCGATGCGTCGGGTCGTTTCAAGTTAGCAAGCCGCATCAGGGCATCGCGACGAGCTTCGATGTCCTCCGATTTCAAAAGCTGCCGCTGACGATCGAGCTCGCGCTGTATCGGCGTGAGCTGTTCATTGCGTTGCTGGCCTATAGAATGCCGGGCCGTAACTTCGCCGGCTCCAAACATCGCCGCGAGCAGAACCAAAGATCCCGCCCTAAAGAGCAGCGGCCGGACATACCTAATCATCCATGGACTCAGTCTCATGTAGTGCAACATACCCGACCTTGAGGGCGCACTTCAACCCGTATCTATCCGCGAAGCTACTCCGTGCAAAGTGTCGATAATTAAAACGGCAATTGGAGGATAGAAGAGAAGATCTGAAATCAACATGGCCGTCGGCGAGAAACCAGCGGGACCACCCACTGTGGCGTGATGTCGGAATAGGAGAGTCAAATCCGCAAAGAAGTCCTGCGCATGCCAACCAATGAACAGCCCCACTCCCAGGCTAATAAAATAGCCCCCGAGCAGGAAGGCGTACGCCGGCGTACGCCGAAAATCGAGTGAACGGCTGATCCGGCTCACTCTCTTCGCGCGTAATCGAGTAATTGACGTCGTCGGGTTTGTACGTGTAATGCGCGATATATTCCCGCAGCCGGCGGATCAAGTGCCACACACCCATCATGAAGAGCGTGACCAGAATCGCCTTGCCTGCCATCCCAAACGACTCCCACAGCGGCGGCTTGATCATCGCCACAAAGAACGTCGAAAGAAAAAGTGAAACGGTAGTAAAGACGGCGCGCTGTCTTTCCATGTTCTCGCGCCGGTCATTCTCGAGTATCTGGTTGACGACCCGATCCCACCGGGCCTGGGCGGCTATATTGCCGGCCCGCTGCGCGTGGGGGTTATTGTCCATGCCAAGGAAAGGCGCCGCGCGAGTGCCCTGGTCGAGTTGCTGATCGTGGAATGCTCTCTCTTGAGGATCGATCAGGGTGTGGTACGCAAGGGAAAGAAGCGCGAATTCTCGGGCCGCGATAATAGTCGGTCATTGCAAGGGGGCAATGTAACGAGGACGAAGGCAATGTCACCGGAGACGGCCCGTCTCGTTATCCAATCCGAGCACAATTTTAGCACTTCCGGAATGGTGAGAGCGAGCAGTTTAGATCGTGGGTAGTGCTAATTTGGCTTGAGTGCATGTAGATCAAGCACGGGTGCCGTCATCGTTGGTGTTGCGGAATGGGGTCAGTTGCGGGAGCGGTACCGACCGGGTCTCAGCCAACGCGATGGTCAAGATAGCGATGGCCGTAACCCGGTCACTACTGCTCCCGGTACTGACCTGCTTTTTATCAGTTCCCGTTTTGGCGGGCCGAGCCTTCAATGAATTCAACCAACGTCCGCAATGCGACACCGGTCGGGCCTTTCGAACGATAGGGTTGGGCTGTGTCGCTCCAGGCGGTACCGGCAATATCCAAATGAGCCCACGATGTGTCATCAGCGAACTCCTTTAAAAAGGCAGCCGCGGTAATCGTGCCGGCTTTCTTACCACCAATATTTTTGATATCCGCAATATCACTCTTAATCTGATTCGTATATTCATCGTCCAGTGGTAACTGCCAAAACTTTTCGCCGACTTCCCTGCCGGCTTCGATTACCTGTTCGATTAAGACTTGGTCCGTCCCCAGAATCGCGGTATTAACGTCGCCCAGCGCGATTGACACTGCACCGGTCAGCGTCGCCATATCGATGATCTGTGTGGCTCCCAATTTCTTAGCGTAGGCAATCGCGTCCGCGAGCACCAGCCGGCCCTCGGCGTCGGTGTTGATGACTTCGATGGTCTTGCCGGTCATCGCTTTCAAAATATCGCCTGGCTTGGTTGCCTTTCCTGAAGGCAAATTTTCTGAGCACGGGGCCACGCCCAGCACCGCAATTGACGGCTTCAACTGAGCAATGGCCTGCATCGCGCCGATAACCGTAGCGGCGCCAGTCATGTCGTACTTCATCAATTCCATATTCTCGCCCGGTTTCAAAGAGATGCCGCCCGAGTCAAAAGTAATTCCCTTCCCGACCAGAGCCAGCAGCCCTTTCTTCCGGCCGGCCTTGCGCGGTTCGTACTTCATTACAATCAGTTTTGGTGGTTCATCCGATCCGCGAGAGACACCCAGTAACGAGCCCATGCCCAACTTCTCCATCTGCCGTTGATCGAGCACATCAATGCTTAGCCCGAACTTTTTCGCGACTTTCTGCGCGCGTTCTGCCAGGATGGTCGGCGTCAGATAACCACCAGGCTCGTTCGCCAAGTCACGGGTAAGGTTCACTGCTTCGCCGATAATCCGGCCACGTTCCGCGCCCTGTTGTAGAGTCTTCTTGTCACCGCTCTCAATCACCACCGCGATTCGTTGCAGCTCACGTTGTTCCTTGTCTTTAGTCCGATACTTATCAGGCTCAAACAGGCCCATGATTGCGCCCACCATCGCGGTTTGCGCGACTTTGCCGGC
>WNFQ01000827.1_pt1 | contig 21258 bp, 16 predicted proteins | sample 5400171 | NCBI WGS metagenome assembly WNFQ01 (sample SAMN13153356, study PRJNA577476) | soil metagenome | isolation source: 20 cm soil under Madrone tree | place: USA:California | collected 2016-06-14 | reverse complement strand
CCCGCATGACGGGTCCTGTGTTCCCCGTGTCTGCGGCCATCGAGATCGTCTGTCAGATCGCCGAAGGCTTGAGTCACGCGCACTGGCACAACATCGTTCATCGGGATATCAAGCCTTCCAACGTGATTTTGACGGCTAGTGGAGAGGCCAAGATCACGTTGGAAGGCTTGATATCCCGATGAACGATGTTGTGCCAGTGCGCGTGACTCAAGCCTTCGGCGATCTGACAGACGATCTCGATGGCCGCAGACACGGGGAACACAGGACCCGTCATGCGGGCGGCCAGGCTCTGTCCTTCGTAGTAGGCCATCACGAGGAAGAGTTGCCGATCGTCGGTCTGCTCGACCGCGTGAACGGTAGCGATGTTTTTATGGTCGAGCGTGGAAGCGGCGCGGGCTTCGTGCAGAAGCGCATCGCGATCTGCCGGAGTGATGGGATCGGGAGCGAGAAACTTCAGGGCAACGGTGCGATGCAGAGTGGTGTCGAAGGCCTTAAACACCTTGCCCATACCACCAGCACCCACTTGGCAGAGGACCTGGTAGTGGCCAATGACATCGCCCGCGGTAGCTTGCGCCAGGGGGCCCATACGTCCGCCGTTCTGCTGCGTGCGAACCGGATCACTTCGGGGGGAAGAGGAACCGGCAAACCATCCGGCGGTTGTGATCCGAACTCACATGCGCCGCGTCCGATACATAGAATAGAAAGGAAGTGGGTCGAAGCCACCTCCTGGCAAGAGTCCTGAATGACGATCGTGACTTGGTACCTGCCAGCCTAATGCAGAGTTTAGCAGGGAACCAGACCCTCCGCAATTTGGCCGTAGGCGCCGTTCGCGCCTCGCGTCTCCGGAAATGGGATTTTCGCTTCGACTTCCCGTTCTGGAAGATGGTTGTGACCCGCGTCACTGCGGGCCCGTCTAGGAAGGCTAACAATCGATTTACATCGCTCCCGGAGCGCGGGTTTCATTCCGGTCCCTTCGCCAAGGAGGGGCGTTGTCGAAAAAATCGACCAACAGTTCCATATCCACCGCCGCCAATGAGCCGGTAAAGCCGGGCGCCCTGCTTAACACACGGCGTTGGCCACGCCCTCGAGTGGATGTTCCCATCCGGGTCATTGTCCATACTTCGGCAAGGATCAAGTTGTACGATGGCCGCGGAAATGAGCTCAACGAAAGCGGCATGGCTGTGAACTGCCGGAGTCGAGTTGAAAGTGGGAAGGGAAGTTGCCCTCGAATTCACGCCACCCTTCACCGGAGTCCCAATTCGGGTTCGCGGGATCGTGCCCAACCCAGCCGGATATCACCATGGCATGGAGTTCGTGACGGAGAATGCGGAGGAAACCGAGCGGTGACCCACCTCCGGAGTCCGCTGCAAACCCTGACCAGCGTGGCGAAGGAGTGAACCCGCGGCCGATGTGGCGGTGGTCACAGCCAGCCTGAGTGCGCCCGCATAAAGTTCAAGACACAACCAGGGAAGCTAGTGAGACGCGACATCCAGCCTCGGTCGTGCGGATGCCGCGTTATTTTTTGCATTCCAGTTTTATCCAAGCAGCGATTAAGATCTCGCGAACACTGGTCCAAGACAAGCGAGCATTGCGCCTACGACCTGCCGAGGATAGGGCGCTATCGCTTGCTGAGGGCGTTACTGTCGAGATTCGCGTCGGCGATGCCGATTGCTTCTCCGGAAAGCACCAGTTCAACTCGCCGGTTCTGCTGACGACCGTCGGCTGTGTCGTTGGTCGCGACCGGTACAGTCTTCCCAAAGCCGCTGGCCGAGACCGTGTCAGAAGCAATGCCTTGCTGCACCAGGTAGTCGCGCACCGCCTCTGCACGCCGTTCGGAGAGTCGCTGGTTGTAGTCGTCGCTGCCCACGCTGTCGGTATGACCTTCAACCGATAGGCGCAGGCTGGGGTAGGCCAGCACGATGCCCGACACTTTGGCGAGGCGCTCGCGCGCACCGGCGAGCAGTTCGAAGCTGCCGCTTTTGAACAGCACGTCAGACATATTGGCGATCAGGCCGCGAGCCGAATCGCGCGTCGCAAGCACGGTGTTGAGTTGCTGCAAGAGTCGCGCACGCAGTTCCTGTTTCTCTTTTTCGGCCTGCTGACGAAGCTGGTCGGATTGCGCGGCGGCCTGTCGAGCTTTGTCGGCTTCGGCTGCCAGAGCCTGCTGCTGCGCGAGGGCTTCCGCTTTTGCTTGTTCCGCTTCCTGCTTTTGGCGCGCAGCCTCCTGCGCTGCCTGCAGTGCCTCAGCTTTGGCGGCTTCGGCCTGTGCGCGGGCGGCCTCGGCTTCAGCTCGGGCTCGTGATTGGGCTTCCGCATCGGCGCGGGCCTTGGCGGCACGATCGTCCGCAGCTCGCTTTTCGGAGGCTGCTTGGGCCTGCGCTTCTTCTTCCGCCTTTTGCTTGACGGCCATCACGCGAGATTCTTCGGCGGTTTGAGCGGCTTCGCGTGCGGCCGCTTCAATGGACCGCTTATCCTGTTTGCCGCGATAGGCTGACTCGGCTCCCTGCAGCTGTTGGTCTGCCTTGGCGATGATCGACGGCGCATATTTGTCGGCATTCGCAATGTGTGCGATGCGGACCGCATTGCGCGCCTCAAACAATTCGCGCGGCGTGTTGGGATCGATCCCAAAGATGGCGTCCTGGATATGTGTGTTCACCGAGGAATACGTGCCGGCACCCAACAGTTCGTACTTGGTGGTGATTTCTTCGCCGCCCGCTCCCTCCACGAAAATGTTTTCAAGAACTACCGTATTGCCCGGTTGCGAGACAGCCGAGTAGGGCTCGGCGGTTACGATCATGCCGAAGGTCTGCATGTCGGTGTAGGTCTTCAGGCGACCCTTGCCATGATCGAGCGTGAGTTCTCCGAGATTTACCGCGCGTCCCTGCGGAGAGACTGCCCAGAGCACATAAGTCAAATATTCGAGGCCGAACTTCGTCGCATCTTCCAAACCTTGAAACCTGGCGTCGATCTCAATGTTGGTTTTCTTCCCCTCGACCTTGGCTTCGCCGGTCGCGCTCGACATCGCTTCGGTTCCTTGGAACGCGATTTTGACGGAGCTCCCCTGCGGCCGATAGTGCAGCGCTTTGGTGGTCCGGACAACGGTAGTCGGCTTTGCGGTAGCAGGTTGCGTCTGCGCAGGCACGAGCATCGCCACGGCACAAACAAAAGTGCTGACAGGCAGTAAGTTTCGCACGCTATTCCTCATTCCACGACTAGGCTTTTGCAATTGGACAACTGTACGTCGAAGTGGGCGCGGATCAGAGATGAGATAGGTGTCGGTGAGGGGGTAGTACTTTCGTCATGGAGGGTGGATCTCGAGTGCCTGTCGACGGAAGACGTGCCGGGATGTGATATTGTCAGGCGTTTTGCAGCAATCAGGAGCAGGTGAAATGCAGATGCGAGGCAGGTGGCTGGTCATCGTGGTTACGTTGGTCACTCCATTTGTGGCCTACGCGGCGGCACCGCTAGTGAAGATCGACAGTGGAATTGTGCAAGGAAAGAGCGTCGGAACCGTGAACGCTTTTCTAGGGATTCCGTACGCCGCGCCGCCCCTGGGAAAGTTGCGCTGGAAGCCGCCCGCGCCGCCGGCGACGTTTCAGGGCGTCCGCAAAGCCACGAGCTTTGGCGCCCGTTGCGTGCAAACGCGCGTTTTTTCCGACATGGTATTTCGTGATCCGGGGATCAGCGAGAACTGTTTGATGCTGAATGTGTGGGCGCCCACCGGGGGCAAAGAGGGATTGCCGGTGATGGTCTGGATTCATGGCGGTGGGTTCGTCGCCGGAGCATCGTCGGAGCCACGTCAGGACGGAGGCAATCTCGCGAAGCTCGGGGTGGTGGTGGTCTCGATGAATTACCGGATGGGCATCTTTGGATTCTTCGTGCACCCGGAATTGACCGCAGAGTCGGGAAAGAATTCAGCGGGGAACTACGGGTTGCTCGATATCGTGTCGGCGCTCGAGTGGACACAGCGCAACATCGCCTCCTTTGGCGGAGATCCGGGAAACGTGACCATCTTCGGAGAGAGCGCAGGGTCGTTTGCGGTGAGCGCCCTTATGGCATCTCCCTTGGCGAATGGTTTGTTCCACAAGGCAATCGGTGAAAGCGGGGCGGCATTCAAGAGCCGCGGTCTGTCCTTCCAGTCCCGAGCTGAGCGTGAGCCGGTAGATTCGAAGTTCATGAATTCCGTCCTGCGTGTGCAGACGCTTGCGCAATTGCGCGCCCTGCCGGCGCAAAAGCTGCTGGATGCGGCCTCGAAGAAAACGGAAGGACATGACGCTTTTAGTTTTGGACCCGATGTGGATGGATCCTTCCTGCCGGACAGCGTGCCGGCGATTTTTTTCGCCGGGAAGCAGAATGACGTCCCGTTGCTGGCCGGCTGGAATCGCGACGAAGGCAGCCTTGACGTCGCAAAGACGAAGCCGACCATGGCGAGCATGAAAGAATCCGCCGAAAAGGAGTTGGGTGCGAAGGCGCCGGAGTTCCTGCGCCTGTATTCAGCCGATAACGACGAGCAGGCCTACCGGGCCATGGAAGATTTTGAAGGCGACCGCTTCATTGCCTACTCAACCTGGAAATGGCTGGAAGCGCAAAGAGCCAACGGTAAGCAGCCCGTGTATCGCTATCGATTCGATCTTGCGCTGCCACCGGATCCAAAAGAGCCTGGTCCGGCAGTCGCGAATCACTCCGGCGAGATCGAGTACGTCTTCGGCATGCTCGATTCGAAGCCGCGTCCGTGGCGTCCGGAAGATCGCATGCTCAGCGAGCAGATGCAGAAATACTGGACCAACTTCGCGCGCACGGGAGACCCGAACGGTGCTGACTTGCCGAAGTGGCCAGCGTATGAATCGGGCAGTGGATGGCAAACGATGTACTTGAGTGCATCGCCCGCAGCTCGTAAGGATGATATGCGCGATCGTTACCTGTTCCTGGATGAGGCGTGGGGGAAGTGAGACCGGCGACCGTTTAGACCCGAGAACGCATCGTGCGCGCCGATAGACTCTGCTCGCGAATCAGATCATCTGCTTGGGCAGCTCGAGGGGCTGCGAAAAAAAGTAGCCCTGCCCGAATTTGCCGCCCAAGGCCCTCAACCGCTCGACCTGGCCGGCCTTTTCGACGCCCTCCGCAACAGTTTCTGGTTAAGCTTCACGGCCAGAGTGAGGATCAACTCCACCGCGTCTTGACTCACGCGGTCCGAGAGCAGCTGGTTAATGAGGGACTGATCGATCTTTAGGGTGTCGACCGGGAAGCGGCGCAGGCCCATGAGCCGCACCCGTCCCGTTCCAAAACCATCGATCGTAGTGCCCACCGCCAGCCGGCTTAATTGCGCAAGTGCCGAGCACGTGACCTCGGGATTCGCCATGACAATTGTTTCACTAACTTCAAGCTGAAGACGAGAAGGCTCAATGCCGGTGTCCCGAATGCGGGCTTTGATCTCCGGCACCAGATGCATGCTGGTAACATGCAGGCCGGAGATGTTGACGGTCACGGACAGCGGCTTCACGAACGGATACCGGCATTGCCACTGACATATTTGCCGGCACGCTTGCCAGCTGACCCATTTGTCGATGAGTACAATGAGTCCCGTCTCCTCGGCAGCTTCCATGAACTTGTGGGGAGAGATCAAACCCTGTTGCCGGTGCCGGCGGCCTTTTCAGCGATGATGCGAAACAGTTCTTCGCGTTTGCGATGGTGGCGGTGCGCCAGGTAAATCCAGATCGGCTGGGCGACAACCACCAGCAACACCACTACTACGAACAGCTTCCCATTTGAAGTCCATGCGGCCGGAATGAACATCGTCATGTGCTGGAGTCGCCGCGTCTAGTCGCGCGCAGACCGGGCAGACAAACCCTCTGCTGACCACATCGGCTCGCACGGTGGGAACTTTAGGAGCGCTTCGCGTCCGATATGCGAGGACGCTCCACGAGCGGCCAGCATTCCACAAATAGAAAAGCCCACGTTTCGAGGTCGTGGGCCTGGGACGCGTCACCCCTGAGTGAACGCGGCCGGACGGTTCTTCCATGAGCAAAGGGCAGAACCGTTATCTGAGTGGGCTGATTTTGCGGCAGACTGAAACAAGCGTCCATACAGTGTTTTATGTAGGCGCGGCGCAGGTAGTTTTGAGCGGCAGCCGGTCGAATTTTCCTAAGGCAGTAACCGCAGTCCGGCGGCGCGCCGCCCTATCTTGCAGAAAAAACAGATCGTCCTGCGTGGCAGGTCCCGTGCATCTTTCGTGAGCTTGCGACTTCGTCGCCTGCATAAAGGATGGGGATGGAGGATCAAGATGAGACGAAACATCCCGCTGCTTACGCTTACTCTCGCTGTGCTTCTGGTACCGCTTGGAATTTCACAAACGGCGCAAAAACCAAAGCTCCCGAACACCGCAAGCAATGAACTGATCGCGTGGACGCAGCAGCAGACGCCCCGTCCAGTTGAGGGACAATATGACACGCAGAAGCGGCCCGCAGCTCAGACCTTTGCGGGGATGATCGTCAAGTCGGGAGAGAAATACGTGCTCACCACTTCGGACAACGTGACCTATGAACTCGACGACCAGGAACGCGCCCGGAGGTTCGAAGGGAAGCAGGTTCAGGTCACCGGCAATCTGGACAAAAGCAGCAATATGATTACGGTGCGAGACATTAAGGCCGCCGCCTAGCGGCCAAAATTCTGAACCCACTGTGTTTTGAACAGGCTCGGCGTAGGCCGAGCCTTTAGCGCTGCCGGAATCACTGGCAGTTCAGCCGCTGAGTTTTACCGCGGGCCATCAGACGACTCTTTCCAAACAACTGTGAAAGCCACCCCTAGAACTATGCCAGCTTGGCCCGCGAGAGCGGCAACTCACGCACGCGCTTTCCCGTCGCCGCAAAGATCGCGTTGCACAGCGCGGGCGCAAATGGTGGGACGCCCGGTTCTCCCACGCCCGCCGGAGGTGCGCTGCTCTCGACGATGTGCACATTCGTCTGGTAGGGCGCCTCGTTCATCCGCGAAACTGGATAGCTGTCGAAATTCGATTGATCCACGACGCCGTCGGTAGCCGTAATCTCGCCAAAGCGGGCCAGGCTGGTGCCGAATACAGCAGCGCCCTCAAACTGGTTGCGCGTGGCTTCCGGGTTGACGACCAGTCCCGCATCGACGGCCGTGTCGACCCGCGGAATGCGTAACTCGCCCTGATCGTTCACCTCGACCTGGACAACTGTAGCCACGTACGTGAGAAAGCTGCGGTGGACCGCAATCCCCATGCCTTGGCCCTTGTCGAGCTTCTTCTTTCCCCAGCCGGATTTCTCTGCGGCCAGCTCGATCACGCGCCGGTAGCGCGCGGTGTCGATCGGGTAGGTTTCGAGCGACCCGCCATAGTTCGGATACTCCGGAGCGGATTTCTTTATGTCAACGATGCGAGCCGATCCGACTAGGGCCAACAGGTATTCGACCGAGTCGCGGCCGGCAGCGTGCGCGCATTCGTTGGCGAAGGACTGTGCCGCGAAGGCATGGTAGATATTAGCCACCGAGCGCAGCCATCCGATGCGCACATGCGCCGCGGCACCTGCATTCTCCGCACGCATGTTGGGAATGTCGAAGGGAAGGTCAGTCCATCCCTGCTGCAGTTCACCCGCACCCGCGGCAGTCGCGTCTACATTAAACGTCGTTCCGATACTGGGGAAGACTGACCGCTGCAACCATGCCGTGGGCATACCGTTGCTGCCCAGCGCCGCCTTCATGTACATGGCGGATACGGTGTGGAAGTAGTCGAAGTGAATGTCATCTTCGCGGCTCCACACCACCTTAACGGGGTGTCCCACTTTCTTCGACAGAATCGCCGCTTCTGCCGCGAAGTCCGGTTTCGACTTGCGCCCGAAGCCTCCGCCCAGCAGGGGCACGTGGCAGGTGACGGCTTCCTTCGGAACGCCGAGCTTCTCGGCGATCACTTCCTGCACACTCTGCGGATTTTGCGTGGACGCCCAAACCGTGACCTTCCCATCGCGATAATCGGCCAGCGCCACGGGTGGCTCCATGGATGCATGGGCGAGGTGCGGAACGTAGTATTCCGCTTCTAGGATCTTTCCGCCCTGCGCAAATGCGGCGTCCACGTCTCCTTGATTGCGGGCCGCCTTGGCCGGCTTGCGGGCCGTCTGCTGTAATTCTTTCTTGAACTGCTCAGAGTTGTATGCGGCATGTGGGCCGTTGTCCCATACTGGCTTGAGTTTCTGGCGTCCCTTCATCGCCGACCAGGTGTTGTCAGCGATCACAGCAATTCCGCCTAGGGGCTGGAAATGATGCGGCGGAGTAAAGGTGTCGATGACGACTGTCTGGCGCACGCCCTTCACTTGCAGTGGCGCTTTTTCGTCGTAGGACTTCAACTTCCCACCCAGAACCGGCGGGTGCTCAATTGAGGCATAGACCATGTCTTCCATGCGGGCATCCATGCCGAACTTGGCTTTGCCTGTGCAGATGTCCTCGAGGTCGCAACTGCTCTGTCCCTTGCCGACGTACCGCCAGGCCGTCGGTGGCTTGAAGTTGAGTTCTTCCTTCTTGGGGACTGGCAGTTTAGCGGCAGTGGTCGCCAGCTCCCCATACCCTGCCTTCTTGCCGCTGCCCTTGTGAACCACGAGGTGCGGCTCGGTCGAACACTCTCCTTCAGGAACGCCCCACTGTTGCGCGGCCGCCCGGATCAGCATGAGCCGGGCGGCGCCCCCCGCTTCGCGCATTGGATCGTAAAAATCGCGAATGGAATGCGAGCCGTCGGTGTCTTGCGAGCCGTAACGAGCGTCGCCAATCGCCTGCTGCACTTTGACGCGACTCCAGTCGGCATCGAGTTCCTCGGCCAGCACCAGCGGCAGGGAAGTACGGCTGGTGGTGCCCATCTCCGAGCGGTGGGCAATGATGTAGACGGTTCCGTCGGTGTCGACGCCCAGATAAACGCTGGGATGAAGGACTGATTGATCGGCGCGCGAGCCGGAAGGTGTGCCGGCGGCCCAAAGGACTTCAGGGACTAGGCGTACGCTTAGAACCAGGGCTCCCGCAGACAAAGCGCCCTGCAGGAAACTGCGGCGGCTGACGTTCGTGATGGAGTTCATGCGCGCTCTCCTGCCGCAGCCTTGATGGCCGCACGTATGCGTTGATAGGTGCCACAGCGACAGATATTGCCGGACATGCCGTCGTCGATATCTTGATCGGTGGGCTTTTGCTTTTCGTTCAGCAGGGAAATAGCCTGCATGATCTGTCCCGACTGGCAGTAGCCACACTGCGGGACGCTCACTTCCATCCACGCCTTCTGCACCGGATGCAGGCCGTGCGCGGCGACGTCTTCGATGGTGCGAATCTCGCTCCCGGCAGCTCGTTGCATGGTCGTGATGCAGGAGCGGACTGCCTTGCCGTTCTGATGCACCGTGCAGGCTCCACACAGAGCCATGCCGCATCCGAACTTGGTGCCGGTAAGTCCGAGGATGTCGCGCAGATACCACAGCAGGGGCATGTCGGGCTCGCCGTCGAAGGAGCGCTGCACTCCGTTTACTTTCAACTGGATCATGGTTGATCTCCAGAGAATGCAATGTTTTGCGGCAGGGGCATTTTATAGCAGAGAACCGAGGGTGTGGGTAATTGCTCTTCTTTTTTCTGCCCGGAGAAATTCACCCTTCCGCAGGAAATCAGTTCCGAAAAAACAAACCTGTTGTACGATAAGCGGCGCTCTAGGAGTAAGAACGATGGGGCGTCAATTAGTCGGTCTGGTCGTTCCTTTGGCCGTACGCCTGTTCTTCGCGGCTCCCGCGTTTGCAGGAGAGGCGCAGTGGGTGGAGGTCAAATCGCCCCATTTCTCGGTCGTCACCGACGGAGGCGAGAAGCGCGGCCGCGACGTGGCCATTCGCTTTGAGCAGATGCGAGCGGTCTTTGGCACGCTGTTGGTGCAGACCAACGTAAACCTTCCCGTAGCCCTCCAGATCGTGGCCTTCCGCAACACCAAGGAGCTACGCCAGTTTGCACCTCTCTGGAATGGGAAGCCGACGGAAGTGGCTGGTCTCTTCCTGGGCAACACCGACCGCAGCTTTATCTTGTTGGATTTGTCGGTGGAGAACCCATGGGCGGTCGTCTTTCACGAATACGCCCACCAGTTGATGGACGGCAATCTTTCCATGCAGATGGATCCCTGGTTTGAAGAGGGGTTTGCCGAGTTCTTTGCCAGCATCGAGGTGGATGGTAAGCAGGCGCGTGTCGGGAAAATTCCAGAGGATACCTACCGTATTTTGCAGCAGACCGGGTTGATGAAAACCGCCGACCTGCTCTGCGTGCAGCACAACTCCCGCACTTACAACGAGAGCGGAGATCGCAGGGGCGGGTTCTACGCACAGTCCGCCATGATGGTGCACTACCTGTACGACAATAACCTGGTTCCAAAGCTGGCAAAGTACTTTGAGTTGGTGGATGACAAGCAAGACAGCGTCGAAGACGCCCTGCAGCAGGCTTTGGGAATGAGCCCGCCCCAGTTCGACAAGACCCTGCGGAACTATTTGAGTGATGGGAGATACAAGTACTATCAGATGCCCACGCCCGCCGGGATCGTGACTACCAACTATCTCACCAGTACGCTCGGCGCCGCCGACAGTAGCGCGGTACTGGCGGATGTCCACCTGCATTCGCCCGACTACGGGCAGAAGGCGATGGACGAGTACCAGGCCATCCTCAAGACGGATGCCAAGAATCCTTCGGCGTTGCGCGGCCTCGGCTACGCGTACCTGCTCAAGCAGAACTTCGAGGAGGCCGGAAAGTACTTTCAGCAGGCGGCAGACGGAGACTCCAAAGATCCCCGCGTTCACTACTACGCCGCGCTGCTCATGTCCCGCGAGCGGATCCTGGGGAACGCCGCGAACATTCCCGTCATGACGAAGGAACTGGAGACTTCCATCGCACTGGACTCCAACTACGCAGACGCGTACTCCCTCCTCGCCTTCGCCTACACCTACGCAGGAGATCCAGCCAAGGGGTTGCAGACCATGCGTAAGGCGATTTCGCTGAGTCCGCGCAATGAAACCTATATCTACAACCTAGCCCAGATGTATCTGAACAACCAGAACCCGGATGCGGCGTTCCCGCTCTTCCAATTTCTACAGAAGGCGCGCAACCCGGCGGTGGCTGCGCAGGCTAGGGACATGTTGGAGCAGGCACAAAAGATGAAAAGCGCCCTCGCGTCTGGAGCCACCGTGATGATGAGCGGCATGGTTCGCGTTAACCAGGAATCGCCGGCCGCTCCGCCGGAAAAGGCTAAGGCGACTCTCAAAGGGCCCGCGGACGATGCTTCCACCGAGACGCCGGTCAAGGCCCCGCTCAAAACTACTATCAAAGAAGAAACTAAGACGCTACCCGTGTCCGCCCCGCCGCGTTTTGTGAAAGGGAAGCTGTCCAGCGTCGATTGTTCGTTGGCCCCCGGCGCGATCTTGACCCTACCGCCGGGGCCCGGACGCTGAAACTGCACGTACCCGATACCAAACATGTCATTGTCATCGGTGCCGACGCGTTCTCCTGTGAGTGGACGAAGCAGAAGTTGGCCATGAACTACGTCGAGACCAGCCCGGGCGGCGGAGAAGTCATGTCCGTGGAAGTGCAGTAGTTTGTGACTGTTCACAGCTCAAAGGCTCGAAGCTCGGAACTTTCAACCGGCTCAAACATCCAATAGCCATGGCTAACGAACAAACTGCAGTATTTGGGGGAGGCTGCTTCTGGTGCATTGAGGCCGTCTTCAACCGGCTGACCGGAGTGAAGTCAGCCATCTCGGGTTACATGGGCGGCCACGTCGACAACCCTTCCTACCGGCAGGTGTGCAATGGCGACACGGGGCACGCAGAAGTGGTGCAGGTCACATTTGATCCCAGCGAGATCGGCTATCGGGACTTGCTGGACGTGTTCTTTACCGTCCATGACCCGACCACCGTAAACCGGCAGGGCAACGATGTCGGCGAACAGTACCGATCGGTGATTTACTACGCAAGTCCGGAGCAGGAACAAGAAGCGGAGGAAACGATCGCCGCTCTGAACGCTGCCAAGGCCTTTCCCGAGCCCATTGTCACCACCGTCGAGCCGGCGGCAAAGTTCTATCCCGCCGAGGACTACCACCAACTCTACTACGACAACAACGCGACGCAGCCCTACTGTCAGTTCGTGATTGCCCCCAAGTTGCATAAGTTTGAGAAGAAGTTTGGAGAGAAGATGAGGGCGTAACCACCCGGGTAAGTCAGGTAGCAAGGCAGCGCGGGGCGTTGCCTTTCGCTTACGTCTGGTGTGACATTTATCAGGCCGGGCGTCATAATGGAATGGTTGAGCTTTGGCGAGGGAGGACTTTTCGTGGCGCTATTTCGAACATCAAATCCCGCATTAAAGCCATCCGCATTCGAATCGGAAGGCTTGGTGATTGGCGAGCGGATGACAGTCTCGGGAACCGTCAATAAGACGGGCATCCTGCTGATTTGCACGGTGGCGACGGCGGCCTGGGCCTGGAGTCGGTTTCTGAACGCGGGGGATCCCGAGGCGGCGATCTCATCAGTGGGTCCCCTGCTGGCGGTGGGCGCCATTGGCGGGTTCATCGTCGCGCTAGTAACTATCTTTAAGCATGCCTGGTCTCCGGTGACAGCTCCAATCTATGCGCTGCTGGAAGGCTTGGTGCTGGGCGGCGTGTCGGCCATGGCCGAGTTGCGTTTCCCAGGAATTCCGATACAAGCGGTCGCGCTGACCTTCGGCACATTGGTCATGATGCTCCTCGTTTATCGCTCGGGACTGATTCGCGTCACCGATAAGTTTCGCCTGGGCGTGGTGGCGGCGACGGGCGCAATTGCTTTGTTTTATATCGCGAGTATGATCATGGGATTTTTCGGAGTGCATCTTTTCCCATCGATCGCCGGCGCGACTCCACTCGGAATCGGGATCAGCGTGGTGATCGTTATCGTGGCAGCGCTGAACCTGGTCTTGGATTTTGATTTCATCGAGCGCGGCGCTCAGGCCAGTGCTCCCAAATACATGGAGTGGTACGCCGCCTTCGGCCTGATGGTGACTCTGATCTGGCTGTATCTCGAGATTTTGCGCCTGCTGCAAAAGGTGCGTAGCCGCAATTAGCGGCAGGCTCGTCGCAAGAACTTCCGACAAGACTGAAACTGTGCCAACGCCCCGCGCCCGCGGGGCGTTGGTCTGGTGGAACCCAGCTGTAAAATCATTCGAGCATCTCTCGGAGGGTGTATGCGAGGGCTTGGGGTCGTACTCTTCTGTTGTGCATTCTTACTTTCAGTTGCTTGGTCTCATGATCAGAGCCACCACCATGAACTCACCGAAAGGGAACTGGGATCTGTCCATTTCGCCACCTCCTGTTCGAAGGACGTAGAAACCAGGTTCAACCACTCCGTGGCACTGTTGCATTCCTTTCAGTACGAGGAAGCAAGAAGCGCCTTTGAGGCCGTTTCCGCCAAGGATCCGACGTGTGCGATGGCGCATTGGGGCGTGGCCATGTCGCACTATCACGGGTTGTGGGAGAACGGAGACATCGCCGCCGGCCGCGCGGCTCTGCGCAAAGCGAAGGCGCTAGCCGGATCGAACACGAAAACGCCCGCGCGCGAACAGGCGTACCTCGGCGCCCTGGCGGAAATCTACCAGGAAGACCGTAAAGACGCGTACGCCCACGGCGTAGCCTTCGAGCAAAAGATGGCGGCCCTGCAGGCGGCCTTCCCTGACGACCTCGAAGCCGCCATCTTCCACGCGCTTGCGCTGGGCATTACAGCTCCCAAAGAGGATAAGGCGTTCGCGAACCAGCGCAAGTGCGGCGAGATCCTGGAACCCGTCTTCGAGAAATTGCCGAACCATCCCGGCGTGGCGCACTACATTATTCACTGCTATGACAATCCGGCGCTGGCGCAGCAGGGACTCAAAGCGGCGCGGGCCTATGCCAAGATCGCGCCAGCTTCCGCTCACGCCAACCACATGCCATCCCATATTTTTACGCGCGTCGGTTCGTGGGAGGAGTCCGCACAATCGAACCGGCGCTCAGAAGCCTTGGCCGCCGCCGCCGAACCGACTTCAAAGAATGGTGAAGCGCGCGATCAGCGTCTGCATGCCATGGATTACATGGCGTACGCATACCTGCAGAGTGGACGTGTGACAGACGCGCAAGCGGTGCTGGCAAAGATGAACCACTTGCCGCCTGCCGCGGGGGTTACCCAGACCGGAGATTACGCCTTGGCGGCGATTCCGGCCCGCTGTGCGTTGGAATTAGGCAAGTGGAAGCAGGCAAGCTCTCTTCAGGTCCGAAAAGACGGAGTGCCCTGGACCCAAGCTCTCACCTGGATGGCTGTGGGCGTGGGCAGCGCACGCTCCGCAAATATGCAGCGCGCAGCCGAGGCGGAGCAGGCCCTTGCCGGTCTGCGTGACGCCCTGGCGAAAGAGGACAATACCTACTGGTCGAAGCAGGTCGAGGTCCAGCGTGTCGAGATCGATGCCTGGACGGCGCAACACTCAGGTGACAGCAATCGGGCTGCAACCCTGATGACGACTGCGGCAGACCTGGAAGAGAGCATGGACAAGTACGCGGTCACTCCGGGCGCGCTCACCCCGGCGCGCGAGATGCTCGGGCAGTTGCTGCTGCTACAGAAGCGCCCTGAGGAAGCTTTGGTGGCATTTCAGTCCGTGCTCCACCTCGCGCCCAAGCGTTTCAATGCGCTCTATGGGGCGGCGAGCGCCGCCGAGAGTGCAGGGAACGCCAGCGTTGCCCATGAGTATTTTCAGGAACTGCTTGCGGTCTCGGTAGGCGACGAGCGGCCCGAGGTGGCGACAGCGCGCAAGAAGGTGGCGGTGGGAGCGCTACCCCAGAGTTCGTCGAACGAATCATTCCGCACAGCGGCCAGGTCCAGGAGCGCTCCCCTTAACGAACGAAACCGGCCTTTGAATTGGCAATTGGCGGTCGACAACCGCCCATGAGGTTCCTTAACCAGAGGCCTGGTTTTCAAGGTGAGGTCTATCCCTTGCTGCCTGCCAGCTTGAAGTAAACCGCAGGGGTGATCAGCAAAGACAAGACCATTGAGATCAGAATGCCCCCGATGACCGCGATGGCCAGCGGCTGCAGCATCTGCGAGCCCGCACCCCAGGCGAACGCCAGGGGCAACATGCCGGCCACGGTTGCCAAGGCCGTCATCAGGATGGGCCTGAGCCTCCGTCTTCCCGCATGGATCATGGCGTCTTCGCCGGCGAAACCCGAGCTGCGGAATTTCTGATCCGCGTCGAGCAGCAGGATGCCGTTCTTGGCCACGATCCCGATCACCATGATCAATCCCATGAACGAAGAGACGTTGAAAGTCGTGCCCGTCACCAGGAGGGCGAAGACGACCCCGGACGTCGAGAGTAAGGCCGAAGACAAAATAGCCAGCGGAGCCCACAAATTCCGAAATTCAAAGAGCAGAACCAGAAACACCAGCACAATCGCCAGAACCAAGACAAACACCAGGTCCTTGAAGGACTGTTGTTGCTCAGCATAGGTCCCGCCATATCCGACGCGAATGGAGGCAGGTAGGTGTAGGCCCGCGACGGCCCGCTGCACGTCAGCCATGCCGCCGCCCAGGTCGCGTCCCTCCAGGCGCGCGGTCACCGTGATATCGCGCTGCAGGTTCTCGCGCCGGATTTCGGTCTGACCCGGCAACTGCTCGATGCTCGCGAGAGAGCCCAGCGTCGCCGTGTGTCCCGTGCCGCTGTTGAGCAAGGTGTTGCTCATGGCCTCGAGCGAGTTACGGTTCCGTTGCGGATATCGGACGCGGATGTTATAGGCCCGATCGTTGCTGATGACCGGCGTGGTGGCGACTTCGCCGCCCAGCAGCGCGGCTGCGTCAGTAGAAATTTCTTCGGGCGTGAAGCCCGCCCGCGCAGCCGTCGTGGCATTTACCTGGTACACAATGGCCGGACCGCTGATGGTGTTGTCGATCCCGTTGAGCACGTCCACCACGCCCGGGACTTTCTGGATTGCATCCGCCACTTGCGGCCCCCATTGCTTCAACAACTCGGCATCATTGGAGAACAGCTTGATCTGCACTGGTTCCGGGGCGTTGCTCAGGTCGCCGATCATGTCCTGGAGGAGCTGGAGAAACTCAACATCGAGGGCGGGCTCGGATTGGTGGATTTGGGCGCGCACGGCGGAGATTACATCCTCTACCGAGCGGCTCCGGTCCTGCTTCAGCTTGACCGTGAAATCGCCTGAATTCGCCTCCGTTACAGCGGCGAGTCCAAGTTGCAGACCGGTGCGCCGGGAAGTGGTTTCCACCTCCGGCACGGAATGGAGAATGCTCTCAATGTGTTGCAGGACGCGGTTGGTCTCTTCGAGAGAAGTACCCGCCGGCATTAGATAGTCCAGGATGAACCCGCCTTCGTCCATCTCCGGCAGCAAGTCGGTTCCCAATCCCCGATAAGCCAGGTAAGTGCAGCCAATCAATAAAAGACTGAGGATGCCGATCCATCGGGGTTTCTCAAGTGCGAAGCGCAGGGCTCGCTCGTAAGAACGAAGGAGAGCCTGTTCGGCTCTCGCGACCAGGTCGGTAGCCGTTCTTTTCCGCCTTGCATCTTCGCCCTCGTGTCGGGCCGAGATCAAGTATTGGCTGAGCGTGGGTGTCCAAGTGAGCGCCAGCGCCAGCGAGGTCAGCAATGCCGCGGCCATGGTGACAGCCAACGCCCGAAAGAAAGTACCGGTCACTCCAGTGATCGCGATCAAAGGCAAAAACACAACAATGGGAGTGAAAGTCGAGCCCAGCAGCGGGATAAGGATTTCCCGCAAAGCGCCGCCAATAGCCTGCAAGCGCGGTTCGCCGGCATCACGGTGGAGCACGATATTCTCCACCACCACAATCGCGTCATCAATCACCAAACCCACTGCGGCAGCCAGGCCGCCCAGCGTCATCAGATTGAAACTTTGTCCCAGCATTCGCAGAACAATGAGCGTGACCAGCACGGTGACTGGAATCACCAGACCCGCCACAATCGACGTTCCCCAATCCCCGAGGAAGACCACCATGATGATGGACGCAAGCACCAGCCCCAGAACGATGGCGTCGCGGACGCTGCTGATGGATTCGCCTACCAGGATGGATTGGTCATAAAACGGGGTCAGGGTTATGCCCGGAGGCAAGCTCTGTTTGAGCAGCGCTACCTCGGCGTGCACTTCGTTCGCAACTCTGACGGTATTGCTGTCTGGCTGGCGATTAATGTTCAGCAGCACCGCAGGCTTTCCGTCGGCGGTCACGATGGTGTACACGGGTTTTACATCATTTGTGACGGCGGCCACGTCCCCAATGCGCACTGGCACCCCCGCCGGAGTCGGCTTGATGACGATTTCGGCAATTTGCTGGGGTGTGCGTACCTGACCGCTAACAAGTGTCAGGTAGAGTTCGTGGGTCTGGGGTAGCAACCCCGGCGAATCGATCAGGTTGCTGCGGCGGACGGCATCCAAAATATCGGTGACGGTTACGGAAGCGCTGAGCAGTTTGGCTGGGTCGGGGACTACATGGAACTCCGGCTCCTGTCCTCCCTGCACCACGACCGTAGCCACCCCATCCAGACGGTTCAGCCGCGGCTTAATGTCATACGTTGCCATCTCCCAAAGCTGAGTCGCGGGCACCATCTGTGAGGTCAGGCTGTAACCCATAATGGGGAAGCTGGCGAACGTCAGGCGGTGCGCATCCAGGTTTGCGGTCGGCGGCAAAGAGGACTGTACGCGAGCCAGTGCCGAATTCACGAGCTGCAGGGTCTGAAACATGTCTACGTGCCAGTCGAAGAACAGATCAATTTCCGCCGAGCCGCGGCTCGTGATGGAGCGGACCTGCTGTAGTCCCTGAACGCTGTTGACTGCCTCTTCGATCGGCCGTGTGATGGTGACTAGCATTTGGTCAATTGGCATGACCCCGTTTTCCACGCCGATCACGACCCGTGGAAAATCCGTCGACGGAAAAACGGAAACGGGGATGTTGAAGGCCAGGAAGACGCCCGCCCCCGCCAGCGTGAGAATCAGGAAGATGATCGGACTCGAGAAACGCGCGAACCAGTACTGCGACCGTTCGGCTTCCTCAATTGGATTTCTCTGAAAGAGGGTTCCCAGCCGCATGATCAGTCGCTCGTCGTCTTTCCCGCTTCCGGTTTTGCGGGTTCGCTGGAGGTCTCGATCTTGACCTGGGTGTTGTCCGGCAGTCCGTAGGCTCCGGTTGTGATCACCCGCTGGTTCGCTTGCACGCCGGAAAGGATTTCCACTTCGGTATCGCTCTGAATGCCAATCTGGACGGGCTGAATATGCGCCCGGTTGTCAGGGCCCACCACCATCACCGCCTTCCCCCCCTCCGGTTGGTTTACGACCGCCGAAGAAGGCACGACCATTGCTCGATCTACCGTTCGTGCGACGATGGAGAGGGACACTGAAGTTCCGGGACGAAGTCGGCTGCCCTGATTGGCGGCCTGCGCCCATATCTCCACGGTGGTGCTGTTGGAATCAGTGGCGGGACTTACAACGGTGATACGCCCAGGAACTCCGTCTTTCATTTCGGGGGTGGTCAGTCGCGCCGGGACGCCCACCTTCAGCCATGCCGCATCCTGCTGCGGAATGTGCGCTTTCGCGATAACTGCGGATGTGTCCATGACCACAAGCAACGGCGTGCCCGCCGCCGCCATCTCTCCGGGATACAGGGGACGCTCGGTAACCACGCCGTTGATGGGACTACGAATCTCCGAGTAACCGAGTTGAGCCTGGGACCCGAGATATTTTCCGCGGGCGGATTCCAGTTGCCCGCCGGCGGATTTCAGTTCCTGTTCTTTCCCGATGGCTTGCAACGCGTTCCAATGCTGTTGGGCAATCTCGTACTGGCTCTTGGCTTGCGCCAGGCTGACGCGCGCTTGGTCCAGTTCCTTTCGCGGTAAAGCTCCCTGCTTGTACAAGATCTCGCGGCTGTCGTACAACTTCTGCTCAGCATCGAGCGCCTGCTTGGTCGATTCGGCATCGAGTTCCGCCTTGCGCATTTCTTCGGGCAGGGCAGCGGACGTCGTGCTGGCGTAAGCCGCCTCGGCCTGCGCCAACCCTCCTTTGTTTTCCTGCTCCGATGCCGCCAGGTCCCGGTTCTCAAGCACGGCCAGCAACTGCCCGGCTTTTACGCGGCTGCCGCGGTTCACATAGAAATGCTTCACGGGCGCGCTGATTTTCGGTGTGATTGCGGCTTGCTGGAGCGGAAACAGAACCGCCTCTGTGCTAATGATTTTTTCCAGCGAAGTCTGCTTGACTTCAACAACCTGAACGCTCACCACTGGCGCTGTTTCCTTCTCCGGTTTCGAGCATCCGCAAACCAGACTCAGGGAGGCGAGCACGTATGCCAGCTTCTCGGGATGGGCCATCGTTCTAGAACGCCCCCGTCAAGGTCTGCAATTCGGCCACGGCTACGCGGTAGCGCGCTTGTGCGTCGTCGTAGGCATCATGCGCCTGGGTCAGCGTGTTCTGCGCATCCACGACTTCCAGAACGGTCGCTTCCCCCGCCTGGTACCGTAACGTCGTCAAGCGTAAACTCTCGCTGGCCAACTCAAACGATTTCTGCAGCAGGTCCAGTTGCCCCCGCGAAGTAGCCGCCTCCTGATAGAAGGATTGCAGATTGGCCGCGTACTGGCGCTGGGTGAAACTAAGTTCGACTTTCGCACGGTTCCGATTCAATTCCGCCTGTTTCACCTTGCTCTGAGTCGCACCCCAACTCCAGACGGGGATCTCCAAACTGGCTGCGGCCGAATAGCCAAGATTGTGAGTCTGGTCGGGATTCCGGATAGCGAAGCGACTCGCATCGATACCATACCAGTAGTCGAAGGTCAGCGTCGGAAAGTGTGCACTACGTGCTGCCCACACCTCGGAGTTGGCCGCCGCCAGGGTAGCCGTTGCCGCCGCCATGTCCGGATTGCTTTTGGCCGCCATGGCGTGTACCTCCTGCAAAGACGGCAACTCCGGAGCCAATCCAAAGTCATCCGCGAGCGTGAAATTTTGTTCGAAATCCGTGAACAATATCACCGCCAACGCCAGGCGCGCATTTTCCATCGCAAGCCTTGCGTCCTGTAGTCCGCGCTGGCGATCGTTAAATTGGATCTGAGCCTTGATGGCGTCGGAGTGCGCAACCTCTCCACCTCGTTCCAGATCCTGACTGATTTTGAGGAAGCGTTCGGATTCGGCAAATGCCCTTTGCGCCGTAGCGAATTTGCGCTGTGCGACCGCTAGTCCATAGAAAGTTTGGGCCACCGTAACCACCAGGCCGCGCCCTGCGATCTCAAGCCTGGCCCTGGCGGCTGCTTCTGCCGCTCTGGTGCGCCGCAAGTCGTGGATCTGTCCGCCCGCCAGATTGAGCACTTCGTGAGCGTTGCCCTGAGCGACATACTCGTGGATGGAGTTGTTCGCGATGAAAACGCCGGTGGGTGTCCCGTTTGGTTGTGTGTAAAGAAATTGCGCGTTGGAAGTCACCGTGGGAAGCAGAGCGGCTCGTGCCTGCACCTTGTCTTCGTGCGCCAGGCCGAGATCGGTGCGCGCTGAAAGGAACTGCGGCAGATTGTTTCGGGCACGAGCCACCGCATCCGGGAAGGTAAGCACCAAGGGTGCTGCGTCCCTTTGTGGACTCGAAAGTTGCCCTTCCAATTGACCCCAACATAAAGAGATCGAAATCCACAGAACTCCGCAGGCAGCAAAGCTCCAACGACGGCAAGACATACCTCTCCCTCCATCATGATGTTCGCAAAGCAATCTGAAGAAAGACTTAAAGACTTAAAGCGACGAACTTCCGCTTCACTGTTGCCTGAAAGTCGCCCTTGGTGAGTACTTTGGCACCAAGGTAGAGCCAGTCATCTGCAAGCGGGTTCGTCACTGATGAATCATTTTGTTGTTCCAATTTGGCAGTTTCGGACTCAATGCGACGAAGTTCGCGTTCGTCTTGGGCCTTGGAAGAATTGTGAAGCTGTGCGGATGCGCCGATCAGAAGCATTGCCGCAGCAGTGAACAGAAAAGCCACATTTCGCACGATTCCACCTCCGGGTAGGTATTGTAGCCCCGAGGCCGTCTGGGTAACTGTCGTATCAGGCCATTTCACTCACTGACACTCTGACCTGACTACGGAGTCGTCATCGTTCGTGCTGGCACGATTTGCGTTTCGCAGTGAAAATCGCGATACCATGAGCACCATGGCTCGCCGGGCATTCCAAGGAGTTGCGTTCCTGCTTTTCGGGTACGTCCCACTGGCAGCCGTGGTCTATGCTCTC
>WNFQ01000824.1_pt1 | contig 21272 bp, 24 predicted proteins | sample 5400171 | NCBI WGS metagenome assembly WNFQ01 (sample SAMN13153356, study PRJNA577476) | soil metagenome | isolation source: 20 cm soil under Madrone tree | place: USA:California | collected 2016-06-14 | reverse complement strand
GGTGCGGCCGTGGGCATTTACTCCGGGCAATTCCTCGATGAAGCCGATGTAGCCGTGACTGGCCTTGAGATAAACAGCGGTAAACGCAAGCCTTCCTTGTTCCATGCTTGCCTCCTGCTAAGCAAGCAACGAGGTTACGCGGTCAAACTTACAAAAGTATTTCAGCGCGGAAAAAAATCCGGACGAGGTGACACTGCAAAACTTCGGAACTTTTTTAGTCGCACTACGGCGACAGAAATCCTGCAACGCGCAAATTGCTGCACTGCTTCGTGAATATTTGCTCACTTCTCGAGTAAGTGTTTTTTATCCTTCGCCTTCGCCCATTGATCGGCGTCGGGCGGCGGCGACTTGCGCTCGATGATCGGCTTCCACACTTGCGCGAGCTCGCGGTTGAGCGCGGTGAACTCTTTCTGCGCGTCGGGCACGTCGTCCTCGGCGAAGATCGCCTCGACCGGGCACTCGGGGACGCACAGCGTGCAGTCGATGCACTCGTCGGGGTCGATCACCAGCATGTTCGGCCCCTCGCGGAAGCAGTCGACCGGACAGACGTCGACGCAGTCCGTGTACTTGCACTTGATGCAGCTTTCAGTGACAACGTAAGTCATTTGCAATCAATAGTTTACCACTTATCTTGGGATTCCCCTGCGACGCCCCCATAATGGAGGCTCTGCGTCACCCCCCCTGGAAGGAGCCATGAGCAGTTCAGACATACGCCATGTCACCGACGACACCTTCGACCCCGAGGTGCTGAAGGCGGACACCCCGGTGCTGGTGGATTACTGGGCCGAATGGTGCGGCCCCTGCAAGTCGATCGCGCCGATCCTCGACGAGGTCGCCCTGGAATACCAGGGCCGGCTGAAGATCGCCAAGATCAACGTAGACGAGAACCAGAGCGTGCCGGCGAAGTTCGGCATCCGCGGCATCCCGACGCTGATGCTGTTCAAGAACGGCAACGTCGAGGCGACGCGCGTCGGGGCGCTCTCGAAGTCGCAGCTCACCGCCTTCCTTGACAGCAACATCTGAAATACTTACTCTCTGAGCGGCTGAGCCGGATTTCCCGGCCGGCCGCAGTGGCAAGAGACTCTCCGCGCCGACGCCTTCGGCGCCTTTCCCGAATATGAGCAAGTCCCAAGCCGTCCAGACGGAAGAAGTCCGTTCACCTGTTCCCCCGGAAGCGGCGCCAACGCCGCCGCCGCCCATCTCCATGCATCACCTCTCCGAGCTAAAACAACACCACGTCACCCAGCTGGTCGAGATGGCCGTGGCAAGCGGCATCGAAGGCGCCAACCGGATGCGCAAGCAGGACCTGATCTTCGCCATGCTGAAGAACACGGCGAAGAAGGGCGAGTCGATCTTCGGCGACGGCACGCTCGAAGTCCTGCCCGACGGCTTCGGCTTCCTGCGCTCGCCCGAGACCTCGTACCTGGCGAGCACCGACGACATCTACGTCTCGCCCTCGCAGATCCGCCGCTTCAACCTGCACACCGGCGACTCGATCGAGGGCGAGATCCGCACCCCCAAGGACGGCGAGCGCTACTTCGCGCTGGTCAAGGTCGACAAGGTCAACGGCGAGCTCCCCGAGGCGGCGAAGAACAAGATCCTGTTCGAGAACCTGACGCCGCTGCATCCGGAAAAGGCGTTCAAGCTCGAGCGCGACATCAAGGCCGAGGAGAACATCACCGGGCGCGTGCTCGACATCGTCGCGCCGGTCGGCAAGGGCCAGCGCGGCCTGATCGTCAGCCCGCCCAAGGCCGGCAAGACCGTGATGCTGCAGCACATCGCGCACGCCCTGGTGTCCAACCACCCCGAAATCACGCTCATCGTGCTGCTGATCGACGAGCGGCCCGAGGAAGTGACCGAGATGTCGCGCTCGGTGCGCGGCGAAGTGGTCGCCTCGACCTTCGACGAGCCGGCGAGCCGCCACGTGCAGGTCGCCGAGATGGTGATCGAGAAGGCGAAGCGCCTGGTCGAGCACAAGAAGGACGTGGTGATCCTGCTCGACTCGATCACCCGCCTGGCGCGCGCCTACAACACCGTGGTGCCCGCCTCGGGCAAGGTCCTCACCGGCGGCGTCGACGCGAATGCGCTGCAGAAGCCCAAGCGCTTCTTCGGCGCGGCGCGCAACGTCGAGGAAGGCGGCTCGCTCACCATCATCGCCACCGCGCTCATCGACACCGGCAGCCGCATGGACGACGTGATCTACGAGGAGTTCAAGGGCACCGGCAACATGGAGGTGCACCTCGACCGCCGCATGCACGAGAAGCGCATCTACCCCGCCATCAACGTGAACCGCTCCGGCACCAGGCGCGAGGAGCTGCTGATCGAGCAGCCGATCCTGCAGAAGGTGTGGGTGCTGAGGAAGCTGCTGTTCCCGATGGACGAGCTGGAGGCGGCGGAATTCCTCATCGACAAGCTCAAGGCCACCAAGACCAACGCCGAGTTCTTCGACTCGATGCGGCGGGGATAAGAATCAGGAACAAAATCGGGGTCAGAGCCCGATTTTTCGGTTTCCCCTTATAATTCGCCACCTTTTCAGCGGGCGCACGACCATGAAGACAGGCATCCACCCCGACTACCGACCGGTGATCTTTCTCGACACCAGCTCGAACCATGCTTTCCTGACGCGCTCGGCCATCGACACCAAGGGCCGCGAGACGATGAAGTGGGAGGACGGCAAGGAATACCCGCTGGTGAAGGTCGAGGTGTCCTCGGAATCGCACTCCTTCTACACCGGCAAGCACAAGCTCGTCGACACTGCGGGCCGCGTTGAGAAGTTCAAGCGCCGCTACACCAAGAAGAAAACCGCTTAACCTGCGGGGCATGCCGCCCCGTCTGACCCTGCCGCCTGCGCCCGCATGGCTCGCGGGCCTTGCGCTGGCGTTCGTGGTGCCCGGCCTCGCCGGGCATGATCCCTGGAAGTCGCTCGATGCGATAGGCATCGGCATCGTGTACGACATGGCCCTCGGCCGCGACTTGCTGGTACCGCACGTCGCCTCCTGGACCTGGCTGAACGATGCGCCGCTGTATTACTGGGTGGCGCTCGCTTTCGGCAAGCTGCTCCAGCGCTTCGTCGAGTTCCACTCCGCGGCGCGCCTGGCGAGCGGAGCGTTCGTGCTCGCGGCGTGCTGGCTGCTTTACAGGGCGGCGGGCGACTGGACGCCGCCGGAGGCGCGCCGCACCACCGCCGCGGCGGCGCTTCTCGTTTTCATCGGCTCGGTCGGCCTCATCGTGCACGCGCACGAGGCGCTGCCGGAGCTCGCCAGCCTCGCCGCGCTGAGCGGCGCGCTCGCCGTGCTGCCGCGGGCGGCGACGCGGCCTCTCGCGACCGGCGCCCTGTTCGGTGCCGCGCTCGGCCTCGCTTTCCTGTCCTCGACCTGGATCGCACCGGCAGCGCTGGGCCTCGCGGTGCTCGCAGCCCACCTCGCCTGCCCGGAATGGCGCGGCCGCAATACTCTGCCTTTTTGGGCAGCCAGCCTCATCGTCAGCGGCGCGCTCGCCATCAGCTGGCCGCTTGCGCTTTACGCGCGCTCGCCCGAGCTCTTCAGGGAATGGTGGGCTTTGACCTCGCAGCCCCAGGGAGCGCTCGGCACGAACGCGCGCTACTTTCTTTCCACCGGAAGCTGGTTCGCGTGGCCGGCCTGGCCGCTCGCGGCCTGGGCGCTGTGGTCGATGCGGCGGCGCCTGGGCGAGCCGCGGCTTTTCGTGCCGGCGTTCGCCTCGCTCGCCATCCTGTTCGGCGCGGCGTGCATGGGGCCGCCGCAGGACGTCAACCTGCTCGCGCTGCTCGCGCCGCTCGCGCTGCTCGCTTCGCAGGGCGTGGTGACGCTGCGACGGGGGGCCGCCGCCGCGCTCGACTGGTTCGGCGTCATCAGCTTCGCCTTCTTCGTCGGGCTGATCTGGCTGGGGTATATGGGGATGATGACGGGCGTGCCGCCCAAGGTGGCCGCCAACTTCGCCCGCGCCGCGCCCGGGTTCACGCCGCAATTCAACCTGCTCTACTTCCTCTTGGCGGCTGCGCTGACGCTCGCCTGGTTCTATATCGTGCTGTTCGCCGCGCCCGCGCCGCTGCGCAGCGTGGCGCGCTGGGCCGCCGGCGTGGTGCTGCTGTGGGGAACGTTCGCGATGCTGTGGATGCCCTGGGCCGACTACCAGAAGAGCTACCGCTCGGTGGCGCTCGAGCTGCGCTCCAGGATCCCGGCGGGCGCCGGCTGCGTCGCGGCGAAGCAGCTCGGCGTGCCGCAGGCGGCGGCGCTCGACTACCATGCGGGCCTGCGGCTGCGCGCGTTCGACCTGCTGAAGCCCCAGGCGTGTCCGTTGCTTCTCGTCCAGGGCAGCCCGAAGCAAGAGCTCGACGCGCCGGGAGCGGGCTGGGTAAAGCTCGCCGACGTCGGCCGCCCCGGCGACCGGGGCGAGCGCTACCGCCTCTACCGCCTCGTCAAATGAATACCCGCTCTCCGACCGAATGCCCGGCCTGGGCGCAGCTCCTGGCGCACGCCGAGAGCAGGCGCACGCTCCGCCTGCGCGATCTGTTTGCCTCGCGCAAGCTTGCCGCCGAGGCTCCGGGGGTGCGTTACGACTTCTCGCGCCAGCGCGTGGACGCCATGACCCTGCGGCTGCTCGCCAACCTGGCCGGCGAGCGCGGCTTCCCGGAGTGGCGCGAGGCGCTGCTGTCAGGCCAGCCGGTCAACTCCACCGAAAATCGCGCTGCCTGGCACACCGCTCTTAGAGCCGGGGCTTCTTCCCCGCCTGAGGTACGCGAGACATTGGCACGCATGCGGACGATCACAACAAAACTGAGAGGTGAAAAAACATTCAGGAGGATCGTCAATCTGGGAACCGGCGGCTCGGACCTCGGCCCGCGCCTGCTCGCCGACGCGCTGGGCGACGGCGCGCTCGAAGTACGGTTCGCCGCCAACGTCGACCCGCGCGATCTGGAACGCGCGCTCGAAGGCGCCGATCCGAGGACCACGCTGTTCGTCATCGCCTCGAAGACCTTCACCACCCAGGAAACGATGTCGAATGCGCAGGCGGCGAAAAACTGGGGCGGCAGGACGTTCTACGCCGTGACTTCCAACATCGACGCGGCGCAAGAATTCGGCGTGCAGGAAATCCTGCCGATGTGGGACTGGGTCGGCGGGCGCTTCTCGGTCTGGTCGGCGGTCGGCTTCGCCGCCGCGTGCGCGATCGGTTTCGATCGATTCGAGGAATTCCTGTCCGGCGCGCGCGAGATCGACACGCACTTCGCGCAGGCGCCGCTCGAGAAGAACGTGCCGGTGCTGATGGCGCTGATCGGGGTGTGGAACGCGAACTTCCTCGGCGCGGCGACGCACGCGGTGCTGCCTTACTCGAACGCGCTGCGGCTGCTGCCGGCGTACCTGCAGCAGCTGGAGATGGAGTCGAACGGCAAGCGCGTCGACCGCGAAGGTCGTTCCCTGGAGTACGCTACCTGCCCGGTCGTCTGGGGTATGGAGGGTACCGTGAGCCAGCACTCCTTCCACCAGCTCCTCCATCAGGGAACGCAGATAGTGCCTGTGGATTTTATCGATCTCGAATCCAATGAAATCCTTTCGGCCAATGCGCGCGCGCAGGCTGACGCGCTTGCCTTCGGCACCGACGACGCCAAGCTGGCCCCTTTCAAGCAGTACCCTGGCAATCGGCCCTCCAGCACGCTGTTCCTGGAAGGGGTGAATGCAAGGAACCTGGGACGGCTGATCGCGCTCTACGAGCACAAGGTGTTCACGCAAGGCGTGATCTGGAACATCAACAGCTTCGACCAGTGGGGCGTCGAGCTCGGCAAGGCGCTGGCCGGGAAAATTCTCTCGAGGAGATAGGCGATGGACCAGGAGACATTCAACCTCAGCATCCGCAAGTTCCTGAAGATGGTCGGCGTCAGCTCGCAGCGCGAGATCGAGCAGGCGGTGCAGCAGGCGCTGCAGCAAAAGAAGCTCTCGGGCAGTGAAACGCTGCAGGCGCACATGACGCTCGAGATTCCCTCGCTCGGCGTCAAGCTGCCGTTCCACGGCGAGATCAAGCTAAAATAGCCCGGTGAACAAGGCGCGCGAATTCGACCAGTCGGTGGTCACCGAGCTCAGAGCCTTGCTCGGCGAGCGCGTATCGACCTCGGCCGCGGTGCGCGAGCATCACGGCAAGGACGAGTCCTACTTCCCTTACGCGCTGCCCGACGCGGTGGTGTTCCCGCACAGCACCGAGGAGGTGCGCGACGTCGTCGACATCTGCCGGCGCCACCGCGTGCCGATGATCCCCTTCGGCGTCGGCACCTCGCTCGAGGGGCACATCCTGGCCGTGAACGGCGGCGTGACGATCGACCTGTCGCGCATGAACCACGTCCTCGCCATCCACGAGGAAGACCTCGACGCGGTGGTGCAGGCGGGCGTCACGCGCAAGCAGCTGAACGAGCACATCAAGCACACCGGGCTGTTCTTCCCGATCGATCCGGGCGCCGACGCGACCCTCGGCGGCATGACCGCGACGCGCGCCTCGGGCACCAACGCGGTGCGCTACGGCACCATGCGCGAGAACGTGCTGTCGCTGAAGGTGGTGCTGCCCGACGGCCGCATCATCCAGACCTCGCGCCGCGCGAAGAAGTCGGCCGCGGGCTACGACCTGACGCGCCTCATGATCGGCTCCGAGGGCACCCTGGGCATCATCACCGAGGTGACGGTGCGGCTCTACCCGGTGCAGGAAGCGATGTCGGCGGCGGTGTGCGCTTTCCCGACCATCGACGGCGCGACGAAGACCGTGATCCAAACCCTGCAGATGGGCATTCCCGTGGCGCGCAGCGAGCTGCTGTGCGCGACGACCATGGCGGCCCTCAACCGCCATAACAAGCTGAGCTACCGCGAGTCGCCGACGCTGTTCCTCGAGTTCCACGGCAGCGAGGCAGCGGTGGTCGAGCAGGCGAAGCAGGTGCAGGAGATCGCGCGCGAGAACGGCGGCCTCGACTTCCAGTGGGCGACGCGGCCCGAGGAGCGCACCAGGATCTGGGAGGCGCGTCATCACGCCTACTTCGCGTGCCTGCAGCTCAAGCCCGGCTCGCGCGCGGTATCCACCGATGTGTGCGTGCCGATCTCGCGGCTCGCCGAATGCGTGATGCAGACCGCAAAGGAAATAGAGAACGCCTCGATGCCGATCCCGCTCTTCGGCCACGTCGGCGACGGCAACTTCCACCTCGTGATCCTGGTCGATCCCAACAGCCGGGCCGAGCTGGACGAGGCGAAAGCCCTCAACGCCCGGCTGGTCGAGCGGGCGCTGGCCATGGAAGGCACCTGCACCGGCGAGCACGGCATCGGCATGGGCAAGCAGGGCTCGCTGCAGGCGGAGCTGGGCGAGGACGTGATCGGCCTGATGCGCGATATCAAGAAATTGTTCGACCCCGACAATCTCATGAACCCCGGAAAGGTAGTCTCTCTGCCATGAGCGCGGAAAAACGTCTCAAGGAGCTCGGCCTCCAGCTCGCGCCGCCGAGCCCGCCGGTCGCCAACTACGTGAACGCCGTGCGCACCGGCAACCTGCTGTTTCTCGCCGGCAAGGGCCCGAGCGCGGTGAAAGGCAAGCTCGGCGCCGAGTTCAGCGTCGAGCAGGGCTACCAGCACGCGCGCTCGGTCGGGCTCGCGCTGCTCGCGGTGATGAAGGCCGAGCTGGGCAGCCTCGACCGCGTCAAGCGCGTGGTGAAGCTGCTCGGCATGGTGAACGGCACGCCGGATTTCACCGACCAGCCCAAGGTGATCAACGGCTGCTCGGACCTGTTCGTCGAGGTGTTCGGCGACAAGGGCAAGCACGCCCGCTCGGCCGTCGGCATGGGATCGCTGCCCAACGGCATCCCGGTCGAGATCGAGGCGATCGTCGAGGTCGGCGGCGCTGCCCCACGGGCGAAAAAACCGGCCAAAAAGAAACGTCGGTGAAGCAGTTCGCGGCGGCCGCGGTGCTCGCGGCCGTCTCATTCCTCTCGTTCGCGCAAAGCTGGGGCCCGCGCTCGCTCGAGGAGCTCAAGCAGGAGACGATCCGGCGCGCCGAGCGCAACATGGGGCCGCTCGCCGGCATCAAGGCCGAGGATGCGCGCGAGGCGATGGCGAGCCTGGACAGCCTTGAGCCCGACGCATGGGCGGCGGCATGGAGCCGCATCGGCGAGCGCCACCTGCAGCGCGGCGACTATTACCAGGCCTGGCACAGCTTCAACGTCGCGCGCTGGCCGAGCGAGCGGCTGTCGCCCGGCAAGCAGCGCGCCTACGCGCGCGCCCTCGATGCGTTCCAGCAGCACGCGAGATCGCTCGCGCCGCCGATCGAGACGCTGCGCATCCCGTTCGAGGGAGCGGAGATCGTGGCCTACCTGCGCCTGCCGGCGAACGTTCGGCCGGCGCCGCTCGTGTTCGGCATCAACGGCCTCGACTCGCGCAAGGAAGAAGTCATCGCGCAGGCCAACGCCTACCTGAAGAACGGCGTCGGCGTGTTCGCCGTCGACATGCCCGGCACGGGCCAGGCGCCGATCCTGGTCGACGTCGGTGCCGAGCGCATGTTCTCGCGCGCGCTCGACTACCTGCAGACGCGGCCGGAGATCGACGCGAAGCGCATCGTGGTGCAGGGACGCAGCTGGAGCGGGTACTGGGCGGCGGTCATGGCGTACACCGAGAAGGACCGCCTGCGCGGCGCGGTGGTGCACGGCGTCGGCGTCCACGAGTACTACTCGCCCGAGTGGCAGAAAAAAGCATTCTCGACCCGCGAGTATCTTTTCGACGTCTACCCGGCGCGCGCCTCGGTCTACGGCACGAAGTCGATGGACGAGTTCCTCGCCTACGGGCCGCGCCTGTCGCTCCTCGCGCGCGGCATGCTCGAGCGGCCGTCGGCACCGATGCTGCTGGTCAACGGCGAGCGCGACAGCCAGCAGCCGATCGCCGACCTGTACCTCCTCATGAAGCACGGCGACGCGAAGGACGTCTGGGTCAATCCCCAGGGCGGCCACATGGGCCGCTCGGAGCGCTGGCCCGACGCCAGGGTGCGCTCCGAGGTGGTCGAGCCCTGGGTGCTAAGCCATCTCAGATAGCTAGAACCGTGCGCCGGTAATAGCGCAGCTCCTCGATCGACTCGAGCATGTCGGCGCGCGCCTCGTGCTTGCTTTCCTTGAGAAAGCCCTTGCCGACCTCGGGCTTCCAGCGCCGCACCAGCTCCTTCAAAGTCGAGACGTCGAGGTTGCGGTAGTGGAAGTAGGCCTCGAGCTGCGGCATCCAGCGCGCGAGGAAGCGCCGGTCCTGGCAGATCGAGTTGCCGCACATCGGCGAGGCGCTGGCCGGAACGTGCTGGCCGAGGAACTCGAGCGCCGCGCGCTCGGCCTGCGCCTCGGTGAGCTTGGCCGAGCGCACGCGCTCGATCAGCCCGGTCTTGGCGTGGGTGGCCTTGTTCCACGCATCCATCGCGTCCAGGACTTCGTCGGGCTGGTGGATCACTATGACCGGGCCCTCGGCGACGGCGGCGAGCTGCGCATCGGTGACCAGCAGCGCGATCTCGATGATCCGGTCGGAATCGGGCTGCAGCCCGGTCATCTCCATGTCGATCCAGATAAGGTTGTTCTGGTCCACGGGCATGCTTTATTCTCTCATGGTGACCAACGCCTTTACCTGGGTGTTCCTTCTCGCGCTGGGCCTCGCGACCGCGACGCGCCTGTGGCTCGCGCTGCGCCAGATCCGCCACGTGCGCGCGCACCGCGACGCGGTTCCGCGCACGTTCGCCGAGGCGATCCCTCTCGGCGCGCATCAGAAGGCGGCCGACTATACGGTCGCCAAGGCGCGGCTCGGCATGATCGACGTGCTGCTCGGCGCGGCGGTGCTGCTCGCGCTCACGCTCGGCGGCCTCATCGACTGGCTCTCGGCGCAATGGAGCCGGGTGTTCGACCCGCAGAGCCTGTGGCACGGCGCCGCGCTGTTCGCAGCCGTGGTGGTGCTGATCGCGGCCCTGGAGCTGCCGCTGTCGCTGTATCGCACCTTCGTCATCGAGGCGCAGTTCGGCTTCAACCGCATGACGCCGAAGCTGTTCGTGGTCGATCTCCTGAAGCAGGCGCTGCTCGCCGCCGCGCTCGGCCTGCCGCTCCTGATCCTGGTCCTGTGGCTGATGGCGAAGATGGGCGCTCTCTGGTGGCTGTACGTCTGGATCGCCTGGATGGCTTTCAACCTGCTGGTGCTGCTCATCTTCCCGACGTTCATCGCCCCGCTGTTCAACCGCTTCACCAAGCTCGAGGATGCGGGCCTGGCGGGCCGCATCGAAGCGCTGCTGCGCCGCTGCGGCTTCCGCGCGAGCGGGCTGTACGTGATGGACGGCTCGAAGCGCTCGAGCCACGGCAACGCCTATTTCACCGGCTTCGGCGCGGCCAAGCGCATCGTGCTGTTCGACACGCTGCTGTCGCGCCTCGCGCCGCCCGAAGTCGAGGCGGTTCTGGCGCACGAGCTGGGCCACTACAGGCGCCACCACGTCTGGAAGCGCGTCGCGCTGCTCTTCGCGCTGTCGCTCGCCCTGCTGTGGGGACTCGGCCAGCTCATCGGCGAGGCCTGGTTCTACGACGGGCTCGGCGTGGCGAGCCGCGGCACCGCGGTCGCGCTGCTGCTGTTCGTGCTGGTGCTGCCGGTGTTCACCTTCTTCCTGCAGCCGATCTCGAGCCTTTATTCGCGCCGACACGAGTTCGAGGCCGACGCCTATGCGGCGGACCACTCGAACGCGGCCGAGCTGGTGAAGGCGCTGGTCAAGCTCTACCAGGACAACGCCGCTACCCTCACCCCCGATCCGCTGCACTCGGCCTTCTACGACTCCCATCCGCCGGCGGCGACCCGTATCGCGCGCCTCAGAACCACATGACGAAGCTCTCGGAAAAACAGGCGAAGGACCTGCTGCGCCAGCTCAAGGGCTGGTCGATCGAGGACGGCAAGCTGGCGAAGCTCTACCCGTTCGCGAATTACTACCAGACGATGGCCTTCGTGAACGCGCTCGCCTGGATCTCGCACCGCGAGGACCATCATCCGGACCTGACGGTCGGCTACAACAAGTGCCGGGTCGAGTACTCGACGCACTCCGTCGGCGGGCTGTCGGAGAACGACTTCATCTGCGCCGCCAAGTGCGACGCGCTGTTCGAGCTTTGAAGAGGATCTACAGTTCGTTCAACCTCGCGGCGGTACACCATGCCAGGAACCTTCTGGACGCCGAGGGCATCCGCGCCGTGGTGAGGAACGAGATGCTCTCCTCGGCGATGGGCGAGCTGCCGCCCGCCGAATGCCAGACCGAGCTGTGGGTGGTCCGCGACAGCGAAGCCGGGCGCGCCGAAGACGTCCTGCGAGCCGCGCTTTCCTCGAAGAGCGGACCGCCCTGGGCCTGCGCGTCGTGCGGCGAGCTGTCCGAGCCGCAGTTCACGCAGTGCTGGCGCTGCGGCAGGGACCGGCCGGCATAAAGGCGCATGCGGTTTGACCGCCGGCAATGGTCGATCATCGCGGCCGCGGCGTGAGCGGCGACCCGGGAGGCCGCGGCTACAGCTCGGCCGTCGTCGGGTCGATGATCTGGCGCACGCGCGAGATGCGGTTCGCCGGGAATCCGCCGCAGCGGGCGTGCTCCTGGATCAGCTCCGGCGACGGCGCGTTGTAGACGCAGTAGATCTTGTCGTCCGCCACGTAGCTGTGCAGCCACTGGATCTTGGGGCCCAGCGTGCTCAGGATGCCGACCGACTTCTCGGAAATGGCCCGCAATTCCTGCGCGCTGAGCTTGCCCGCGCCCGGCAGTTCACGCTCGATCACGAATTTCGGCATCGTCCCCTCCTCAGGTTTGACATACCGCCGGCATGTTCGCACGCTTTAGCAGCCTAAACGAGTCGCAAGGTCCAGGAAATCGCCTGCGGTCACGTCGAACACCGCGTGCGGCCCGGTTTCCTGCCTGCCGTCCAGGCCGTACTCGAGCGGCCGCGGCACGTAGGCGGTCTTGAGACCGGCGCGCTGCGCGGCTTCGAGATCGCGCGGATGCGCCGCCACCATCATCAGCTCGCCCGGCGGCAGGCCGAGCAGGCGCGCGGCGCCCTGGTACACCTCGGGGTCGGGCTTGTAGTGGCCGAAGAGCTCGGCGGAGAGCACGCAATCCCAGGGCAGGCCCGCGTTCTTCGCCATGTCGACGAGCAGCGAGAGGTTGCCGTTCGACAGCGTCGCTAGGACGTAGCGGCCGCGCAGGCGGTTCAGCCCCGGCACCGAGTCCGGCCACGGCGTCAGGCGATGCCAGGCGTGGTTCAGATGCTGGATCTCCTCCTCGCTCAGTCCGCCCAGCCCGAAAGGCTTCAGCAGATCGTTGAGGATCATGCGGTGAAGCAGGTCGATGGGCGTCCAGGGCAGCTTGCCCTTGCGCACGCGGTCCATGGCCGGGTGGTAGCCCGCGCGCCAGGCGTCGGCGAACTTCGGCCAGTCGACGCGCAGGCCTTTGTTCTTCGCCAGCAGCTCGCCTTCGCGGATGATTGCGCCGCGCCAGTCGACGACGGTGCCGAAGACATCGAAAGCCAGCGCCTTGGTCACAGCAGCCGCGCGACGCTGATCACGATCAGCAGCATCACCCAGACCACCAGCGCGCGCCAGACCAGGCCCACGGCGCTGTCGAGAAACGGGGCGTCGGCGGGCTCGCTGATGCCGAGCTCCGGACGCGGATGCATGCCGTCGACTTCCTGCACCGGCATGCCGAGCCGCACGCCCATGGCGCCGGCACCGGCGGCGAGCACGATGCCGGCGTTCGGCTCGGGCCAGCTCGGCGCCTGAGTGCGCCAGCAGTAGACCGCGTCCTCGAAATCGCCGACCACGGCAAAGGCGGCCGCGGTCAGCCGCACCGCCGGCCAGTCGAGCACATGGAACGCCTGCTGCGCGAAACGGCCGAAGGAGCCGAGGCCCTGCCAGCGCGCGGCGAGGAACGCCGCCAGGCGGTACAGGATCGCGCCGCTCGGCCCGGGCAGCAGCACGTACCACAGCAGCACGCCGAACACGTGGCGGTGGGAAGCGAGCAGCGCCTCCTCGATCGCGAGGCGGATGACCTCCTCGCGCGTGCGCACCACGCCCGAAGCGCCGCGCCATTCGTCGAGCAGGAGCCGCGCGCGCTCGATCTCGCCCGACTTGATCGCCAGCTGGATGGCGGTGAAGTGATGGCTGAACTGGCGGAAACCGAGCGTGACGTAGAGCGCGGCGATGTTGAAGGCGAGCGCGAGCAGCGGGTGCAGCGCGTAGAGCAAGGCGTGCAGCGCAGCGCCCCCCGCCGCCGCCGGCAGCACCGCGACCAGCCACGCGGTGGTGCCATGGCGGCGCTCGCCGCCGTTGAACGACTGCTCGAGCCAGCCGGCCCAGGCGCCGAGCGCCGCGTTCACGCTCTTGCGGTCGCCGAGCGGCCGCCACTGCTCGATCAGCAGCGCGGCGATGATCGCGATGACGCCCATGGGGTCATTCTAATCAGCAAGCCGGCGGTAGAAGTTGACCAGGATCCCGGCGGTCACGCCCCAGATATCGCGCTCGCCGTACGCGATGGCGTAAAAGGAGACGCTGCGGCCCTGGAACTCGCGCGTCCTGCGCTGGTGGTTGCGCGGATCGAGCAGGAAGGCGAGGGGGACCTCGAACACCTCTTGGACCTCGCGCGGGTCTGGCGTCAGCTCGAGCGGCGGCGTCAGCAGCCCGACCACCGGGGTGACGCGGTAGCCGGTGCGGGTCAGGTACTCCGGCAGCCGGCCGAGGACCTCGACCTGCCCGGCCTTCAGGCCGATCTCCTCGCCCGCCTCGCGCAGCGCCGTGAACTCCGGGCTCGGGTCCTCGGGCTCGGCGCGGCCGCCGGGAAAGCTGATCTGCCCGGAATGGCTGCGCAGCTGGGAAGTGCGCTGCGTGAACAGGACCGTCAGGCCGCCCGGATGCGCGACGACCGGCACCAGCACCGAGGCCGGCGTGAGCGCGCCCTCCCTGCCGGCTTCCTCGTCGCCGTATACTGCGGGCACCGGAGGGGAGCGGCGCAGCAGCCGCTCCCTCAGCCCGGCCGGATCAAGCTCCATAAAGGGAAAAAATCATGAAGCAGTTTGCACTGATCGCCGCGCTGGCTCTCGCCAGCTCGGCCGCATTCGCCTTTCACTGCCCCGCCGACATGAAGAAGATCGACGAGGCGCTGGCCAAGAAGCCGCAGCTCTCAAGCCAGCAGATGGCCGAGGTGACGAAATATCGCGCGGAGGGTGAGGCGCTCCACAAGGCCGGCAAGCATCAGGACTCGGTCGATACCCTCGCGCGCGCGATGAAGATCCTCGATATCAAGTAATCGGGTCGAATCAGGGCACGAGGATGATCGAGCCGGTCGTCTTCCTGCCCTCGAGATCGCGATGCGCCTGCTGCGCCTCGGCCAGCTTGTAGCGCCCGGTCGTCTCGATCTTCACCTTGCCCGATTTCACCACCCCGAAGAGCGAGCTCGCGCGCTCGAGCAGGTCGGCGCGGCTCGCGATGTGGGTGGCGAGGGTGGGCCGCGTCACGTAGAGCGAGCCCTTGGTCGACAGGATGCCGAGGTTCACCGGCGGCACCGGCCCCGAGGCGTTGCCGAAGGACACCATCAGCCCGCGCGGCCGCAGGCAGTCGAGCGAGCCGTCCCAGGTCGTCTTGCCGACCGCGTCGTAGACCACCGGCAGCTTCTTGCCGCCGGTGATCGCGCCAACGCGCTCGGCGAAGTTCTCCTTGCCGTAGTTGATCACCTGGTCGGCGCCGTGGGCCCTGGCGAGCTGCGCCTTCTCCTCGGAGCCCACGGTGCCGATGACCGTGACGCCGAGCGTCTTCAGCCACTGGCAGGCGATCAGGCCGACGCCGCCGGCGGCGGCGTGCCATAACACCGTGTCGCCGCGCTTCACGGGGTACGTGCTGTGGATCAGGTAATGCACCGTCAGCCCCTTCAGCATCATCGAGGCCGCCTGCTCGTCGGTGATGCCCTCCGGGACCTTCACCAGACGATCGGCCGGCACGACGCGCGCTTCGCAGTAAGAGCCGGGCAGCCCGGTGTAGGCGACGCGGTCGCCCTTCTTCACGTCCGCGACGTTCGGGCCCACCGCCTCGACCACGCCCGCGCCCTCGTTACCCGCCACCTGCGGCAGCTGCGCCGGGTAGAGGCCCGAGCGCTGGTAGGTGTCGACGAAGTTGACGCCGATCGCGGTGTGGCGCACGCGCGCCTGGCCCGGTCCGGGGTCGCCTACCGGGATGTCCTCGTATTGCAGAACCTCGGGGCCACCCTGCTTGTGAAATCGCACTGCCTTGGGCATCTCATTCTCCTTTGCGGTTGGGGTCTTTGGCGGGTTCGGTGACCGACCGCATAGCCTGGAGCGCGGCGCGCTGCAATTCCAGTCCCTGGATCGAGAATTTCACCATGTTGAGGTTCATGTTGAGCCAGGCCTCGATCGAGCGCAGGTCGGCGATGCGCTTTTCGAGCTCCCGCGGGTCGAGGGTCGGCATCGCCATGCCGGGCAGCGGCACGCCGAGCGGGCCCCACAGGCGGCGGAACATCTCGAACGGGTCCGGCGGCGGCTTCTGCTCGCTCATGTCGCGTCCTTCGCTTCGGGTTCAAATAGCGCCCTCACCTCGGCCTCGCGGCTCACGGTGTCCTCGTAGCCGAGGTCGATGAGCGCGCGGCAGAACGATTCCTCGAACAGCAGGTAGCTCGCCAGGTTGGAGCCGGAGCGGCTCAGGGCGCCGGTCGGCCGCAGGATGAAGCGCACCGTCGCCGGCAGGTCGTGCAGGAAGCGCGCCGCGATGCGCTCGAGCGGCTGTGACGGCGTGATGAACAGCACCTTCACCGAGCGCAGGCCCGAGTCGGTGAGCCGGTCCGGCGGCACCAGCCGCACGGTGCGGTTGATGCGCTCCAGCCGCTCGATGTCGACCGCCAGGCTGTCGAGGAAGATGCTGTTCAGCGCGTGGCCGGCGATCTGCGCGATCGACGGGTAGACGCTGGAGCGCGTGCGCGCCTGGTCGAAGTTCTGGCGGCCGGTGCCGACGATCAGCACGCGGTCGGCGCCGAGGTGCAGCGCCGGGCTCACCGGCGCGATCTGGCGCATCGAGCCGTCGCCGAAGTACTCGCGGTTCAGCTTCACCGCCGGGAAAATGAACGGCAGCGAGGACGAGGCGAGCAGGTACTCGAGCTTGAGGCTGACCCCGGCGCCGATGCGCTGGTTGCGCTCCCAGCCCTCGACCCCGCTGCCGCCCTGGAAGAACGACACGCTCTGGCCCGAGGTGTAGCCCGAGGCGGTCACGCACACCGCGTACAGCGCGCCCGAGTCGATATGGGTCTGGATCCTCTGAAAGTCCAGATTCCTCTCCAGCATCTGCGCGAGCGGCTCGTTGTCGAGCAGCGACACCGGGTTGTTGCGCGAGATGAGCATCATCGCGCCGAGCCAGCGCGCGCCGCTCTTCAGGATGCGCCAGGCGTCGGTGCGGTAGATGTGCTCGCAGCGCATATGCTCCCACACTTCGAGCAGGTTGCCGACGGCGCGCGAGAAGTTGTCGGCGAACACCGCGAGCGTGGCGGCGTTGATCGCGCCCGCGGAGGTGCCGCAGACGATCGGGAACGGGTTCTTGACCGGATTGCCGAGGATGTCGCGCACCGCCTTCACCACCCCGACCTGGTAAGCGGCGCGCGCGCCTCCCCCCGTCAACACCAGCCCGGCCCGCGGCTTGATCCGGCTCGCCGGGAACGGCGCCACGTTGGTGGCCGCGGTCTCCATTTCCTTTAGAACAGGCTTTGCTCCTGCCCGCGCGGAGCGTTCGCGCCGGCGACCGTGACCGCGGTCATGTTGACGATGCGGCGCACCGTGGCGGAGGGCGTCAGGATGTGCACCGGGCGCGCGGCGCCGAGCAGGATCGGGCCGATGGTGACGCCGCCGCCCGAGGCCGTCTTCAGCAGGTTGAAGGCGATGTTCGCGGCATCCAGCGTGGGCATCACCAGGAGGTTCGCCTCGCCGCGCAACCGCGAGCGAGGGAACACCCGCAGGCGGATCTCCTCCGAGAGCGCGGCGTCGCCGTGCATCTCGCCGTCGACCTCGAGCTGGGGAGCGCGCTCGGTGATGAGCTGCAGCGCGCGCCGCATCTTGGCGGCCGAGGGGATGTCGACCGAGCCGAAGTTGGAAGCCGACAGCAGCGCCACCTTTGGGGTGAGGCCGAAGCGCTTCACCTCCTCCGCGGCGAGCAAGGTCATCTCGGCGACGTTCTCGGCGTCCGGGTCGGCCGTGACGTAGGTGTCGCAGATGAAGACCGTGCGCGTCGGCAGGATCAGGGCATTCATCGCCGCGTAATGGCGCGCGCCGGGACGCAGGCCGATCACCTGGTCGACGTAGCGCAGGTGCCGCGCGTGCGTGCCGGAGGTGCCGCACAGCATGCCGTCGGCCTCCCCCTTGTAGATCATCATCGCGCCGATCAGCGTGTCGCGCAGCCGCATCTCGATGCGCGCGTAGTCGGGCGACACGCCCTTTCTCTCGGCGAGCTGCTGGTAAGTGGTCCAGTAGTCGCGGTAGCGCGAATCGGACTCCGGATTCACCAGCTCGAGCTCCTTGCCCGGCCGCACCCGCAGGCCGAGCCGCTCGAGGCGCTGCTCGATCACCTGCGGACGGCCGATCAGCGTCGGCCTGGCCAGGCCTTCGTCGATGACGATCTGCACCGCGCGCAGCACGCGCTCGTCCTCGCCCTCGGCGTACGCCACGCGCCGCGGCGCCGCTTTGGCCGCCGAGAACACCGGCTTCATCAGCAGCCCGAAGTGATACACGTACTGCGTCATCGAATCGCGGTAGGCATCGAGGTCGGCGATCGGCCGTGTCGCCACCCCGGAATCCATCGCCGCCTTGGCCACTGCCGGCGCGACGCGCGCGATCAGGCGCGGGTCGAAGGGCCGCGGAATGATGTACTCGGGCCCGAAGCTGATCGATTCGATGCCGTAGGCGAGCGCGACCTGCTCCGCCGTCTCGGCCTGGGCGAGCGCGGCGATGGCGTGCGCGGCAGCGAGCTCCATCTCGGTGTTGATGGTGGTGGCGCCGACGTCGAGCGCGCCGCGGAAGATGAACGGGAAGCACAGGACGTTGTTGACCTGGTTGGGATAGTCCGAGCGGCCGGTGGCGATGACGCAGTCGGGCTTCGCCGCCTTCGCCAGCTCGGGGAGGATCTCGGGCTCCGGGTTGGCGAGCGCGAGGATCAGCGGCCGCTCGGCCATCTTCTTGACCATCGACGGCTTCAGGACCCCGCCCGCCGACAGCCCGAGGAATACGTCGGCCCCGGCGATCACTTCGTCGAGCGTGCGCGCGCGCGTGTCCTTCGCGTAGCGCTCCTTATCCGGGTCCATCTCCTCGCGCCGGCCCTTGTACACCACGCCCTTGATGTCGGTCACCGTGATGCTGGCGAGCGGCAGGCCCATCTTCATCAGCAGCTCGAGGCAGGCGAGCGCCGCCGCGCCCGCGCCGGAGGTGACGAGCTTCACCTCCTCGATGCGCTTGCCGACCACCTTCAGGCCGTTGAAGATCGCCGCCGCCACGGTGATGGCGGTGCCGTGCTGGTCGTCGTGGAACACCGGGATCTTCATGCGGCTGCGCAGCTTGCGCTCGATGGTGAAGCACTCCGGCGCCTTGATGTCCTCGAGGTTGATGCCGCCGAAAGTCGGCTCGAGGGCGGCGATGATGTCGACCAGCTTGTCGGGGTCGCGCTCGTCGAGCTCGATGTCGAAGCAGTCGATGCCGGCGAACTTCCTGAACAGCACGCTCTTGCCTTCCATCACCGGCTTCGCGGCAAGGGGCCCGATGGCGCCGAGGCCGAGCACCGCGGTGCCGTTGGTGACTACGGCGATCAGGTTCGCGCGCGAGGTCATGTCGAACGCCTGCGCCGGGTCGCGCACGATCTCCTCGCACGCCGCCGCGACGCCGGGCGTATAGGCAAGTCCGAGGTCGCGCTGGTTGGTGAGCTGCTTGGTCGGAAGAACGGAGATCTTGCCCGCGGGCTTGCGCCGGTGATACTCGAGGGCGTTCTTCTTCAGTTGTTCATCCACCAAAAAATTATAATCCCGGACCGTCATGCTCAGGCTCACGGCGCGCCGCGCAGCAGAAATCGAACCTTTCGAAGTCATGGACGTGCTCGCGCGCGCGCACGCGCTCGAGGCCGAGGGGCGGCGCGTGGTGCACATGGAGATCGGCGAGCCGGACTTCACGGCCCCGGCGCCGGTGGTCGAGGCCGGTGTGCGGGCCCTGCGCGACGGCCTGACCGCCTACACGGCGACGCTCGGCCTGCCCAAGCTGCGGGAAGCGATTGCCGGGCACTATGCGGCGAAGTTCTGTGCTCAAGTAGAGCCTGCGAGAATCGCCGTCACCTCGGGAGCATCCGGCGGCCTGCTCACAGTCGCGGCGTTGTACGTAGACGCGGGCGACGAGATCCTGGTCCCCGACCCCGGCTACCCGGGGTACCGGCACTTCGTGCGCGCGTTCGAGGGCGTCGCGCGCACGCTGCCGGTCTCGGCGGCCGGCAATTTCCAGCCGACGCTCGAGATGGTGCGCGCGGCATGGGGCCCGCGCACCAAGGGCTTGCTCCTGGGCTCGCCATCGAATCCGACGGGGACTTTGATTGAAAAATCCGAGCTGGCACGCATCGCCGGCTTCATCGCCGAGCGCGGTGGCGTGCTGCTCGTCGATGAGATCTACCAGGGCCTGGTGTACGGCGCCGAGCCCTGGAGCGCCCTGGGCTTGCCGGGCGAGGTAGTGCTGATCAACAGCTTCTCGAAGTACTTCTGCATGACCGGCTGGCGCCTGGGCTGGGTCGTGCTCCCGGAGAGTGCAGTGCGCAGCTTCGAGAAGCTGGCGCAACACCTGTTCATCTCCGCCCCGGCCCCCTCGCAGCACGCCGCCTGCTCGGCCTTCCTGCCCGAGACAGTTTCGATTCTGGAAGGGCGAAAAAGCGAATTCGCACGGCGACGCGATTTCCTCGTCCCGGCGCTGCGCCGCGCGGGACTGTCGATCCCGGCGGAGCCGCACGGCGCGTTCTACGTGTACGCCGATTGCGGCGGCGACGCCAAGCGCTTCAGCCTCGATCTGCTGCAGAAGGAAGCCGTCGCCGCGACGCCCGGCGTCGATTTCGGCGCGAACGGCACGGCGCGCTTCGTGCGCTTCGCCTACACGCGCAGCATGGACGACCTCGAGGAGGCCGCCGTGCGCATCACACGCTTTGTTTCTTCGCCTTCTGCCTGAGCCCCTCGAGGCGCGTGCGCTCGGCGAGCACCTTCGCCGCGTACTGCGACGTCGGCTCGTCGTAGGCGCCGGCGTACATCTGCAGCGCCGCCTCGGTGTCGCCGAAGCGGCGCAGGTACTCGCGCAGGATCCTGGCGCCGACCACGATGTTGACCTCGGGCTCGAGGACCGCGTGCTCGCCGCCGTGGTCGCTTAGCTTGTCGAGGTGGAACTTGGGCATCACCTGCATCAGACCCTTGGCGCCCACCTGGCTTTCCGCCACCGGGTTATAGCGCGACTCGACGGCCATTACGGCCAGGATCAGCAGCGGGTCCACCGCGTATTGATCGCCGGCGCGATATGCCGTCGAGACGAAACCGGCCACCGCCTGCTCGGAGACGCGGTAGCGCTTGGCGATGAACTCGGTCACGAGGCGCTGCTCGCGCTCGCGCGGCGTTTCTGCCGCCGCCTGAATCGGGCCCGCGGCGATGCGCGCGGTCTTCATGGCGTCGCCATCCAGGCCGGGAAGGGTCTTGACGGAGAAATCGCGCGGCAGCGGCAGGAAAACAACCCCCGCCAGCGCAGCCACCCCGACCATGGCGAGCAAGGTCTTGGCCGACTCGTAAGCGCGAACCACGGCGGCGCGAAGCACCAGCGTCGAAGCGTTCATGTAAACCTCCGGCTTGTTGCGACTCGAGTTGAAGCTTGCCCTAAAAGCGGGCCAGAAGTGCTTGCGGCTTTGTTTTGCCGCCAGCACAAATGCTGTGATGCAGCATATTGGCATTCTGTGCGGAAATACCAATGCTGTCAATAGCTTCTGAAGTTGATGCGCTGCGGAATGACAGTTTGCAAAAGGCTTGTTTCGACAATTGTTTTCAAGTTCGCGAAGACTCGGCGGTAGCGTCGGTAAAATGCCCCTGCAGTTGATTCCGGAGCCGGCCGGAATCGGGTGAAGCCTCGCGGACCGGCCTAAGTCTCCGATCTTGGGCCGATTGACCAAGCCGGTCCGCTGAGCTTCGAGGGCTGGCGGGGGGCTTGCGCCCCTCGCCTCATTTCCCTCAGGTCC
>WNFQ01002156.1_pt1 | contig 21313 bp, 19 predicted proteins | sample 5400171 | NCBI WGS metagenome assembly WNFQ01 (sample SAMN13153356, study PRJNA577476) | soil metagenome | isolation source: 20 cm soil under Madrone tree | place: USA:California | collected 2016-06-14 | reverse complement strand
GAACGACGTGCCGCGCTGGCGCCGATCGAGCGAGGGTATTTCGAAAAATTCGATGCCGGTTGCGCGCAGCATGTCGAGAAATCCTGGAACGCCCGGCAGTGCCAGGGCCTCCCGGCGAGCGATGTCCACATCTTCAGTGACAAATGGTGTGGCTCGTACGCCGAGCGCCGGGATACGCGCGCCAGCGTCATACCCCATCATATTATACTTTGTGGGATACGCGCGCCAGCGTCATACGTGTTCAAACGGTTCGGCGTAATCCAAAGCGCGAAAAAGACGATTGCGTAAGTGGTTGACCGAGCACGTTCGACCAGATCACCGATGATTTGATCCGCCTCGATGGGCACGCCTCTCTGCAGGTCTCGATACATGGAGGAAGTCTGCGTCGAACCGGTTGCCGTCAACCCCGCCTTCGCCGCGACAATGAATTCGGGACTAGGAGCGACACCGACGGCCTCCACCACGGCGACGATCTCTTCTAGGAGTCGGGCCGCGAATTCGGATCCGCGCGGTGCTTGCGCCACCTCACCGATGGTGCCGCGCATCAGGCAGTTGATGCCGCCAAGGCCGGCGAGCAGTATCCACTTCTCCCACATCTCGCGCTCGATCGCACTTGACAGTCTTGCGTCGAATCCCGCGTCGCGCATGAATCGATCAAGTCCTTGGATGCGCGGCGACACTACGCTGTCCATCTCTCCGTAGGCGATGTCCTGAAGCAAATTGTGTTGCACGATACGCCCCCGATCATCGATGGACGCAGTAATTTTGCATGCGCAACCGACAACGGATCTCTTGCCAAATCGCTTGGCAAGAATGTCGACATGCCTCATCCCGTTCAGTACGGGCAGGATCATGGTCTCGGGTCCTACGGCCGCCGCCATGTCTGAGAGAGCGGATTCGAGAGAAAAGGCCTTCACGGTGAGCAATAAGGCATCGTAGAACCCGGATAGCCGGTCGGCAGTGACCAGTTGCGGGCGCAGGGTGTAGTCCCCGTGGGGACTCAGAATCTCCAGCCCTCGTTCTTCCAGTCGGGCCGCCCGGGCCGGCCGGACCAGAAAGGTGACATCGCGGCCCGCCTGAGCAAGGCGGCCACCGAAGTATCCACCGGTCGATCCGGCGCCGACGACGAGCATCCGCATGCGTCTCTCCTCCAGGGCATTCTCTGAATGCCGAGCCTACAATGCGAAACGCAAGTCGTCTAAGGCATTCGAGAGGTCACATGGACAGCGACAATACGCGCGAGCTTCTGGTCGAGGCAGCGAATCGAGCGGCTAACTACATTGAGGGGCTGCGTGTCAGAGACGTTCGGCCACTGCGTGGATCCGTGGAGCGGCTGATGGTAGTCCTTGACGGCCCATTGCCAGACAATCCGAGCAGACCCACCGATGTCCTCGCCCTTCTCGATGACTATGGATCGCCCGCGACTGTGGCCAGCGCAGGTGGTAGGTACTTTGGCTTCGTCACCGGCGGAGCGCTGCCGGTAACGGTCGCTGCCCAATACCTCGCGGCAGGCTGGGACCAGAATTGCTTCAGCTTCATCAGTTCACCGGCAGTGGCCTGTATAGAATCAGCAGCTCTGCGATGGGTGAAGGAAGCGCTCGGTCTGCCGGCCTCCGCGGAAGGATCTCTGGTCACCGGTGCCTCGATGGCCAACTTCACCTGCCTGGCAGCTGCGCGAAATTGGATTCTGCAACAGCACGGTTGGGACGTGGACCGGCAGGGCTTGTTCGGCGCCCCTGCGCTTACGGTCGTGCTCGGCGAAGAGGCACACGCTTCGATCTACAAGGTTCTGTCGATGTTGGGTCTAGGTCGCGACCGGATATTGCGCGTTCCGTCTGACGACCAAGGACGAATGCGCCCTGAACTGTTGCCGCCCATAGAGGGGCCGGCCATTGTCTGTATTCAAGCTGGGAACGTGAACTCAGGCGCCTTCGATCCGGCCAGTGACGTCATCGAATGGGCGCGCCGATGCAACGCATGGGTCCATGTGGATGGCGCCTTCGGTCTATGGGCATTGGCATCTCCTCTTCAGGCCTCGCGCGCTAGGGGCTTCGTCGGAGCGGACTCGTGGGCGATGGACGCGCACAAATGGCTCAACGTACCTTACGACTCGGGCATCGCTGTCGTCCGCGACCCCGAAGCTCTCAGACGAGCGATGTCGATCAGCGGGGCATATCTTCCTCTGGCCGGCGAACACCGCGACGCACTGAACCTCACTCCGGACAGTTCCCGGCGTGCCCGGGCCGTCGAAGTCTGGTCGGCGCTTAAGTCGCTTGGACGTTCCGGCCTGGCCGAACTGGTGAGCCGCAACTGCGACCAAGCTCGGAAAATAGCCGCCGAGCTGAAACAGGCCGGCGTCGAAGTCCTGAACGATGTTGTCCTGAATCAAGTGGTCGTCACTTTCGGGGATGACGATAGGACGAGGCGCGTCATCGCTTCGATTCAGGACTCCGGCAGATGCTGGTGCGGAGGCAGCACCTGGAGAGGCCGGGCAGCCATGCGAATCAGCGTCAGTTCTTGGGCAACCACTGACGAGGATGTCGAGCTCTCGGTTAGGGCAATTCTCGACGCAGAGCGGGCCGCCTGAGAAACGAAGGTTGAGAGATGGCCAAATTTTGCCTGCCAATGCGGGGTCGACGGCGGCGGTCTTCAGTGCGCCAGCGAGTCTTTATCGCGCCCGAAATCCCTAGATGAACCAGAACCCAAGATCACGTCACGGCGCTTACTGTTTGGTGGCTTTGGCCGCGCTCATCGCCTTGACGATCTCGCCGAGCTGCGCCAGGGCGGCAGCGTCCTCCGAACTCACCGGTCCCTGATTCTTGCATCGCGGATCCGTTCGCTGCAGGGCACCGGTCATGTTGCGGGTGATCGGAATGGGATCGCATCCATGGTTAATGTCGCAGACCAAGTCCCACTCGGGACGGGCCTTGATGTGACAGCCGAAGCAGTTGCCGCCGAAGCGGTTGTTGACTTCCGCAAATCCGCGCGTACGGATTTTAGAGCCCTCCTTGGACACATCGAGCTCGAAGAACTCCCAGTCGCGCGTGGCCGCGTTGAAGCCCTTCTCACGCTTCACCATCACTTCGGTCGGGACGAGTTGCAGCACAGAACCCACAGGATAGATCCCGGGCCTGCCCGATTGGGCGATTTGCACAGTGCCCTTCAGATTGCCGGCAAGGTTATCGACATAGAAATGCCCGACCCGCGTCATCTCCGTCATGCAGTGAAACGATTTTTCAGTGATGGTGAAGCTGTTGGCCGCACCCGGCTCCACCGCCCTGGCGGAACCGGCGAGCAGCAGCGCGCATGCCAAAATCTTCGCCCAACCTGTCATCTTGCTCGTACCCGCTACTGGAGCGATTCTTTCACAAAGTCTATTTCTCACGGTTGCTCTCTCGTTTCATTGCTTGGGTTAAATGCCGGCGGTTCAGATATCTCAGTGCTCAAGTCGGCGCTTTATCGATCAGCGCCAGCAAAGCATCCACCGGCCGAACATCGGCAAAACTCTGCATGACACTTCTGACCCCCGCCAGATGCGCATCTTGATCCAGAGCGGCCGTCGCGTCATGAGGCATAAACACGCGAAAATCCAGCATCATGGCATCGCGCGCCGTCGATTCGACGCAAACATTGGTCGCGGTTCCCGTCACGATCAAGGTATCGATACCTCGCGCTGCGAGCATGGCCTCGAGACTGTGTGATGTTCGAAGAAATGCGCTGAAGCGATATTTGGGCAGAACCAAATCCGCCTCGTCCACAAGAAGGTCCGGATGCAAGTCGTGCAGGGGCGAGCCTGGCGTCAATGCGTCGATCACGGCCGCGCGCTTGCTTTGATCGATGAAGTTCTCAAGGTAGAGCGGCCAATAGCCCTCCTCGCCCACCTTGCCCGCGGTGTGCTGAATCCAGATGACTCTGCCCTGTTTGCGTCGCAACACGTCGGCGATCCGATTGATTCGAGGAATCAGCCTGCGTGCCGGTGGGGTCTCGAAAGGCGCGCCGGGCGCGAGCCAGGCGTTCTGCATATCGACGACCAGCAGCGCCGTTCGGCGCGGCTCCAGCGCATCGAAGAGTTCCATTCGCCCCCGCCGGTGGGTGGCGGCACGGATCATCTCAGCGGGTAGCGTGTCGCGTGGCGCTTGCGTCATGTGCGTATCAGAGGCAGGACTTCTTTGCCGAAGCGCTCTATCTCCTCGAACGTCGGATGGAACTGCAGCAGAAATGTCTCGACACCAAGCGCTGCCATCTTGCGCATCTGGTCGGCAATTTGCTCGGGCGTACCCACCAACCCGGCATCGGTGCCGCCATTGATCCCGACGCGCAGCGGCGCGGGCGATCTGTTCTTATGCATCGCGGTTTGGGCATCGCCGCCGACCACCTTCCCGTGCTTCAAAGCCGCCAAGCGCTCGAGTTCCGCGAATGCTGCGGCTGGCGTCTCGCGGCAGATGACAAAGCCGGCAATCCCGTAACGCAGTCGACGGCCCCGCAAGCCGGCACGACGCTCCATATCCGCAATGATGGGCGCTAATTCTTCGATCGCCCGTCCATTGAGCAAGTACACGTCGGCGACGGATGCCGCCAAGTCCCGGCCTGCTTCCGACTCGCCCCCGGCGTAAATGGTGGGGTGCGGCTTGTGCATCGGCATTGGGGCGATGGTCGCGGCTCGTACCTGATAGTACGTACCCTCGTAACTGAAGTCCTGCGTCGTCCACAGCCCCTTGATGATGGATATGTAATCGTTGGCGCGCACGTAACGGTCATCGTGGGTTAGCGCCGGCGCGCCCAGCATTTCATATTCGGGCGGCCACCAAGCCGACACGAGGTTGATAGCAAACCGACCGCCGCTGATATGGTCGATGTTGGCCGCCATCTTCGCGACCACGCCCGGCGCGCGCAGGCCTGGCTTTACTGCCGCAATGATTTCGATGCGATCCGTTGCCGCCGCCAATGCTGCCGCCGTCGTCCAGGCATCGAGCTGATCGACCGATGCACCGAGCGGATTGATGAAATGCTCGGCCAGCAATAGCGTGTCAAATCCCACTCTCTCAGCGAGCTGAGTCGCGCGTTTCGTGTGCTCAAAGGAGGCGTCGCACAGCGCCGGATCGTCGCTCATGATCCAATTGCCGTACACGGGTGGCCAAAATCCCACTCTCACGCCACACCTCTCGCGGCAACATTTGACTGACGACGTACCAAGTAAAGCGCGGCGACGGCGCCGCTTGCCGCGATGACATAGCCCGCGGCAGTGACCAATAACATCGAGGGAGCGAGACTCTTGGCGGGATCTGCGAAATAGCGCGCCGTCAGCGCCACCGCCGCAGGTCCAACACCCAGACCCACCGCGACGTTGAAGAAGAAACTGATGGAGGTTGCAAGCCCCCGGCGCCGATTGGGTACCCAATCAAGTATCGCCGCCAAACCTGAGGAGGTGATCCACGCCGATGCGAAAAATACCGCCAGTATGGAGGTCGAAATCATGGTCACATCCGTCGAGATCAATGGCAATAGGGTCGGCATCACGAGCAAGGACGCTGCCAGACATACATAAACGCGGCCCGACCAGCCGAAGCGTCGCTGAGCTCGATCCGACAGCAGGCCGCCGGTCATCATGCCCACGGCCCCGCCGATCATGAAGACGAGGCCGAGCGTGACGCCAATGTGGCCGGGGTCCAAATGAAAATTGCGGATCAACAGCGCCGGCGACCATGCGGCAATGGCGTTGTCCACAAACGCCGCCATCGCGACGACCGCGAACATGGGAAACGGGCGCCACCAGTCCGTTTGCGGAGCCGCGCGTGCACTTTGCAGCGAGGGTCCGATTTCGCGTGTGTGACGCGGTGGCTCGCGAAACGTCGCCATGAGAGCCGCCCATACCAAACCCGGCATGCCGATGAGCACCAATACCGCACGCCAAGGTGGCAGTTGCCCGAGCCGAGTACCCGCAACTAATCCTGCATCGATACCATGCAACAAGGCGCCTCCGATCACCACCGCGCTGCCAATGCCGATCGAGACGCCCGTGAAATAAGCACCGAGCGCAGCGCCGCGGCGCTGCGGAGGAAACAAGTCGCTGATCAAGGAGACCGCCGCGGGCGATAAAATCGCCTCGCCGAGTCCCACCAGGACACGCGCGCCGAACATTTCACGGAACGAATGCGCAAAGCCGCAATAGATGGTCGCAGCACTCCAAACGATCATGCCGACGGCAATGAGATTACGGCGCGACGTCCGGTCGGCAAGATACCCCAAGGGGATGCCTGCCACCCCATAAATCGCGGCGAAAGCGGTGCCGATGAGCAATCCGATCTGGACATCGCTGATCCCTAAATCGTGGCGGATGGGATCAACAACCAGGCTCATCACCTGGCGGTCCGAATAGGAAATGATTGCCGCCACGCATAAGAGCGCTACCGCCCACCAGGCCTTGCCGGCGGACGGATAAGCTGCGGAAGGGTCTACGCTTGTCGTCACGGCGAACCATCCGGTGGACTCGTGAGCATATTCGGCTCGATCAAGAGCGCATGGGGAAGACTCGCAAGAAGCGCGATCGGAATCGGCTTGATCGGCGGTCGCGTGACGTAGCCTGGCACCTGCGCAAGCGGAATATGCCGCTCTTTGGCAATGATTCGCCGAACGTTGATTTCGCACATGCGTCCCTGGCAAAAGCCCATGCCCGCGCGCGTTAATAACTTCACCGTACTCGCGCTCGAGACCCCGGAGTCCGCCCGCACAGCATCTTCGATCTGCCCGCGTAAAATATCCTCGCAACGGCAAATCAGCGTGGAGCGCTGCGCCAATGTATCTAGTAAACCCGCATCTGGCGTCGAGAGCGTCGCCAGCAGCGTGGCGAAGCGGCGCAGCCGCGCCAAGCGCCGTTGCAATGTACGCATGTGCGGCTCGAGGTCGCTGATTGCAATGCGACCCTGATCCATTGCGGCACCCGTGGCCGCAATTTCTCCGGACACCGCGGCTGCCTCTGCACCCGCGACACCGGTCAATTCGCCGGCGACGAGAATTCCGGGAATACTGGTACGCAAAAACTCATCGGTTTGTGTGACCCACCCGCCTTCGCTCGCCCACCGATGTTCAGCGCCACATTGACGCGCGAGTTCCGATGACGGCAGAAAGCCATAGCACACGCCCAGCGCATCGCAATTGATCTCACGCGATGTTCCCGTCGTCAAGCAGCGGATGCGCACCGCTTCCAACCCGCGCGCTCCGAGCGCCTCGACGACTGCGTGTCCATAAAAGACCGGCACAGCGGCGCGGCGCAACGCGGCGAGCGTCATGGCAGTATTGAGTAATTGGCGTAAGCCGGTCACTGCCGTTGGCAACGCGCGCACCAGACGCCATACGGCCCCCAACGGCTGAGCAAACACCACCGCAGCGATTTCGATTTTGGCCGCCAAGAGCTGCTGCGCGACGACGAAGAGCAGCGGATGACTGCCCGCGAGCACAATACTGCGACCGGCCGCCACCCGCTGGCTCTTCAGCAGGGTCTGGACGGCTCCGGCGCCCATGACTCCTGGAAGCTGCCATCCAGGAAAGGCGACCGGGGCTTCGTAGCAGCCCGTCGCAATCAAGACGTGCCGTGCCGAGACGCGGCCAGCGGTTTGATCATCGTGGAAGAGCACGTCGTGCGCGGCGTCAGCGACCCCGTCGCTTGCCCGGAAGCATCCCCACACGGTGGCGGGGGCGATGTGTTTAACGCTCGCGAGCGCCTGCGCCCTCGCGATCAGTGCCTTACCTTTGGCGTATGTCACCCCAGGCAACCATAAGCTCACCGAGAAATCACTCGGCGGCTGTCGGTAGATCTGGCCGCCCATGCGTGGCTGCTCATCGATGAGGCAAGTCTTCATGCCATAGCGCTCAGCGACCACGGCCGCGGCCATGCCCGCGGGACCGCCGCCGATAATGGCGAAATCATGTTTGCCATGCTCGATCACCTAAATCTCGCCCTCCAATCGCGTCATCGTCAGCGAGCGAAGCTCGAGAGCGGCCGCCACCGGTGTGAGGCACGCCCGCACCACTCGCCAGCCGGTTGCGGTTCTTACTTCCAGCACACACTCGAAGCAGGTACCCATGTTGCAATAAGGACCGCGTCCTTGACGCAAACTGTCTTCCCGGAAAGTGCGGCAGCCGCTGACAATGAGCGCCGCCGCGACCGTCTCGCCCAAAAATGCCTCAATGCGCGTGCCATCAAAGTAAAACTCGCAACGCGCGCCGCGCTGTGTGTGTTCGGTGAGTCGCCAGCCCACTATTGCGGCCCTGCATTCAGCGCCTGGCCAAAGCGCTCGGGGTGATAGAGACCCATAGGCATGGAAGCACGCCCACTCGAAATTAGCTCGCTGATCAGCCGGGCGTAGGTGGGGCCGAGGGTAAACGAGGAGCCTCCCGCGGCAATAAAGATGCCGGGCAGCGAGTTCACTGCGCCTAAAACGGGAAGATGATCAGGCGCGATACACGCAATTCCGCTCCAAGAACGAATGATGCTCAATTGTCGGGTCGCGGGCACGGTATGCGCGGCCACGGCAGCGCTGCCAATCATGGCGCGCGCCTGTAACTGGGCGTCGGCACTCTCGCCCAGTTCCTCGACATGATGAAGTCTTGCAGGCCAGCCGCCGCCGATCAAAATATTTCCCGCCTCGACTTGCTTAATCGAGAGCCGGCGCCCCATGTGCTGCACCAAATGGTCCATCACAGGTGCTGTTCGCTGTGTGACCATCATCTGCAAACCCACCGCCGTCAACGGGACTCGAAAACCCACGGGCTTTAAAATCTCCTTCGACCATGCGCCTGCGGCGATCAATACCGCCTCCGCCTGAATGTCGATGTCTTCAGCGTCCGTGGTTTGCGAAGAAATCCGCCACCCCGTCATCGACGGATGCAGATTCCGCACCCTTGCGTTGAGCCGAAACACCGCGCCGTTGGCCCTCGCGCTGGCGGCAAAGGCCGGCGCGATCAGCCGCGGGTTCGCATGGCCTTCCTGTGGGCAGAAACTGGCAAAACGGACTTGCTCGGACAGATAGGGAGCCAGGCGACGCAATTGCGCTCGGTCCATGATCTGCACCGCAAGTCCCGCTTGTACTTCCAAAGCGTTCTTGCGCAATAGCAATTCGTGCTCTGTCTCCGTCTCGGCGATCATCAATCCGCCATGCATGACGATCTCAAGTTCACAGTGAAGCTCCGACGCCACACGCTGCCAATCCTCGATTGCCTGCAGGTTGACCGGAATCAGCTCGGCTAGTTTCTGTGGATCCGAGAGCAATACATCCACCATGCGTGGCTCAATTTGAAAGTGCAGCGAGCCCGCATTGCGACCGGAGGCACCGCGATTGACCTCGGACTGATCCAACACGAGGACTCGCCGACCGGCGCGAGAGAGGTAATGAGCGGCCGCACAGCCAATGAGGCCAGCGCCCACCACCGCGACGTCGTAGTGTTCGCTCACGCGGCCGCCGAGCAATCAGAGTTCAACGGAAGCGCGCCGTACAATGTCACGGGATGAGCTACCGATACCAATCTGAAACTTACCGGTGGGTATCATCCACTGGCGGTGCTCGCCATCCCACACCGCCAGGTCAGATCGGCTGACCACGAAGCGGAAGCTGTGCCGCTCGCCCGGTGCCAGTGCAATGCGCTCGAAGCCTTTGAGTTGCCACGGAGGTTCTCCCGAGCCCTCAGGATAGCCAAGATACAGCTGCACCACTTCTGCGCCTTGGCGCTCGCCCGAATTGCGAATGGTTCCCTCCACGGTGAAGCGATCGACAGTGCGCTCGATCTTCAGATTCCCAATTTCAAACGTGGTGTACGACAACCCGAACCCGAAAGGAAAGAGCGGCGCTTGATGGTTCGAATCGTAGTAGCGATAGCCCACCAACAGATCTTCCGCATAGTGCACGCGTCCTCGCGCGCCTGGAAATTGATCTGGTTTCGAGTCCGGCCCCTGTGTTTCGCTGGCGGGAAAGGTCATAGGCAGTTTGCCGGAAGGGTTGCTGTCGCCGAATAACGTGCCTGCGACTGCCGCGGCCGCCTCTTCGCCGGGATACCATGACTCGATCACGGCGGCGACCTTTGGCAACCAAGGCATTAATACCGGGCCCACGGTGTGCAGCACCACGATGGTACGCGGGTTAGCAGCGGCGAGTGCGTCGATCAATTGATCTTGATCCCCCGGAAGCTTCAAGTCGGTGCGGTCGCCACCTTCGGAAACGCGGTCGCTGGCGAAGACCACTACAGTATCAGCACGTTTCGCGGCTGCGACCGCTTGATCGAACAAGTCGTCCGGTATCTGCCAGCCCCATTGAAGGGTTGGTTTAGAGATCGTCGGTGCCATCGAATAATCGATTCGCACCGACACGGGCTGTTTGGCAGTCAGATCGACGACTCCATGGGTTACCGAAGTGAAGCCTTGCTTTAAGGTGCACACGACCTTCTGGCCATTGACGTACAGGTCCGAATCGCCGCCGCCGCTCAAGGAGAATCGGTAACGCCCGGTGCGCGGCGGTGTCAAACGACCTTGCCAACGTACCGACCACACCGGCGGCAGGCCGGCAGGCGGCTGGCGCAGATCCACCGTCGGATCGGTAGTGGTCAACAGCGGCGGAGTGCCGAAATCCGCGGATCCAAACCACGTCGCGGTCAGTCCGACGCCTGGATGATTTTCCGGTGTCAGCACGTTCGCAGGTACTATCGGCAATCGCCCCGTTCCCAGCGTACCGGTCGCGTACTCGATCTTGATATGGCCCCGAGCGCGTTCGCTGATGGCCTCGAGCGGCGCGCGCACGGCGAAGTGTGGGTCATTCACAAAGCCGCCGAACGTTTCTGTGGTTTGCACATGGGCGCCGGCATCATCACCGATCACCGCCAGGCTGCGAGTGCCCTCCGCGAGCGGCAGTATCCCTCGATTCTTCAGCAGCACTGAGCCTTGCGTGGCGATTTTCAAGGCCAACCATTGGTGCTCGGCGCTTCTTACACCGGCAGAGGCACTGCCGAGGACCGGCGTATCGATGAGGCCGAGTCGAAACATGGGTCGCACCACATCCTCGACCAGCGCATCGACCCGCTTCAGGGGAACGCTTCCGGTCGCGATCGCTCGCCTCAACGGCGCACCGTAAAACTCGGGGAAACCAAAATCGCTGGCGCCCCCCGGCATTGACACGTCTAAACCTGCAAGTGCTGCCGCAACGGTGCTTCGATGCGCAAAATACCAATCGGATACCACGAATCCATCAAACCCCCACTCACGGCGCAGTACGGCGTCGAGCGCCGGGTTCTCACAAGCATAAATCCCATTCACCTGGTTATAAGAACACATGATGGCGCCGGCGTGCGCCTGCGTGACGGCGGCGCGAAACGCCGGATAATAAATCTCGCGCAACGCGCGCTCACCCACCCGTACATCAATTGCGGCATAGCTCGGCGCGTCGCCGAGTCGCAGCGTTTCCTGATTGTTGGCGACGAAGTGTTTTGGCGTGGCAATGACATGGCGACTTTGAATGCCGTTGATGATGGCGGCGCCGAGCTTCCCCGTCAGATAGGGATCTTCGCCCAACGACTCACCCGCGCGTCCCCATTTCGGTGTGCGCAAAATGTTGAGCGTCGGCGCGAGCACGACGTTGCGCCCCTTGCCGGCGTGTTCCTCGGCCAATGCCCTGCCGTACTCGCCGAGAAGTGTCAGATCCCACGTCGCTGCACCGGCGATCGGTGCGGGGAATTGTGTGACCTGCGTTAGGCCGTTGCCAACCCCCGCAGGGCCGTCCCCGAAACACAGCGCCGGCAGCGCGAGACGTTTAATGGCCGGAAGGTGCCCAATACAGGCATTCACCCCGGTGCCGTTCGCATCGAGAACGGTGTCTCCTTGCAGCAGCGACAATTTCTCTTCCAGCGTCATGGCATGTACCACTTTACGTGCGCGCTCATTGGCATCGAGCGCCGTATCAAGCCACGGCGATTGGGCAGTGTCGCCGGCGACTGATCCGGCCATGAGCGCGTTGCCGACTAACAAGGCACTTAGAAGAACGCGAGCGGCGGTCGACGTTAAACCCGCCGACCTCAAAAAATCGCGGCGTTGCATCCAGGTCCTAAAAGGCTGCGCACAGCTTTGGGTCCTGGAAGCTTACCCAACGACGGCAGTCGCCTCGATTTCCACCAAGAAATCCGGAAGCGCGAGTGCCTGAACGCCAATAAAGGTGTTGGCGGCAGGCGGCGCGCCGGCGTAGAACGCACCTATTTCGCCGAGCACAGGGCCTAATTTGTCGGGCGAATGATCCACCACGTAGGTGCGCAGCCGCACGATGTCGGCGGGTGTGGCACCCGCCGCCGCCAAGACCTCGCGTAAATTGGCCAGGGCCTGTCGGGTTTGCGCGGCCAAATCACCCGCGCCTACCAGCTTGCCCTCCTTGTCCCAGGCCACCTGCCCCGCCAAGTGCAGCGTGTCGCCGCCCTTTTGTCGCACCGCATGCGAGAACCCAAACTGGACGCTGTTATACAAGGTCGGTGGATTTACTCTTTCAGCGCGCACGATGCTCTCCTTTCTGCTGACCCGAACCTAGAATTTCGAATGAAACGTAATACTAAGGGTTCGCGGCCGATTCGGAATGTTGGCTTGGGGGTAGAGACCCTGCTGCACCGTCGTGTCGGCAATAGTGGCCGTATTGTTGAAGACATTGGCCAGATTCACCAGCGCCGACCAGCGATCGGTTTTGACGCCGGCACGCAGGGTGGTCGTCTCGTACGCGGGGAACACTTCCACGAAGGTCGCAGGATCGGTCTGCAGCGCGCTGTTGCGCGCCGAGATGTGCGAATAATCGGCGCCCACCGTGCCGCTCATTTCGCGCACGCCCAGCGGCCATTCGTAGTTACTGGTCAGTGTGAATGTGGTCTTCGGTACATAGGGAATCGGATCCCCGACTAGGCCTTTGCTCGGGTTCGGGATATCGCCTGCAAGTTCAGCCTGATTGTAGTTGAAATAAGCGCCGACTTGCCAGCCTGGCAACGGTATGGCCTCAAACTCGAGCTCGACACCCTTGACGGTGGCGCGGCCGGCATTGCCGGTGTACGGAAATGTCGAGGAACCTGAAGTCGCCTGTTCGATGATTTGGATCTTCGACCAGTCGATGTAGTAGAGAGCCCCGTTGGCAACCAAGCGATTGTTGAGCCAGGAGGTCTTACCGCCAAGTTCGTAGTTGATGAGTGAGTCTGAACCGAATCCGGCCGGAATGGCAACGCCCGCAATCGCTGCCGCCGTCTGGTCATTCACGCCGCCGGGTCGAAACCCCTGGGCCACTTGCGCGTACACGAGTACGTGCTCGATGGGCGTGTAGGATAGATTGGCTTTGCCGATTTGTCCGACGTTTGTCGCCTCGAGCGCGGGCCCGGGACCGCCGCCTGGACCGCCGCCGAAACCCACAATGGCATCGGAGCGCTGCAAATCGCTGATGTCATAGCGGCGTCCGCCCAAGGTGAGTTTCCACTGGTCAGTGATCGCCCAGTTCACTTCCGCAAAGAAGGTCTTCTCGCGGATCGTGTCGTCCTGAGTTCGATCCAGCAGCACGCTCGGCGTGGGATCAACGAAGCCATTGGGATCCGCTGTCACCACATGGCTTTCAAAGTGCCGCTGTTCGTTTTGGAAAAATCCTCCGACCAAGACTTGCACCGGAAATTGCCAACTCGAGGCAAATCGCGCTTCATAGGAGGAAACGTCGCGGTGCTTCGGATAGTTAATCACGCTGCGCCCCGCCCCGTCGATCGGCAGGCCGAGATAGAGGTTAATCACCGCCGAGGCGTCGCGCGTATAGCGAAAGTCGCGATCGAAGCGCGAGGCGGTTACGGTATAGGTTCCATAGCTCGCCTTGTCTTCGAATGCCAGCTCGTACATGTCCATGTTGTTGCCGGTCGGCTCGCGTGCGTAAATGTCTTGATAGAAACGCGGTTGGCCAATCGGCTGGAAATTGAAGTTCTGGCTGTTGTAGTAATCAGGTGCATCGGCGCTGGTGTTCTGCGTCATGGCCATGCCGGTCAACGTGATGTTGTCCGTAAATGCCAGCTTCGCGGACGCACGTCCCGCCTTCACCTTGGTTTCGTCATCACCGGAAGATTCACCATCGCATCGAATTGGCTGCCATTGCCGCCGCCTTGGGTCTGACGATAACCGGCGCCGGCCGAACCGCCGAAGTCAGTGAGGTTGGGTTTGGCGGTGATAAAGCGAATGGTGCCCGTCATGGAACTGGAGCCAAAGGTCGTGCCTTGCGGTCCTTTCAGTACTTCGACTCGGTCCATGTCAAACAGCATGATGTCCGGCGCTTGACCACCACCGTCCTGGCTATTTTCCCCCGTTATCACCACATCATCGAGGTATAGACCGACGGTACCTGCGCCGGCTGCGTTAACGCCGCGAATCACGTACCGCTTGTCGCCCGACGCGCCGTTGTCCTGCGTGGCAAGACCAGGAACCAAATGCACCCAGTCATCGACGTCGATGGCATTGATGGCGCTGAGCTGATCGCCGGAAAACGCCTGCACGGCGAGCGGCGTGTCCTGAATGTTCTCTTGTCGCTTGGTGGCTGTCACCACGATCTCTTCAAGACCGGTGGGCGCCTCAACCGCCCACACGCTAGTCGTCAGTAACGACGCTGCCGCGCAGGCCAGTAAACGTGTTGCAACACCGCCAATCGCGGGCCCGCTACGTGCCTTAATCGCGTAAAAGTGCATACATCCCTACCCCTGCTTTTTAGTCTCAATGCCACACGCTTGATTCTTAAACTTGAACCGCCAGAAGTTCAATCACAACGGCTCAGCAATTTCGTTGCGCTAAACGCAACGAAGGCTCGACTTGTGGGCCCGGAATGATTAAACGCGCCCGACCTTTCGCAGGGTCTCGCGTACCTTCTCGCGTCCGAAGGCATCGAGTTCGAGAATCGGCAGCCTCGGATAGCCACCCGGAAGCCCCTGGGCGTTGAGCGCTTCCTTGAGGATGGCTTGCGCCGAACCAAACCGGCCTGTGAGATTTTCAGTAAACCAATCGGCCATGAGGACGCGGTCGCGGGCGCCGCACTGCAGCGCCGCCTCCAATTCACCCCGCCACAAATGATTGTAGAAATCCGGTTGACCGCGCCCCAACACAGCGCCGGCGCCCATCGTGCCATCGCCGCCATGAGTGCGAATCAGCGTCGCACCGAGCTCGTCCATCCCGAAGCCAAAGACGCGCACACGATCCTTCAAAATAAAAAATGACTTCATGAACCGATCGAGACGGCCAGTGGAGTTCTTAACCGCGACCACCCTGTCGAGATCCGCAAGTCGATCCAGCAACTCGCAGGACATGTCGACATTGGTACCAGGCGGCCAGTTATAGATGCAAATCGGCAGGGAAACGCCGTGTGATACGGCGCGATAGAATTCGTAAATTTCCCGCTCGCCCGGCACAATGTAGGGCGGCGGCGTGACCAGGATGCCGTCGAACCCGGCACTCTTCGCCAGTGCCGCATTGGCGATCACTTGAGCAGCCGTGAACGCGTTGCAACCTGCGATGATCGTACGCTTACCTTTGAGCTGCTTGCCGGTGGTTTCAAACAGCGTCTTGCGCTCATCGTTCGAGAGGGTGAACCACTCGCCCGTCGTGCCCGCGATGACCAGGCCATGCATGCCTTCCGCGTCCAGCCACTCGAGCAGCGTTCCGAGGGCGGCCACGTCCAGTTCTCTATCCTTGTTGAATGGCGTCGTGATGGCGGGAATATATCCGCGCCAGTCGACTGAGTTTCTATCCATGCGCTTCTCCAGATCGCGAGCCGAATGATTTTTTCAGTCTCCCCAACGCCCCGATGACCCAAGCTTGGCGATACCAGGGGCGCCATCCGCAGTTTAGGTATCGAGCCAGCATTGTAACAATGACAACGAGTGCGTATGCTCGTTGCGATTAGTGCAACTAGCGGGAGCGACGCGCGTGATTACCGATGCGAAATTACGTTACTTGGTCGAGGCCGCCGCGCTCGGTTCTATGCGCGCCGCTGGCGATAAGCTCGAAGTTGCCGTCTCCTCGATCAGCCGTCAGATCGCCAACCTCGAACAAGAGTTGGGACTGCTGCTGATCGAACGCGGCCGTCGTTCCATCAAGCTCACCGAGGCGGGCGAGTTGGCGCTGCAATACTATCGGGAAAGCGTTGCGCACCGCGAGGCACTCGACTCGAGTTTCCAGGCGCTGCGCGGATTGCGCGGCGGTAAAATTCAGTTGGCGATCGGCGAGGGATTCGTGAGCGCCCTATCCTCGCTGCTGCAGAAATTCGTCACGAAAAACGCGGGCGTGTGGCTCTCGGTATCGACCGCCTCGACGCTCGACGTGATCCGCAATGTCGTCGACGATGAAGCGCATATCGGCCTCGTGTTTCACGCGCCAGCAGATCCACGGCTGAGCGTGCGCTGCTCCATTCCGCAACCCATCAAGCTCATCGTACATCCCGAGAACCTGTTGGCAAGGGCCACCTCGGTCACGCTCAAACAGCTGTCGGACCAGCGTTTGTGCATGCCGGAGTCCGGCTTTCGTATTCGACACATCGTGAATATGGCCGAGACTCAGGAACACGTGTCGTTAAGTCCTCGCATCTCGACCAATTCCCTCCACCTGCTGCGTGAGATGGTGAAATCGGGTGAGTACGTGACGTTACTGCCGGAAATCGCGGCGATCAGCGAGATCAAGAGCCGCGAACTGGTATCCATTCCGGTGGAGAGCTCAGCTTTGCAGTCGACGTCGGTGAACGTCGTATGTCGGTTGGGTCGCGCACTGCCTGTGGCGCCGGCAGCGCTGCTGCCGCTACTCGAAAGCGCGCTTCGCACCTTGTTGCGCGGCAACGCCGAGAAATCGCGGGCAGCGGCCGGAGCCGCTAGTCACCCTTGAGATACTCGACAAGCTCGAGCTGATTGCCGAAAGGGTCTTTCACATACCATGAGTGCGAGGCGGGACACGGCCCCTCCTCCATGGTGATCGGGCCCGCCATCGCCTGACATCCATGCGCTGTCAGGTGGGCGACGGCCTTTTTGATATCGCCGACTTCCAAGCAAAGATGTGCCGCGCCGATATCGCTGTTGCGCGGCGGCGTGTCGCGCGCACTCGTCGGGCGCGAGTATTCGAAGAGCTCCAATTTGGCGTCCTGGCCGAGCGCCAGCATAGTGATCTTAAGCTTGGCGTCGGCGACGTTGACGTGCGCATCGGTCCAATCCGATCCGTCGGGTTGCTTGGGGATTTCGCGCGCATCGAAAGGCCCCATTTGATACAGCACCTTGGCACCTAAAACATCGGTGTAAAACCGCACGGCGCTGTCCATGTTGCGTACGGTCAAAGAGGAATGATCGACTCGTCTTAGCCCTAACGTGGTGGTTTCCATCGATGACATCTCCTTAAGATTACTGCGCTGAACAGCGGCACTGAAAATATCGCAAACCCTTCGTTGCGATGACGCATCGTGTTCATTGTGATCAACGCAACGAAGCGTCGATCACAATTTGCGAAACACATTCTACGCATTTTTTTACATTGAGATTCAAGGTGCACTCGTGATATTCCTTTGGCGCTGTCCCGGCGACAACGTGCATTCCAACAGTCCTAAAGGGGATATCAAGATGCTTGCGGCTTCCCAATCACGAACAATCGGACTTGCCTGTCTTTTAAGCGCGACGATTCAGCAGGCTAGCGCCCAAGACGCATCGAGATATTACACGGTTCAGCACCCTGAACAATTCAAGATCGACTGGGGTTCCTTTTACAAACAAGCGGATGCGATGACGGCGGCGGTGCGCGCCGAGTTCCCGCATCAGCTCGACTTGCCGTACGGAACAAATGTTAAGCAGCGTTTGGATTTGTATCTGCCGAAAAACAAAGCGAACAACGCGCCGGTATTTCTTTTTCTGCACGGCGGTGGCTTTCGTGAAGGTGATCGCGCTCAGTACGGGTTCGTCGCCAAACCATTCGCGGAGCAAGGAGTAATCACGGCGGTCGCGAGCTATCGGCTCACGGGCGATGGATTTAAATACCCGGACCAGCCGCAGGATGCGCGCCAGGCCTTTGTCTGGTTGTACAAACACATTGCTCAATACGGCGGCGATCCTCATCGGATCTATGTTGGCGGACACTCAGCGGGCGCGATATTGTCAGCTGATATCGGCGTCAATCGGCATTGGATGAAGGCCGCCGGGATTCCGGAAAAGGCTTTTCGAGGCATGATCCCGATCAGCGGGCCTTATGATTTGCGTACGCCCGGTCGCAAAGGCGAGGGAGACATCTATGCCGCGACGGCAACATTGCAGGCCGCGGCAAGCCCCTTGCTACACATTACGGATCCCGTTCCCGCCTCGATTATTGCCGTAGGATCGACCGAAGCGTATGTCACGAGTTCCGAAGAACTCGCGAATAAACTGACGGCAGCCGGCGCGCAAGCGACATTTCTGTCGCTCGAGGGGGAAGATCATCGCGACACCGTGCATGATCTCGGTGACAGCAACAGTGTGCTCGCGAAGGCGGTGCTAAAAATGATCCATGACGTGCCCCCGGGGTACTAAACCGCGACGCCTAAAAGAATTGCGATAAACACGATGCCTAAGGCTATTGGTACAACGTAGCGGACGGTGCCGTACCAGAGCCTGAAACCTGTCCCGGAGCCGATGTTCAGTTCGTGCGATACATTGGCCCTTGAGATGGCCCACCCTGCCATGAGCGCGACCATCAATCCACCGACGGGCAGCATGATGTTGGAAGCGAGATAATCGATGATTTCGAAGGGTGTGCGGCTCGAGGAAAATCCCAGCACGGTGAGAGGATGCACATTTTTCCAGACATTAAACGACAACACCGTGAGGATACCCATTGACCAAATGGCCATGCCCGCGCCATAGGTGGCCACCGCCCGCGATAGCGGCGTGTATTCTTCGAGAAACGCGACGATAGCCTCGAGCAATACGATGGTGGCGGTCAGTCCCGCGAAGGACAGCACCAGAAACATGATCGTGCCGAAAACCGCACCGTAGGGCATCTGTCCAAACGCGACAGGTAACGTCAGAAACACCAAACCAGGGCCCCCTTTCCCTTCCAATCCATAGCCGAATACCAGCGGAAAAATCGAAAAGCCCGCCAATACCGCGACCAAACCTTGCGCAATCGCGACCGTAAACACCGACTTGACGATCGAATACTCGTGTTTCATGTAAGCACCCACCGTCATGAGTACCCCCGCTCCAACTCCAAGGGAAAAGAACGCTTGGCCAACCGCTGCGAGAATCACCTTCCACGTCAACCGATCGAAATGAAACGACAGCAGAAATTCTGCTGCCGCGCGCGTGTCGCCGACGATGGACGCGTACGCGCAAAGGCCGATAAGTATCACGAAGCGCAGCGGCGTCAGGATCCCGGATACCCGTTCGATGCCTTTATTGACGCCGTGCGCAACGATGAGGGTAGTGAGAAGGATAAAAAAACCCGAGCAGGCGAGCATCCACCCGGGGCTCGCCAGCATGTTTTCGTATAACGTAACCGCTTGGTTCGGCTGCATTTTCACGAAAGAACCAGACAGTCCGAGCACGAAATACCGCAACATCCAACCGCAAACCACGAAATAAAAGCTCAGCACCAGGAATATGCCCGTGAGGGCAATCGCCCCATAAGACTTCCACGCGGGGCTCACCCTATCGCGCTCGACCAGAAGGCGCATGCAGCCAGCAACGCTGCGGCCGCAGTAGCGTCCGATCAGCATTTCCGCGATCAATGCAGGGACGGCGAGCGTCGCGAGCGCGACAAAGTACACGAACACGAACGCGGCCCCGCCATTTTGACCCGCGAGATAGGTGAATTTCCAAAAGTTCGCAATGCCCGCTTCGGTGCCGATCGCGGTGATGAGGAATAAGAGATTTGATGACCATTGCTTCTTTTCCACTGCTCACCCGCGAATGATTTAATTTTTTTGACGCCGGAGTCGTTATAGCATTCGCGCGCCGTGCATGCTCTAATTCTCTGAACCACGGAGTACTCGAGACATGAAACATCGGCGCACTCGCCCACGTCTTGTCGCCTCGGCTTTCAGATTCTTGGCGCTGGCGGCCTGTGTGCCTTGGGCTGTGCCTGCGAGGGCGCAGGACGCATCGAAGTACTACACCGTACAACATCCGGAACTCTTCAACACCGATTGGACCGGGTTTTACCGAACGATTGACGCGGCAACGGCTGCGGTGCGCGCGCAATTTCCGCACGTGCTTGACCTCTCCTACGGGCAGAACATCAAGCAACGCCTCGACCTGTATATGCCGAAGCAAAAAGTCACGGGTGCGCCTGTCTTTCTATTCCTGCATGGCGGAGGATTTCGCGAGGGCGACCGTGCGCAATATGGGTTCATCGCTAAGCCATTCGTAGAAAAGGGAATCATCGTCGCGGTCGCCAGCTATCGACTGACCGACCCAGGATTTGTCTACCCCAGTCAGGTTGAAGATGTCAGACACGCTCTACAGTGGCTGCATCAGAATGTCCACACGTACGGCGGCGACAGCATGCAGCTGTATGTGGGCGGACACTCCTCCGGCGGTATTCTTGCGGCCGATGTCGGCGTGGATCGCAGCTGGATGACGCAGGCGGGAATACCGATGCAGGCGTTGCGCGGCATGGTGCCGGTCAGCGCACTGTACGATTTGCGTGTCAACGATTCAGCGACTGCCAATAAAGTCTTCTGGAGTGCGTGCCGCGAGCCCCATTCTCAATATCCGCGACCCAGTGCCCAAGGCCTTGGTGGCGGTCGGCTCCACGGAGCGACAGGAATTTGAGGACTTCGTCGCCGGCTCTATGGAGCTGGTGAAAAAATTAAGCGACGCGGGTGTGAAGGCGCAGTTCATGTCGCTCGAAGGTAAAGCGCATAAAGATACCGCGCTCGCGCTTGGCGATAGTTTAAGCCCCTTGTCACAAGCTGTGGTTGGAATGATTCTGGGCACATAAAGATCACTGCCGGCCATACTCCGGCAGGTCGCGACTCAACGCCATTTCTGTAAAGAGAGCGTATTTCATAGCTTCGACCCTTTATGGCGTCGTCACGTACTTATGAAAGTCTCAATTAGTCGCGGGCCACCACCACGGCAGATATTTCGAGGAGCGCCCCTGGCACCCCGATCTGCGTCACCCCGACGCCCGTCCAGGCCGGGTGCGGCGGCCGAATCCGCGTCGCCTTTATGTCCACGAGTTCGCGCAACTGGCTGTGTAAGTCGCCGACGTGATAACTGCTCAGGCTCGCCACATCATCGAGCGTCGCCCCCGCCTCGTTGAGAATGGCTTCGAGCGTCGTAAAGACGTTCT
>WNFQ01003838.1_pt1 | contig 21319 bp, 19 predicted proteins | sample 5400171 | NCBI WGS metagenome assembly WNFQ01 (sample SAMN13153356, study PRJNA577476) | soil metagenome | isolation source: 20 cm soil under Madrone tree | place: USA:California | collected 2016-06-14 | reverse complement strand
GAAGGTCTCCTCGGGCCTGTACAACTCGGCTAGCGAGGTCGTGCGTGAGGCCCTGCGTCTGATGGAACGCGAGGATCAGGTGCGCGCGGCGAAGCTCGCGCAGCTGCGGCAGGACATCCAGGAAGGCTTACAAAGCGGCCCCGCCGGCGAGCTCGACGTGCAGGCGATCAAGCGTCGCGGCCGTGAGCGGCTCGCGGCTGCAAAGCGGCGGTGAGGTTTCGCTTTGTCTCGCATCACCAAGACAGCCCGCGCCGAGCAGGATCTGGAGGAAATCTGGTTTTACGTCGCTGTGGACAACGTTGGGGCGGCTGATGCGCTGCAGTGCGTCGATACGTAGTGTTCTATCGCCCTCTGGTCGATGGCATCGAAGTCGTGCGGGTCCTTCACGGCGCGCGCGACGTCACAGAGATCGCCGAGGAAGGGGGCTTCTGATGAGAAGTTGCAGACCGGCTATCCGATTCGGCTGTCGCGCTCGCTAGAGGCAAGAGTCAGCGCGGCGCCAAAGACGATCTCGCACCCGCTACGAACAGCATGACCCGCGCGAAGCCCGCCCGAGGGGTAAGGGTGACGCGGCGGCGGTGGCCGCCGACCGCCACCGAACTCGAGGCGTTGATCGCGGAAGCGATTGTCGATGCCTACGGCGACGACGAACAACGTGTCGGTTTCCTCACCATGCTCGAGGACCGGCTCGCCATGCCCTTCGAGGTCCAAATCCTGGGCACTCCGGCCAAGGTCGACCGAATCGACGAGATTGACGGTCAGATTGTGGCAATCTGTCGCAGCGGTCGCTTTCGGCAGGCGATCCCGATCCTCGAGCTTCCGCTTGCCGACCCTCGCCCGCTCGGGGCCGAGTGGATCGAAGCGTACCGTCGGTGGGTACGTGGACCGTGATCGGCCGTAGTCTCGGATCGTCAGCGCCATTGCACCGTCTGATGGAATCGGGTCTGCGGTCGGGATGACACCGGACAAGGACGAGGAACTCGCGCGGCTGCGCGCCGAAAACGCCCGGTTCGCCGGCTTGCTGGACTGTGGTCCGCAATTATTCGGTTGTGGTGCGCAATTATTCAATCGGGCGAGATGATGCCAGTTGGATCGTGTATGGCATCACAAATCCGTGATCGTCCTTGTCCAAGTGATTCTGCGATTGACTGCCGACCTCGTCGCATTGATCTCGATGCCCGGCGTCGGGCGGACGACTTTCCCGGTTTTGATGAGTTGCGGCACTACCCGCTTGACGGTGTCCACCGGCACGGCGAAACCGATGCCGGCATTGGCTCCGCTGGGGCTGTAGATGGCGGTGTTGATGCCGATCAGCTCACCCGCCGAGTCCAGCAGCGGCCCGCCGGAGTTGCCGGGGTTGATCGCGGCGTCCGTCTGGATCAGATGGTCGATCGTGGTGCCTTTTTCTTCGTTCAACGAACGATCCAGCGCTGAGACGATTCCGGTCGTGAGAGTCCAATCCAACCCGAAGGGGTTGCCGATGGCGAAGACCTTTTGCCCGACCTTGAGGTCTCGGCTGGTGCTCGCAGGTACCGCCGGCGGCCGCTTGAAGTCCACGATGACGTGATAGTTGGTGACGACGTGCCCGTCGCCATCCCAGATGAAGCCCGAGCCGGTGCCGCGAGGCACGGAGAAGACGTTGCGGGTCCAGAAATCCATCACCTGAGCCTTGGTGGTGATGTACACCACACTATTCCTCGACCTTTCGAATAGCTCGATGGTGGCTTTTTCGTCGGCGCCGAGAACGCCGCGGGCGGTGACGCCACACGGGCTTAGCAGGACGCCGGCGACGGCGAGCCACAGCAAACAGGAAAGGAAATGGTTCAAAAAACCAGCTTGACCACGGTTCGAAGAAGCACCTTGATCGGGTGTCGAATGCATGGGAGCCGGTTAGTTCCGCACAGATCTCAATTCCAGATGGCCATTCGGACGAGCTCTGCGTCCATGCACTTGAGCGCCCGCCCGGCGAGCATTTCGGCTTCGCGGCTGTCGAGCGTTCGGATGCGCTGGCGCACCCACGCGCTGGCGGGCGGGCTCATGCTGAGTTGTCGGATCCCGAGGCCGATCAGCAACCCTGCCACAGCGGGGTTCGCCGCCGCTTCTCCGCATACAGCGACCGCTTTCCCCGCGTTCTCGCCCGCATCGGCGACCAGCTTGATAGCTCTGAGCACGGCTGGATGCAGCACGGTATGGTGGTCGATCACATCGAAGGCGTTGCGATCCGCGGCAAGGATGAACTGTGTCAGGTCGTTCGTTCCGATGCTGGCGAAGTCCGCAAGTTCCAGGATGTCGTGGATCGTAAGCACAGCGGCGGGCGTCTCGATCATCGCCCCGATCTTGGGCCGTTCTCGCAAGTGTTCGTCCCGGGCAAGCTTTTCGATAATCGAGCGTGCAGCCCCGAAATCAGCCGCGCCAAGCACCATAGGAAGCAGGATGCGCACTTCCCGATGGGAGGCCGCGACAGCCAGGATCGCCCGGACCTGGGTTTCGAACAATGCTCCTCCTTCCGTCAACGAGAACCGCAGTCCTCTAAGCCCGAGCATGGGGTTTACCTCGTGGTGGGATTCGAGAAAGCGAGGAAACTTGTCGCCGCCGAGGTCCAGCGTCCGTATCACCAGGGGGCGGCCGTCCAGTCGCCGGGCGGCGTCCTCGTAGGCCGCCCGGTGCTTTTCGAACGTAGGCGCTTCTGCTTCGCCGAGGAACAGGTATTCCGTGCGGAACAGACCCACCCCGTCGAGGCGGTGCTGAAGGGCGTCTTGTGCCTCCATAGCCCGGCCGATATTTGCGTACAGCCCGATCGCCGCACCGTCGAGCGTTTCGGCGACAAGGCCTCCTTCCGTTTCTGCCGCGGATTGCCCCTGATCGTAGCGTTGTGCTCTTAGGGAGAAGTGCTCGGCTTCGTGCGCGGGCGGATCGACCGTGACTACGCCGGAGCCACCGTCGACCAGAAGTTCGGACTCCGGTGGGATAACGGTGATCGCGTCGCCGACACCGGTGATCGCAGGGATCGCCAACGCTCGCGCCAGGATGGCCGCGTGACCCGTCGCGCCGCCGCGCTCGGTGACGATCGCAGACAGGTGCGCGCGATCGATCTCCATCAGATCGAGCGGAAAGAGCTCCCGTGCGACGAGAATCGAGCCTGCCGGAAGATAGGCAAGCGGCCGCCGCTCGTCGTCCGACAGGTGCCGCAGCACGCGACGGCCGAGGTCCCGGACGTCGGCCGCCCGTTCGCGCAGGTACTCGTTCTCGGCTGATTCGAGCGAAGCCGCGATGTCCTTGACGGTGGTCTCGACCGCCCATTCGGCATTGACTTGCTGCTGCTCGATGTACCCGCAGATCCGCTGGTGGAACTGCTCGTCATTCAGCAGGGCGCGATGCGCATCAAAGATCTCCGCTTCCGGCCGGCCCAGTTCAGCTTGTACGCGCTCCTGCAGCCGCGCCAAATCATCGGCGCCACGCCGAAGCGCGGATTGGAGGCGATGGCGCTCTTCATCGGTCACCGACGCCGCGATCCGGTAATGCGGGACCGCGACCCGGCCGCCTCCGATGACATAGGCCTTCCCTCGGGCCAGGCCGGGTGAAACAGGTCGCCCTCGCAGCTCTAGCATTTTTGGTTCGTCACGCCCCGATCACGCGGTGATGTGACAAGCGGATGTCTATGGGAATGCATCCTTGACCCAGGTTCGTCCCAACGCGGTGCGCCAAGCACTGCGCTCTGCGATTTATGTTTGGTGCAGCGATTTTCAAGCGGGTGCCGTACCAAAATTTTGGGACTTTTAGGACGGCGATCTCGGGGCGCGGAGTGCTTGAACTCGAAACGGTCAACCCCTATATCTCGCCGCAAGTTGAGGTGGCGAGCTGGCTCGGCGCTGAACCGACGTCTCGTTGCAGCGCAGCAGGCCACCGCAACACGGACCCACTCATTTGCATGGAGGCGTGGAAATGTTCGGCAGTCTGACCAACTTCGAAAGCCTATTTGATGAGCTCAGACGGATGGAGCAGGACATGGACGAGCTCTTTGGCCGCTGGGCGGCGCCCGCGGGCATCCGCTCGGTTTCGCGTGGCGCATTCCCGCCTACTAACATAGGCGCCACCGCGAATACCGTGGACGTCTACCTGTTCGCTCCGGGCCTGGATCCGAAGGGCATCAATCTCTCGATTCAGCAGAACCTGCTGCTGGTCTCCGGTGAGCGGCGCCTGCCGGTCGAGGAGAAGGCGACCTACTACCGGCAGGAACGCTTTGGAGGCGAGTTTCGCCGCGTGATCACCCTGCCGGAAGACGTAAAAGCCGACCGCGTCGAGGCTAAGTATCGCGACGGGATACTGCAGATCAGCCTGCAGCGCAACGAAGCGGCGCGGCCGCGCCAAATCCAGGTTCGGTAACTAGGAGGTGAGCCATGAGCGACAAACAAGACATCGCCACGCGGCCTTCGTCCGACGTGCAGCAAAAGGAACCCGACGCAGGCCGTGGAGCGGGAGTGGTGCTGCGGCCGCCCGCGGACGTGTTCGAGGACGCCGACGGCATCACGTTGAATTTGGACATGCCGGGCGTCTCCAAGGAACGGCTCAGCGTGCAGACGGACAAGAACTCGCTGACCATCGAGGGCGACGTTCAGATCGCGATGCCGGAGGGTATGGAGGCGCTATACGCGGAGGTGCACTCCACCCACTACCGGCGCAGCTTCACGCTGAGCGGCGAGCTGGAGCCTGAGAAGGCCGAAGCGAACCTCAAGGACGGCGTCTTGACGCTTCGCATACCGAAGCGTTCCGAGCTGCGGCCGCGCCGTATCGAGGTACGAGCGGTCTAGGCGCGCAGGGAACGCGGATGTGGCGGCACCGATCTAAGGACGCACAGATAAAAGCAACCGGAGGTGAAAACCATGAAACCCCTAGTTAAGCATTGGCAAGATCCTGTCAACGCCGTCCTTGGCGTTTGGCTGATTGGGGCACCGTGGGCTCTCGGCTTTCAGGCAGAGACCGCGGCCGTCGCAAACTCGGCCGTGATCGGGCTCGCGCTGCTCGCCTCGCCGCTGGCGGCCATCGTCTTGCAACGCGTGTGGGAAGAGTGGGTCGAGCTTGCGCTCGGTCTCTGGCTGATTGCCTCTTCATGGGTGCTTGGGTTCAGCGCGGTATCCATGGCCCGAACCTTGACCATCGGCACCGGCATCGTGGTCGCAGCGCTTGCGGCTTGGGTGCTGCTGGTCGATAGGGACAACGGCGGCCAGTGGCGCAAGCGGATCGTGCATCAGTAAGGACCGACCGGCCAACCGGGGGCTGCGGCCCGAAACGCGCATCGACCTTCAAACGCTTGCATCGGGCGCCACGATGGGTCCAATCAGGCATCTACGGTCCGAACTGGAGCGGGGCATCTCCCGTGCGTGGGAGGGCCTCGCCGAGGGGTGGCGCGAGGTGCTCAGCCGCAGCGGCGGCGCTCTCACTCACTTCGTTCGTGCTGCGAAGCTACAAAAGAGCGCCGCCGCGCAGGAGGACTTTCCGCATTGGGCGCTGATGGCGGGCGAGTTGTGGGAAACCGCCCAGTCAGTGATCGTTCGAATCGAAATGCCTGGCATGAACAAAGAAGACATCGACGTCTCGATCTATCGGGGCAGCCTACGGGTCCGCGGGGAAAAGCGCTCTGCTGGAGACCATCAGGGACGGCTCTACCACTTGATGGAGCGCGCCTACGGCCGCTTTGAGCGCACGATCTCCTTGCCCCACAACATCGATGCAGCGCAGGCGGAAGTCTCGTACCAAGACGGAGTCATCACGGTGATCGTGCCGAAGACCGAGCCGACTCCACCGACGCAGCTGCCTCTGAAATGAATCGGGACACGACCTTCGCGTTGCTTGACATGTTGGCCTGGCGGGGCGATCGCCCGGCTAGCGCGGCGCGCCTGGGGAACTTCGTCGCACCTGCGCGTTCGAACGCGCTGCGACTTGCGCAGGCGGGCGGCAGATATGTATCATGCCGGCCGCCGTCGGCCGCTGTGCCCGATCGGCGAGCGCGATCCCGCAGGATCGCACGTGCGCAAGAGAACGTCGGACCGCGTCGCACCGGTCCGTCGCATCCTGATCGATGTGACGGACCGGCGCGCGGTCCAACCTGCTTCGAATCGCAAGCGAGGGACGGCAGATGATCGAATTGGCGCACCTCGTCCGCCGCTATGGTTCATTCACGGCGGTCGATGACGTGAGTTTCAGCGTTGCGCGCGGCGAAGTGCTGGGCCTGCTTGGCCACAACGGCGCAGGCAAGACGACGCTGATGAAGATGCTGACCGGCTACCTCGAACCGAGCAGCGGGACGATCCGCGTCGACGATCTCGAGATTGGGCGCGGCGCGGACCAGCGGCGCGCGATCCGGGCGCGGATCGGCTACCTGCCGGAGAACTGTCCGGTGTGGCCGGACATGACAGTGATCGAGTTCCTCGACTACCAGGCTGCGCTGCACCGCGTCAGTGCCGCACGGCGGGCCGCGGCGATCGGCGCCGCGATCGAACGCACCGCGCTGGGCCGCCAGGCGGGCGCTCGCATCCAAACGTTGTCGCGCGGCTACCGCCAGCGGGTCGGCGTCGCCCAGGCGATTCTGCACGATCCCGATATCGTGATTCTGGACGAGCCGACCAGCGGCCTGGACCCAACCCAGATCCTGCACATGCGCGAACTGATCCGCGAGCTCGGAAGAAGGGCGACCGTGATCGTCTCGACGCACATCCTGCAGGAGGTCGAGGCGATCTGTGAGCGCGTCGTGATCCTGCGCCAGGGGCGCAAGGTCCTGGACTCGCGTATCGACCAGTTGCAGCAGGGTGCCCGCCTGCTGGTGACGGTCGACCGGGACGAAGCTGCCGCGCGGCCAGTGCTGGAGTCCGTTGTCGGCGCAGGCAAAGTTCATCTCGATGCGGAGCACGGCGGTCGCTGGCGCTACGCGCTGGATGCTGGCGCTCACGTGGCGCCGGCCGTCGGAGCCGCCGTGTATCTCGCTGGCTTCGCGCTGCACGCGCTGACACCCGAGCGGCGCGACCTCGAGACCGTTTTTGCGGAACTGAATCGAGTCGGCGGCCCGGGCGCCGCCAACCCTGACGACGCCGCCCCGCCGGAGATGCGCCATGCCGCGTGACGTGATGACGGTCGCGCGGCGGGAACTGGCGAACCTCTTCGCTTCGCCGGCGGCGTTCCTGTTTCTCGGCGCCTTCCTCGCGGCGACGCTGTTCACATTTTTCTGGGTCGAGGCGTTTTTCTCCCGCAACCTGGCCGACGTGCGTCCGCTGTTCCAGTGGATGCCGGTGTTGCTGGTATTCCTGGTTGCCGCACTGACGATGCGCTCGTGGGCCGAGGAGCGCCGCGGCGGCACGCTCGAACTGCTGCTGACCGCGCCGGCCTCGCCGATCGATCTGGTGCTCGGCAAGTTCCTCGGCGTGCTGAGCCTGGTTGCGATCGCGCTCGCGTTGACGCTGCCGTTGCCCCTGAGCGTGGCGCTGCTCGGGCCACTCGACTGGGGGCCGGTTGAAGGCGGCTACGTGGCGGCGCTCGCGCTGGCTTGCGCCTACGTCGCGATCGGCCTGTGGCTGTCGTCGCGAACCGACAACCAGATCGTCAGCCTGATCCTGACGGTGCTCGTGGCTGGCGCGTTCTACGTGGTCGGCAGCAGCACGCTGACCTCGCTCGCCGGCCGACAGGCCGGCGAGGTGCTGCGCGCGCTGGGCACCGGCGCGCGCTTTAACTCGATCACGCGCGGCGTGCTCGACCTGCGCGACCTCTACTATTACCTTTCGCTGACCTTGGCGTTCCTGGTGCTGAACCGGGTCTCGATCGAGCACCTGCGCTGGGCCGGAAACGCCTCGCCGGCTCATCGCCGATGGACCTGGGTCGCGGCGCTGCTGGTGGCCAACGCGCTCGGCGCCAACCTGTGGCTGTACTCGTTCGCCGGTATCCGCGTGGACCTGACCCAAGGGCGCATCTACACGCTGTCCGATGCGACGCGCGGCTACCTGGCCGAGTTGCGCGAGCCGCTGCTGGTGCGCGGCTATTTCAGCGCCTCGACGCACCCGCTGCTGGCTCCCCTCGTGCCACAGCTGCGCGACCTGCTCGCCGAGTACGCGGTCGCGGGCCGCGGAAGGGTGCGCGTCGAGTTCGTCGATCCGCACGACGATCCTGCCGTCGAGCAGGAGGCGGCCAGCCGCTACGGTATCCGTCCAGTCCCGTTCCAGACCGCGACCAAGTACCAGGCGGCGGTCGTCAATTCCTATTTCGACGTTCTCGTGAGCTACGGCGACCAGTACCAGGTGCTGGGCTTTCGCGATCTGATCGACGTGAAGGCGCGCTCGGAGGGCGACTTCGAGGTCGCGCTGAAGAATCCGGAGTACGACATCACGCGCGCGATTCGCAAGGTCATCGATACCTATCAGGGCGGCGACAGCCCGTTCGCGACGCTGGCACGGCCGCTCACCTTCACCGGCTATGTCTCGACGGCGCCGACACTGCCGGGTCCCCTGGCACAGGCCCGCGAGGCGCTCGACAAGGCATTGGTGCAACTGCGCGCGCACGCGGCCGACAAGCTTCAGGTCGTGTTCAAACCTGGTTTTGACCGACGGCCGCCAAACCGAGCAGGTTCCACTGCCACAGGCCTTTGACCAGGAGGGCTTCCGCCACAGCATCGACGCCGCCGTGCGACGCTTCTCTCCCGGCTTCCTGAAAACGGTTGCGGTGCTCGCGCCCGGCGCCACTCGGGGCCCCGAAGGCCCCGAAACTCGCTACTCGCTGCTGCGCGATGCGCTCGGGACGACCGTGCGGTGGCTGGACGCCGACCTTCATGACGGCCAGGTGCCCGCTGCCGCCGACCTGCTGATGGTTCCTCGATCCACAGGGGCTCGGCGACAAGCAGATCTTCGCGATCGACCAGTTCCTGATGCGGGGCGGCACCGTCGTGCTCGCCATGGCGCCCACCGACGTCGCGATCGGCCCGACGATCACCGCCCGCCCGGTGACGAGCGGCCTGGAGAACTGGCTCGGCGGCCATGGCCTGAGCCTGGGCAAGGGCCTCGTTGTGGATCCGCGCTGTGGTGCGTTGCCGATCCCGGTCGAACGCCCGGTCGGCGGCGGCTTCACGGTTCGCGAGATCCAGCTTGCGCCCTATCCCTACATCGTCCAGGCGCGTGGTGACGGACTCGATGCGGGCAGCCCCATCACCGCGAACCTCGGCCGGCTCGACGTGCCGTGGGCCGCACCGATCGACGTCGATGGCGCGAAGAACAGGGATCGAAGGCTCTCCGTGCTGGTGCGGTCGTCGCCCGCCAGCTGGGTTTCCGAAGCTTCCGATCTGCTGCCCGATTATCAGCGCTATCCGGACCTGGGCTTCGCTACGGGTGAAAAGCGTGGCGCCCGCGATCTGGCGGTGATGGTCGAGGGCCGGTTCGAGTCGGCGTACCGGGGCAAGGACTCGCCGCTACTGAAGGCCGAGTCGGCGAAGGACTCGAATCCGTCGATCGGGCGCGTGATCGACCACTCGCCTGCATCGGCGCGCCTGATCCTGATCGGCTCGAATGCGCTGTTCGACGATTCGGCCACCGAGCTGATCGGACAGGCGACGGGCTCGCGCAACCTGAAGCCTGCCGAGTTCGTGCAGAACCTGGTCGACTGGTCGCTCGAGGACCAAGCCCTGCTGGCGATACGCAGCCGTGGCCATTTTGCGCGGACGCTGGTGCCGATGACTCGCCGCGACGCGTTGCTCTGGGAATACGGCAACTACGGGCTGGCGGCCATCGGCCTGGCGCTGGTCGCGCTCCTCGTCTGGCGCCGCCGCCGGATCGCGGTGCGCCGCTACGCGAACATCCTTCAGGAGGCGTGACCGATGGGGCGCTGGACCGCCGAGCGCTGGATCCCGGTTCTCGCGACCCTGCTGGCACTGCAGGTGGGAGCGGCTGTCGCGACAAGCTGGCGAACGCCAGGCGTGGCCAGCCAATCGGAACGTCCGAGGCCGCGCTGCGGCACTTCAAGGTTGCCAACGACGAATACGAGCGCCACGTGGTGGCCAGTGCATCCGGCAAGGTCGTCGCCGATCTGTGGCTCGGCAGCTCGACGGCGCTGCGCAAGACCGGCGTGCGCGTCGCGCCCGATCGCGCCGTCTACGCGGTGGATCTGGCGACCTGGGACATTCCGGCTGCGACGGGCGACTGGCTCGACGCGGCGCTGCTGAAGGTCGACGCGGCATCGCTGGCGAAGATCGAGGCCCTTGACGCGAAGGGCTCAATCGTGCTGACTCGCGCCGGTGGCGCCGACGCGTCGGCCTCGAAGGACGCGCAGTCCGAGCCCGGCGCGACAAACGCCGCCCCGGCCGCTGCTGCCGCGGCGAAATGGCAGGCGAGCGGCCGCCGAAACGCTCGGCCGCGTGCGGATCGACGGCATACTCGGCACCAGGGCGCAGCCCGATTGGAACCAGGATCAGCCGCAGCTGCGTCTCGTGCTCACTCCGACGAAAGGCGACGCCGTGACCTGGACGATCTCGAAGCCCAAGGCCGGCAGCTACTACGTTGTCAAGGCCTCGGACAAGCCATGGTTCCTGCTGCTGAAGGACGACAGCGCGCGGCCGTTGATGGAGGCGGCCGGTCGTGAGAAGCTCTTTGCGACCGCACCGAAGACGAATGCATTGGCGTCAAGGAAACCGGCCGGCCCTGCCCCGAAGCCTCGTTAATAGCCTCGACCGTCCTCAAGCTCTCGGCTGCATTGCTGAACGCGAAACAGGTTTTGAACCGGATCGAACTGATCTGATCCGAGCTCGCAAAAGCACGCGAAACACTTTGCGCAATGTCGATCGACGAGAGTGTTCGCTCGACCGCATGTGTATATCAGCTTTGCCCGATCTTGGGTTTTGCCGCCAATTGTCCGGCGACAAAGCCCCGGTGCACGACAGGAGATCGAGGGCGGCGCAGGTCAACAGCCACCGCGCACGCACGGCACCCCCGCGTGGCGAGGGCTGCGCGGCGAGAATCGTCAGCGTCCCGTTGCCATTTCAGGGGTACCGCACGACCGCCCCGCGAATACTCAAGCGCGGTTGACGGTTTGCCGCTGGCTGCGCAACTGATGGTTGACTGACCTATACCTGATGTTTACCTGCACGCAGCCTGATTAACTGATGTTCCTCTGATACTCAGCTGACAACTCGCTGATGCAACATGTGTGAGCTGATCTTTCACTGATGTTTACCTGATGTTTAGCTGATAGAGAAGCGAATTGCGCGAAGGCAGGATAGGCTGCGCCGCCGACATTGCATTACATTCTCACGCATGAGTGCGCGCGTCGGCCAGTTGAGCGTTGACGTTGGTCCACTGAAGGCGGGCCTGTATGAAGCCGCGCAGCGCGCCGGCGTGTGTCCGTCGGTGCTTGCACGAAAGGCGATCGCAGCCTTGCTAGGCTCAACCACGAGCGAGGGCCGAGCGGAAGTTTCGCAGCCAGGACCAGGCGCCGCGGTCGAGCGGGGAAAGCCCGAGGGCAAGGTTCTCGAGGTGCGTGTGAAGTTGCGCGAGGAGGATGCAAGGAAAGTATCCGGATGCGCGCGGGCCGAAGGTCTAAGTCGTTCCGAGTATCTGGCTGTGCTGGTGAGCGAGGCAATGCGGGGAGTAGCGAGGCGCGCCGGCACGTCGGCGAATCGAGGCGGACCGTGGTCACCTACGCAGGCAGGGGATCTGGCCGCCATGCGGGAGGCGCTGGTTGGATCGACATCCCAGATCGCGGCGCTCGGGCGCAATGTGAATCAGATCGCCCGCTCCCTGAACGGAGGCCCTGGCGTGGTCGGTAGACAGCATCTGGAGACATTGGCAGCCGTTGCCTCCAGAGTGGACAGGCACGTCGATCTGGCCGGAGCCGTGTTGTTAGCGCTGCGGCCGGCGGTTGCGGCTCGGCGAGCGAGAATAGGGGCGAGCGATGACGCGCGAGGCTGACGCCGAACTGCAGAGGTGGGGGCGGATGTTGTTTGCGCATGCCAAGCCCGGCCCGCGGCACCCTAGCCGAGGAATGCGTATTCCAAGTTCCGATGTGTTTCGGCGCGAGGTACGACTTGTGGTGAGGCGGGCGCCACAGGTCATGGTGAAGGTGACGGGCGGCGGGCGCGGTATGGCAGTAGATCCGTGCGCACATGAATTACATCGATCGGGAGGGCGATGGGCTAATCGACCAGGATGGGGAACGACACCAGGGGCGCGAAGCCCGGCGCGAGATTGCGCGCCAGTGGGCCAGGGAAGGCACCCCGATTCCCGAGTGGAGTGATCGGCGCGAGGCGTTCAACCTCATGTGGTCGCTGCCCGCCGGCACCGATTCCAAGAAGCTGCTGGGGGCCGTTCAGGCGCTGGCGGCACGACAATTTGCAGGCCACAAGTACGTGATGGCGCTGCATACGCACCAGGCCAATCCTCACGTGCACCTACTTGTGCGGGCCGAGTCGGACCTCGGTGTCCTGCTGAATCCACGCAAGGCGGACTTGCACGAGTGGAGGATGGAATTTGCAGCAGAGCTGCGGGAGCGGGGCATTGCGGCGGCGGCATCGCGCCAGGCCGCACGCGGCGTTGTCAAGAACTACCTGAATATCTGGCAGGTCAAGGCACAAGGGGAAGGCCGGCTCAGAAATCAGCGGCGCAGTCACAAGGATAGCCAAGTGGTGCGCGATACGCGGGCGGACGCACTGGGAGCATGGAACGGGGTTGCCGCAGCTTTGGCTCAATCCGACAAACGGGAGGACCGAAATTTGGCGAGGCAGGTGTTGGAGTTCGTGAATACCATGCCCCTGGAGCGCGAGCGAGCAATTCTGGCACAGCGCAGCAGGGCGCTGGTGGAGCGGGGGCTGGAGCGCTAGGGGCCGGAGTGCCGCTGACTGCGCGATTGGGTGGTTGGCTGTCGCATAGCTGATCTTCACGCTCGCACGGCCTGCTTCGCTGACGTTGCTCTGATGCTCTGAGTGCGCCCTGCCGGGCGCACAACAAAAGAGCCCCACCGGCACAAGCCGGCGAGGCTCTCAGTTTGTGGCGTGCTCTCCCAAGAGGGCGCGCTACAGATCAGTGGTTGCCGAAAGCCAAGTGGTCGTCACCGCCCTTCACCTTCACGTTCTTGTCGATCCACTTGCACATTCTCGTCGATCCACTTGCTGACCAGCGAGCCAACTTGAAGATTATTTTTGTCTAGCATGAACATGTGAGTGTTGCCGTGGATCCCGATTTCGGGAAGGGACAAGAGAGTAGCGTTGCCACCCGCAGCCTTGAGCCGATTGACCAATACCCTGCAATCGTCGATTCTGGTTTGCCAGCTTGCATTTCCCTGAATGTCGGCAAACAAAACTAGGATTGGTATTTGCGCAAGCGTTGCGATTTCCTGGTTGCTATAGACTGGATCCGGATTAGGGAAGGCGGCGGTATCGACATTAGCGCCGCGACAGCCAGCGGGCTCGGTCGCAATGGCGCCTTTGACCCATTGCGGGTTGAGAAGTGCCGCGTCAAGCGGCATTCTGCCGCCCTGGGAGTGCCCGAGAAGCACTGCACCCTTTAGCTTCGTAGCGAGGTCGGCAAGTCGCGTCGTCGTAGGGTTGTCGGCGTGCGGGATAATAGGCTGCGTGTTATCGGGGACGGAAGTGTCCGCGAACTGCGCCGCGAACTCTACTGGAAATTGCGTGTTTGGAAATGGAGTGCCGAATGTTGGGCCAAACCGGAAACTTCTCCAAGTAATCTCTTCGGCAGCTTTGAACCAAGAAGACATTGATTTCGGTGGAATCAATTCGGCCCAAACGTCATTGGTGCTAGTTGGGTCCCACCCAGACCGCCCCCGGTTGACTTGGTCTGGGACATAGACGGGGTGGCCCTCGCGGGCGAAAAACTCATACCAACCCATCCGACCGTCAGGCGTAGTTCCATAACTCTTTCCAGAAAGATTTCCACCATGGACCAACACCACCGCAACCTTGTCACCTGGTTGCGGTATCATGTACTCTACATACATTTGGTTGATCCGCTGAGTGCCTTGGGTTGGGAGTACTCCCGACGGATTCAGATCATCGGAAAAGTTCGTTTCACCGCCTACGAAAAAATTTCCCTGAGCCTTCAGGACGAATGGCGTGTATGTTTTCAAGTCTTCAACATTTTGAGCTGCTGCGGGGGTCGTAATTCCAATAGCGACAACACCTGCGATAAGCAAAAGGCTGCTTGATTTACCGATATGGATGTTTTTCATGTTAACCCTCCTTAGGTAAGTTCTTTTTGACGAGAGCCTGTTCGACCAGGTTCTCGAGGACGCAGCTGCTTGAATTCCGATCAGGCCGCCGCCCCAAAAGTGCGAAAGATCGTTGACACAACCAATCACAGTGTTCGAAACATAGTCCCTCGGCAAGGGAAACGCTGTCGTGATCGTGACGCGCCTGTCGCTATCCTGTTCTCCCACGGTCTAGCAGGGATTTATAAGAAAAACGATCTGCACGAGCGTCGCCGAGAGACGGAACCTCGTTGAAGTCGCGCTCGGCCTGCGGCGCGACGAGTCAGCGATACCTTCGGCTTGAAAGCGGAGGAGTGGCTTACCTCTAAGGGCTGCCGAATGCCGGCAAGGCGGCTCGTCTACCGCCCCTCACGAAACTGACTTGGAGTCGCGCCGGTTATCCTGTGAAAGATCTTCGTGAAGTGACTGTGGGTCGGAAACCCAAGCTCGACGGCAATCTTGCCTATAGACCATCGCGATTCCTCGAGCATGGCCTTGGCTTTCGCCACCCTTTCCTGCATTACAAATCGATACGGGCTCATTCCGAATGAAGCTCTAAAGACGCGGGAGAAATGAGCAGAAGTTACTCCGACGCAAGCGGCAAGATCACTCACCGCGATATCCGTGTCCAGATTCTCTCTAATGAAATGCAGGACGCGCCGCTTCTGAGCGGGCGAAATGCGAGCGTTGGCCTCAATGGTCAGGCGTCGCTCTGCGTAGTTTCCGGCCAGATACGAGAGCAGCGCCAAAGAGAGCGACTCACCAAAGAGTCTGCCGCAGGGGCATCCTGCTTTTGCCTCAATGTGCATCTCCCTAACCAATGCAGCAACCCTCGCATCTTCAGTAAAGAGCGGTGGCGCCCGTGAAGTTTCTATTGCCATCGCTTCAAGCGGTGCAATGTGTCTGAACTTCGACGTATCTAATGCGACCGCGAGCAAGCGCCAGGGATTTGAATGCCAATAAGATTCGACCTCGAAGTGGCAAGGGGCAACGCATACGGATCCGGGCTTAACGTGATAGCTATTCGATGTTCCACGATATCTCCAGTACGTGGTGCATTGGTCGCGAGTGCTGACGAAGACCATCGGCTTCGGCAAAGAGGACGGTGATTTTTCCTCGATATCGTTTACGCAGTCTTCCATTAAAAAAGCGCCCCAAGGAACGGACGCGGTCGAAAAATCGGGACGCGTAAAAAGGGGGCGCAGTCTCCCTTTTGAGACTTGCAGTATGCGATCAGCACTCACAATGCGCTCTCCCGTGTGCCAATGCACCGTCGCACTGAGTCAAGGATGCCGCTCCCAGATGCCGTTGGCCTTACCCGTTTGCCGAGGAATGCGCGTCAGCGACCCCGTTGTCTGTATGGATTTGCTATCAGACGATGTAATATATTATGTTATAATAAAGCTAGTTATGAATCGTCAAGCAGATCGAAATTGAACATGGACCGGCTGCGAGCTTTCGGCTTTCTCCTCAAGGACGTCACTCGGCTCTATGTGCAGCGCTTCGAGCAGCGCGCGCGCCGCTTCGGGGTCACGCTGCCTCAATGCAAGGCGCTCAGCCATCTTTCCAAGAACGAGGGAATCAGCCAGGTTCGCCTCGCCGAACTTGCGGAGACCGACCCGATGACGCTGGTGCGCATACTCGATCGGATGGAGGCCGACGGCTTGGTCGAGCGGCGGCCCGACCCGTCCGATCGGCGGGCCCGCCGTTTGTACCTCACGAGCAAAGCCGCGCCGTTTCTCGACACGATCTGGCACCTCGCCGATCTCACCCGCGCCGAGGCCTTTGAGGGCATTTCGAAAAAGGACCGGGAGTTGTTTATCGGCATTCTGGCGCGCATCCATGCGAACCTAAGCGCGCTCGCCGACGCCCCGATCGTAGACGACGGGGACACGGGCCGCGTGGCCCACGCCCAGCCTGTCGAACAACACGAGGGCACGAGGCCCAGGTCCCTGTAGTACTGATCATCACAGACCGTGTCGTTGAAGAGCGGCCTGTCCAACGCGTCGAGGCTCAGGTGGACGAATCCGAAGTCAAGCATGTCGAGCGTGAGCATCCGCGTGAACGCGCATCCGAAGGCAAGTGGCTGCGCCAGCGCAAACCCCTGGGGCAGCGCCTGCGCATTCCGCTGATGCTGCTTGCGCCGATCGTGGTGGTGGCCGGGGCCGGCTACTTCTACTTTACCGGCGGCCGCTACGAATCGACTGACGATGCCTATGTGCAGGCGGCACGGGTGTCGGTGAGCGCCAACGTGTCCGGTCGGGTGATCGAGCTTGACGTGCGTGACAATCAGTCGGTGAAGAAGGGGACAGTGCTGTTCCGCCTGGACGACGCGCCATTCCGGATATCGGTCGAAGAATCCTCCGCGCAGCTGGCCGCAGCGCGTCTTCAAGTCGAGTCGCTCAAGGCGACCTATCGGCAGCGTGAAGCCGACCTGCGCTCGGCGCAGGACACGCTGGCCTATCAGGAGCACGAGTTTGAGCGTCAACAGCGTTTGCTTGCCTCCGGCATCTCTTCGCAGGCGCAGGTCGACCGTGCCCTGCATGTCCGTGACGAGGCAAGACAGCAGGTGGCGGCCGCTCAGCAGCAGATCGCTTCGGTGCTCGCGAGCCTCGGTGGTAATCCGAGCATCGCGCCCGACCAACATCCGACAGTCCAGCAAGCCCAGGCGCTGCTCGACCGCGCCAAACTCAACCTCTCGTACACGGTAATCACCGCGCCCAGCGACGGTGTCGTGACCAAGGTCGAGCAGCTCCAGGTGGGCGACTACATCGCGGCGTCGACCCCTGCTTTCGCGCTGATTTCGAATCACGATCTCTGGGTCGAGGCCAACTTCAAGGAAGTCCAGCTCACCCACATGCGCGCGGGGCAGACCGCCCGCGTGGAGCTCGACACCTACCCCGGCAAGAGCTTCAGCGCAAAGGTGGCGAGCGTGAGCCCCGGCACGGGATCGCAGTTCTCGGTACTGCCTCCGGAAAACGCCACCGGCAATTGGGTGAAGGTCGTGCAGCGACTGCCGGTGCGCGTGGAAATCGAGGACGCCGGTTCGGCCTATCCGCTGCATGCAGGCTTGAGCGCGAACGTGACCGTGGACACCGAGCACCGTCGCAGGCTGCTCGGCTACGAGGCCAACCTCGCCCCGAGCCAAGCCGCCCGATGAGCGCGGCATCGGCTTCAGCACCTGGGCCCGTGGCGCCGGGAGCTCCGGCGACAGTGATCACTTCGACGGCGCCGGGCGCCGTCGCGCCGGCTGCGACGACTGCGGACACCCGGCGGCGAACGCTGATCACCATTTCGGTGATGCTCGCCTCGTTCATGCAGGCCCTCGACAACACCATCGCCAACGTGGCGCTACCCCATATTCAGGGCTCGCTCTCGGCCACGCAGGACCAGATGACCTGGGTTCTGACCTCCTACATCATCGCCGCGGCCGTGATGACGCCGTTGAGCGGCTGGCTGGCCAGCCGCTTCGGGCGCAAGTCCGTGTTCCTGATTTCGATCGTCGGCTTCACCATTGCGTCGGCGCTGTGCGGTATCGCGCAATCGCTGCCCCAGATCGTGCTCGCCCGGCTGCTGCAGGGGCTGTGCGGCGCGGCGCTCGTCCCGATGTCGCAGGCGGTGCTGCTCGACATCAATCCGCCGCAGCGCCACGCGAAAGCGATGGCGATCTGGGTCATGGGCGTCACCCTCGGCCCGATCCTGGGCCCCGCGCTCGGCGGCTGGCTCACCGAAAACTACGACTGGCGCTGGGTGTTCTATATCAACGTGCCCTTCGGCGTGCTGTCCTTCCTGGGCGTCCTGGGTTTCCTGTCCGAAACGCCGATACGCCGCTTGCGCTTCGACTTCGTCGGATTCACCGCGATCAGCCTGGCAATCGGTGCCTTCCAGCTGATGCTCGACCGCGGGCAGCTCATGGACTGGTTCAGCTCGACCGAGATCTGGATCGAGGCCGCCGTCGCCGGCACCGCTTTCTATCTGTTCGTCGTCCATACGCTGACCGCGAAGGAACCGTTCATCAGCCCGGCGCTTTTCAAGGACCGCAATTTCTTCGCCGGGAATATTTTCATTTTCGTTGTCGGAGTGGTTCTGTTTGCCACGCTGGCGCTGCTGCCCCCGCTGCTTCAGAATCTGATGAACTATCCGGTCGTCACCACCGGGCTGGTGACCGCACCGCGCGGCGTCGGCACCTTGGTCGCGATGATCGTCTTCACCCGGTTCCTCGGCCGCATCGACGCACGAGTCGTGATCGCAGCGGGCTTTGCTCTCACCGCGATTTCCCTCTGGCAGATGACCGGATTCGATCTTCAGATGGACAGCGGCTTGGTCGTCTGGTCTGGGGTCATACAGGGATTGGGCGCGGGGTTCGTGTACGTGCCGCTCGCCACGATCGCTTTTGGGACCCTCGCGTCGCAGTTCCGCAACGAGGGGACTGCGGTGTTCAACCTGCTGCGCAATGTCGGGAGCAGCGTCGGCATTTCGGTCGTGGAGACGCTGTTCACGCGCAATACGCAAATCATGCATGCAACGCTCGCCGAGCACGTCACGCCCTACAGCGAGGTGCTGCGCTCGCAGATGCCATCGGCGCTCGCGTCGAACCACGGTCTTGCAGTCCTGGACGGCGCCCTCAATGCTCAGGCCGCGATGATCGCCTACGACAACGACTTCAAGCTGATGATGGTGCTCACGCTCGTCACCATGCCGCTGATCCTGATGCTCAGACCTGCGAAGACGCCGCCGGGCGCTCCAGCGGTCGGGGTGGAGTGAGCTCATGAAACGCAGTGCTGGCGCGGCGGTTCTACTGGTGGTGATGGGCGGATGCGCAGTTGGACCGGACTTCCGGCGCCCGGCGGGGCCGGCCGCCGACCGCTATACCGTCGAGGCCCTGCATGCGGAATCGGCGGATGCAGCTTCGGGCACCGCCCAGCACATTGCGCTCGGCCGCGGGATCGAGGGCGATTGGTGGCAGCTGTTCCGCTCCGACCCACTCGATCGCGTGGTACGCGATGCGATAGCCGGCAACCGAACCCTGGCGGCAGCGCAGGCAACGCTCTCCCAGGCTCAGGCCCTGATCGAAGCGCGCACGGGCGCCCTTTTCCCCCAGGTCAGCGCAGCGGCGGCCGCCGGGCGCCAAAAATACGGCGCGGCGTTCTTCGGCCGCCTCAAGGGGCCCGCGCCGTTTACCTATTACGCGATCGGACCGTCGGTCAGCTACACCCTCGATTACACCGGCGGTATCGGTCGCTCGATCGAGCAGCAGCAGGCGCTCGCCGAGTTTCAGCGCCAGCAGCTCGCTGCCGCCTACCTGTCTCTCACCGGCAATGTCGTTCTGCAGTCGCTGGCGATCGCCTCGGCGCGCGAGCAGATCGCGACGATGGAGAACGTTCTCGAGCAGGATCAGGAAAACCTGCGCCTGGTGCAGACGTCGTTCGACGCGGGCCAGGCGACACGGGTGGACATCCTCAGCGCGCAGAGTCAGCTCGCCAACGATGCGACTCTCGTGCCGCCCTTGCGGCAGGCCTTGAGCGTTGCGCGGCACGCGCTGGCGACGCTTGTCGGTCAGCCGGCGGCGAGCTGGTCGGCACCCGAGTTCGATATGGCGCAGATCACGCTGCCCAGCGAGATCCCGGTCCAGCTCCCGTCCGAGCTTGCCCATCAGCGCCCTGACATCCTGGCCGCCGAGGCGCAGCTGCATGCCGCAACCGCCGCGGTGGGCATGGCCACTGCGAACCTGTACCCTCAAATCACCCTGACCGGAACGGCAGGACTGCAGGCCCTGAATCCCGGACACGTGTTCGATCGGTCGAGCACCGTCGGCAGCCTCGCGGCCGGCCTGACCGGCCCGCTGTTCGACGGCGGGACGCTGCGTGCCGAACGCCAGGCCTCGATCGATGCGCTGCGAGCGGATGCAGCCCGTTACCAAGAGACGGTGCTGCAGGCTTTCGGTCAAGTCTCCGACCAGTTGGAGGCGCTCGATCACGACGCCGAGCAGCTGGCAGCTCAGCGGCACGCAGTCGAGGCCGCGCAGAACAACGTGAGGCTCTCGCAGCTGAGCTATCACGAGGGCAATGTCGGCGTGCTGCAAGTGCTCGACGCGGAACGCCAGTTCCAGCAGGCAAAACTGGGGCTCGTGCGCGCCCAGGCGCAGCGCTACATCGACACCGCGCAGCTCTTTGTCGCTCTAGGCGGATCACCGCTACGTTCGGATTCAGGACGGCCGCAGTCGGGGTCCGTACACCAGCACCAGGGCTCACAAAGCTAGCGGGATTCTCGCGCATCGCTGGTCGTCTTCGACGCTGTGCCATTGGGCGTACATCGTGACCTTGTGCCATCGAGCGCCCGACCTGCCGGACCACGCCACGCGATCCGTCCTCCCACAATTTTCCCGGCACTGCCAGTTCCACCGACCAGTCGGCCTTATCTTAACTAGACTGATCATCTGGATTTTCTCCAATCCCAATAAAGTATCGACACAGTCGACCAGTCCGTTCTCGGCGCCAACATCCGAGCGGACTTCCTGTCCAAGCAAACCGGGTTAACCCTGTCTATTGAGCTCGTGCTGGTTGAGGTACTCGGACAGCAGATCCGCTACCCGGACGTTGTTCAAGTCCGAGAACGCGAAGTGTGTGTTGCCAAACACTCCGATGTCGGGAAGCTGCAGAAGCGACGCATTGCCTCCGTAACGATTCACCGTCTCCACGAACGCTTTGGCGTACGGGACGATCCCCGTCCAGGTCGGAGATTTGTCGAGATTGTCCCCGTAAACGATCTGGATCGGGATCTTTGTTAGCTTCATAAAATCCGCCAACGGGACCGGCACCTGGGGAAAGAGGGCGCCGGGCTGCGCGGGCGGTAGCTCCCCTTCCGGAAACAGGAACCGCACCGGCTCGTACGAGATGACGGCCTTCACGTAACTGTTTTTGACCGCCGTCAGCCACCCGAGGCCGCCGCTTGCCGAGTGCGTGATAAGGGTGACAAGGCGGCGGTGGCCGCCATCCGTCGGCCCGCGATCGGATCCTTCCAAATTCCGGTCCGGACAGTTCTTCCCTTCCACGAATGCTTGCGGGGCAATCCGACGTTGCCCGATACAAGTCGAGATGAC
>WNFQ01000849.1_pt1 | contig 21348 bp, 16 predicted proteins | sample 5400171 | NCBI WGS metagenome assembly WNFQ01 (sample SAMN13153356, study PRJNA577476) | soil metagenome | isolation source: 20 cm soil under Madrone tree | place: USA:California | collected 2016-06-14 | reverse complement strand
CTCCTCGCCCAGGGCGCGCGCGAGCTCGGTCACGGCGGAGGGACTGGCAAAGGTCACCGCGCCGACGCCGCCGCGCGCGATCCAGGCGCGACACTCCGCGACATCGAGCGCCGCGGCTTCGGTGCGGTAGGCCTCGACCTGCGTGACCTGCGCTCCGAGCTGCCTGAGCCCGGCGGCAAGCGTCGGCAGGGCGCGCGAGCTCGCCGGATACAGAATCTTCACGCCGGCGTCGCCCGCCGACCAGCGCGCGGCGAAGGCCTCGATGAGCGCCGCCGCACTCGCCTCCTCCGGCACCAGGTCCACCGGCCACACGATCCAGCCGAAGGACCTGACCGCTTCCAGTGCGGCGGTGAGCGGCCCCAGGTCCGCGCTCGTGACGCTCACCGCCGGCCACAGCAGCGCACGTAACCCTAAGCTGCGCAGCTCGCGGCTCAAGGGGCCATCGCTCGATTCAGCGCGCGTGACCACGACCGGCTTTGAGTCGAGGATGGCGTTCATGGCTCGTCCACCGCGCCCGCCGCGCGCACGCTTGCGACCAGCTCCCCGGCACCGCGCGCCAGCAGGTCCCGCGCCACCCGCTCACCGAGCCCGATCGCGTCCTGCACCGTAAGTCTGCGCCGCCCGCGCTCCTGGCCGCCGAGGCTGGTGCCTCCGTTCATGCCCCCGGAGCCGTCCAGCGCACAGATCTTGAACCGCAGACTCAGCTGTTCTTCATCAAGGGTGGCGAGCGCACCGAGCGGCACCTGGCAGCCGCCTTCGAGCATTCGCAGCAGAGCGCGCTCGGCGCTCACCGCCAGGCGCGCCGCGCGGTCATCGAGCGGGGTCAGCCAGCGCAGCGTGGCCGCATCATCGGCGCGTGCGCAGATGCCGATCACTCCCTGCGCCACGGCCGGCGGCCAGGTGCCGACGCCGAGGTACTCGCTGATGTGCTCCGCCAGGCCGAGGCGCTTCAGTCCCGCGGCGGCGAGAATGATCGCATCGTAGTCACCCTTCTTCACCCGCTCGACACGCGTCGGCACGTTGCCGCGCAGCTCGACCAACACTGCATCCGGACGGGCGCGTGCCAGGAAGGCGCGGCGCCGCAGGCTGCTGGTGCCGATACGCGCACCCGGCGGCAGTGCCGCGAGTGTCGCGCCACTGCGACTGATGAGCGCATCGCGCGGATCCTCGCGCGGCAGCGTTGCGGCAAGCTCGAGCCCCGGCTCGATCTGCGTGGCCAGGTCTTTCAGACTGTGCACCGCGACATCCACCGTGCCGGCGAGCAGCGCGCGGTCGATCTCCTTGGTGAAGAACGCCTTGCCCGGCACCTGCCACAGCGGCACATCGCTCTGCACATCCCCTTCGGTCTTGATGTGCACCAGCTCCACCGGCGGTGCGTCAGGCTGCGCGCGCACCAGGCTCTCGACGTGCCGCGCCTGCCACAGCGCGAGCGCCGAGGCGCGCGTGCCGATGCGCAGCGGCTGCCGCGCGCTCACGGCTCGCCCTCGCTGAGGAAGCGGTAACCGACGCCCCACACGGTGAGGAAGTGGCGCGGGCGGGCGGGGTCTTTCTCGAAGCGCTTGCGCAGCCGCAGGATGAAGTTGTCCACGGTGCGGGTCGAGGGGAACACGTCGTAGCCCCAGACGCGCTCGAGCAGATCCTCGCGCGAGACGATCTCGCCGGCGTGCTCGGCGAGCACCTTGAGGATCATCGCCTCCTTCTCGGTGAGCTCCTGCCCCTCGCCGTTCCAGGCGCGGGCGCGGAACGCGCGGAAGTCGACCTCGTTGCCGCCGAAGCGCAGCACCGCGGTGGCCGCGGTGGCGGAGGCGCTGCGATACCAGTCCCAGCGCCGCAGAATCGCGCGCACCCGCAGCAGGAACTCCTGCAGATGGAACGGCTTGGCGAGGTAGTCATCCCCGCCGGACTCCAGCCCCCGGACGCGATCCACGGGGTCGCCGCGCGCGGTGAGAAACAGCACCGGGGTGTTGTTGCCCTGCTCGCGCAGCGTGCGGCACACGCCGAAGCCGTCGATCCCCGGCAACATCACATCGAGCACGATGAGCGCGCAGCCCTGATCGCGCAGCCACGCGAGCGCCTGCTCGCCATCGCCCGCGGTGTTCACTTCGTAGCCTTCGGCGCGCAGGTTCTCCATGACGCCGGCGGCGAGGTGCGGATCATCCTCCACCACCAGCACGCGCGTCCCAGAGGGCGTGGCGCTCATGAGCGCTGCCCCTGCGCCGCCGGCCAGGTGAGCACGAATTTCGCGCCCTGGCCCACACCCTCGCTGTGCGCGCTCACGCGCCCCTGCCCGAGGTGCATCAGGCGATGCACGATGAACAGTCCCAGACCCGTACCGTAATGCCCGCCCCCGCCGCGCGGATGCAGGCGCGTGAATCGCTCGAACAGCCGCGCGCCGTCCGCGGGCCGAAAGCCCACGCCGCTGTCGCGCACCGACAGCTCCACTTCGGCGTTGAGCGCGCGCGCGCTGAGCGCGATGCTGCCGCCGCCGAGGGGCGTCACCGCGGCGAGCGCGTTCTCCAGGATGTTGCGCACCACGACATCGAGCGCCAACGGATCACTCGCGACGTACAGACCCGGCTCGATGTCGCAGGAGATCCGGATGCGCTCCTGGCGTGCGCGCTCCTCCAGGTGCGTCACCACGCGCGCGACCGCCGCGCCCAGCTCCAGCGGCTCGGACTTGAACTCGACCCGGCCGCGCTCCAGGCGCGCGCTCTCGAGGATCTGCGTGACCATCGCCTCCATGCGCGCGAGATCCGCCAGCATGCGATCGATGAGAGTGCGTGACTGCTCCGCTGACAGCGTGCGCAGCGCCATGGTCTCGAGCGACAGCTGCAGACTCGCGAGCGGGGTCTTGAACTGGTGAGACACGAGCGCGAGAAAGTTCTCCTGCTCCTCCAGCACCCGCGCCTCGACGCGCAGCGCGCGCGCGATCACCGCGATGCAGGCTCCGAGCGCGAGCAGGAAGAACGAGCCTTCCCAGGCGTATTGATTGTCGCGGTGGCGCTCTTCGGTACGCAGCGCCTCATCGACCTGCGGCGCGAGCGTCGGGTGCCCGTCGGCGACGATGATCTGTGGCAGCAGCTGCTGCACGCGCTGCGGGCTGGTGCCGGCATCGAGCAGCGCCTGCGCGGCGGAGGTCTGCTCGGCGTATGCGGCGCGGGCGGCACGCACTTTCTCGTGGGTCTGGGCGTGCCGGTCGAGGAGCCACCAGCCCACCTGCACGGCGGACACCACCACGAGGACGAGCACCGTCAGCTGGAAGACGCGCGTCGCCTTCATTCGATCCCCGCCAGTGCCTCGCGCAGCGCCTGCGCGAAACGCGTGAGATCGGCACTGCCGTGGGCGAGTGACAGGAAGCACGCCTCGTAGGCGGACGGTGGCAGGTAGATGCCGCGCTCGAGCATGGCGTGAAACAACGCGGCAAAACGCGCCGTCTCGCGTGCCGACAACGCGGCAGCCGTGCGCGGCGCGCCCGCCTCGTGCAACGACATCCAGAAGAGCGAGCCGACGCGCACCAGGTGCACGGGAAAACTCGCCTGCGCCAGCACCGGTCTGAGCACCCGCTCGAGCTCCGCGCCGAGCGCCTCCAGGCGCTCCCATCCCGACTCGCGCTGCAGCAGCTGCAGCGTCGCAAGTCCCGCCGCCATCGCCACGGGGTTGCCCGACAGCGTGCCGGCCTGATAGGTGTCGCCATCGGGGGCGAGCCGCGCCATGATTCGGCGCGCGCCGCCGAAGGCCCCGACCGGCATGCCGCCGCCGATCACCTTGCCGAAGGTCGCGAGATCGGGAGCGATGCCGAAGATCTGCGCGGCGCCGCCGCGCGCCAGGCGGAAGCCGGAAATCACCTCATCGAAAATGAGCAGCGCGCCGTGCGCGCTCGTGAGTTCGCGCAGGCGGGTGAGGAATTCACGCCGCTGCGGCAGCAGGCCGTGATTGGCCGGCAGCGGCTCGATGATGAGGGCCGCGATGTGCGCACCCTCGCGCTGAAACAACTCCTGCAGCGCCGCTTCGTCATCGAGCGGCAGCACGCGCGTGCAGGCCGTGAAGCCTTCCGGCACGCCCGCCGAGGAGGGGCGGCCGAACGTGGCGAGTCCGGAGCCGGCGGCGACCAGCAGGTGATCCGCGTGACCGTGATAGCAGCCGGCGAACTTGACGATGAGGTCCCGTCCGGTGAACGCGCGCGCCACGCGGATGGCGCTCATGACCGCCTCGGTCCCCGAGGACACGAAGCGCACCTGCTCGGCGGGGGGGTACCAGGCCACGACCTGCTCGGCGAGCTCCACTTCCGCGGCGCACGGCGCCCCGAAGGTCATGCCGTGCGAGAGCGCCTCGGTCACGGCCGCGAGCACCGCGGGGTGGGCGTGCCCGGCGATCAGGGGACCCCAGGAGCCGACCAGGTCGAGGTAAGCGCGGCCATCGGCGTCGAACACCTGCGCGCCCGCGCCGCGCGCGATGAACAGCGGCGTGCCGCCGACCGCACGGAAGGCGCGCACCGGTGAATTGACGCCTCCGGGAATCACGCGGCAGGCGCGCTGGTACAGCTCGGCGGAGCGCGGATGGCGCGACTCGTGCAGGGTGTTGGGCCGCAGGTTGCTCATGTGCGCGCACGGCCCGTCCGGGCCGCTTCGAAGAATGCCTCCACCGCATCCGGGCCATGCACCGCCGCGGCACGCAGCCCCGCGAGCGGCAGATGCGCCAGCCGGTGCGCCACCGTGGACGCGAGCCGCTCGAGCTGCCCGCGTTGCTGGTCGTCCAGTGTACGCAACTCCTGCCTGAGCGCACGCGCCACTTCCTCGGCGGCGATCTGCTCGAAGGCGCCGCGCAGGTCCGCAAGGCGCGGGCCGATGGCGCGCGTCGCCAGCTCGGAGCGCAGCCGCGTCAGGCGCTCGTCGATCGCGGCGCGCACCGGCGCCAGGCGCACCAGCTCGGCGAGCCGCCGCCCCTGCGCCGCCTCGATGAGATCGTTCATGCCGACGCGCGCCACTCCCGCGCGCTGCGCGGCCGCGGGATCGACGTTGGGAGGCACGCCGAAATCGACGATCAGGGGTGCGGGGGCCGCCGCGGTGCGCAACCGCCCGAGCACCTGCTCATCGAGCACCGGCTCGCCCCCGCCGGCTGCCAGCACCAGCGCGCTCAGCACCGGGGGCTGCGCGCGGAACCGATCCAGTGCCAACGCCTCCCCGGACACGGTGAGGGCGAGCTCCTGCGCCGCCTGCAGGGTGCGATTGACGATGAGCAGCGGAACCCTCACCTCGTTCAGGACGGCGGCACAACGGCGCGTCATCGGCGACACGCCCAGCAACGCCACGCGCCCGGGACGGCCGCCGAGGTGCTGCAGCACGCGGTCGGCCGCCAGATCCCCGAGCGAGGGTGACCGCACCCCGGCGCTCAGGCGGCGCACGCGCCGCGCCATTCCCAGTGCCTCACCCATGAGGCGGTCGAGGACCGGCCCGCAGGTGTGTGCGGCGCGCGAATCCTCCCACGCGCCGCGCAGCTGGGCCGCGATCTCGTGCTCGCCGAGCTGCGCGGAATCCAGCCCGCAGGCGAGCAGCAACAGGTGCTCGACCGCCGCCTCACCGGTCCAGGCGCGCAGGATGCGAGTGGCCTCCCCGGGCTGCGGGTCGCGGCCGGTCAGAATGCGGAACACGTCCTGGCGGGAATCCCCGGCCGCCGTACCGTCATCGGTGGCGTACACGACTTCGACGCGATTGCAGGTGCCGACGTAGAGAATCTCCGCCGCCTTGAGCAGCGTGCGCAGTGCCGGCAGCCGCGCCGGGACTTCCGTCCTCGGCACGGCAAAGCGGGCTACCTGGTCGACGCCCGCGTGGCGATAGGACAGGCCGACCACACCGATCTGGTGCATTGCGGGAGCTTACCCGCCGGGACCCGGGGCGAATGTCACGGAACGGTCACAGGCTGCGGGAACGGTGCCCGCCGGCACAATCAGTGTTATTTTCGCAAAGCGACATGCACCCGCAGCGAGGCAACACATGAGTGGATGGCACATCGCCCAACTCAACGTCGGCCGCATCCTCGCGCCGACGGACAGTCCACAACTGGCCGAATTCATGGCCGCGCTGGATGAGATCAACGCCCGCGCGGAAGCGACGCCGGGCTTCATCTGGCGACTGCAATCCGACAGCGGTAACGCCACCGATATCCAAGTCTCCGAAGATCCGAGTTTTCTGGTGAACATGTCGGTGTGGGCGACGATCGAGTCGCTGTTTGATTTCGTCTATCGCTCGGCCCACACCGCCGTGATGGCGCGCCGTCGCCAGTGGTTCGAGAAGCCCACCGAGGCGTACCAGGTTCTGTGGTGGGTTCCCGCCGGTGAGGTTCCGAGCGTGCGCGAGGCGCTCGAGCGGCTCGATCACCTGCGCCGGCACGGACCGACGCCGCAGGCGTTCACGTTCAATCGACGCTACCCCGCGCCCGGGGAGCTGGGTGCTCCGCAGGACATGAAACCGGAAGGCTACTGCGCCGGCTGGCGCTGACCTATTCCCCGACCTTGAGCACCACGCGAAAGCGTGCCTTGCCGCTCATCATGCGCTCGTACGCCGCCTGGGCCTGCTCGAGGGGATAGATCTCGTTCGTCGAGACCACACGGTTGAGCTGGCTGAAACGCAGCGTGTCCTCCGAGTCCACTGCGGTTCCCGAGTACCAGCCCTTCACGGCTGCGCGCTTGCCGAGCAGCTCGAGTGAGTTGACGGTGAGGGCGCCGACCGCGCCAATGACCATCAGCGTCCCATTCACACCCAGTCCCCCGACGATCGCCTGCATGGCCTCGGCGCTCGTGACCGTGGCGATGATGGCCGTGGCGCCGCCGAGCGCCTGCAGTGCCGCCGCCGGGTCGCTGCGCTCGGAGTCGATGTAGTCCTGCGCACCGAGCGAGCGCGCCAGCGGCTCCTTGTCGCGACCGCGATTGACCGCCACCGTATGGAAACCCTGGCGCGCGGCAAACTGAATCGCCAGATGACCGAGTCCGCCCACACCATGGATGGCAACCACGTCCCCGGGACGCGCACCGCAGTGCCGCAGCGCATTGAAGGTCGTGATCCCGGCGCACAGCAACGGCGCCGATTCGACCGGATCCATGTCCCCGGGCAGGCGTGCGAGGGCTGAGGCACGCGCCAGCATGTGAGTGGCATAGCCGCCGTCACGCGTGATGCCGGTCGCGCCCTGAACGTTCTCGCACGCGAAGGAGTTCCCGTGCCGACAGCGGCTGCAGTGGCCACAGGCGCCGCTGTGCCAACCGACTCCGACACGCGTACCGAGCTGCCAGCCATCGATATCCGCGCCGAGCGCCTCGATGGTGCCGATCACCTCGTGCCCCGGCACGCGCGGATACGTGAGTCCCGGCATGTGGCCGGTCACGACCATCGAGTCGCTGTGACACACGCCGCAGGCGTGCACGCGAATTCGAACTTCGTGACGGGCGGGCTGCGGCACCGGGCGCTCCTCCACGCGCAACTGACCGCCCGGCTGTGCAACGACCATCGCGCGCATGGCTGGCATGGCACTCTCCTTGATCTGCGCAGGAGATTCGCGCCTCGCGGCCCACCGGTCAAGCGGACCGGATGCTGGGCCGCGCAGTGCACCGAGAGCTAAGCCGGCGGCTTTGGCGTGGTCAGCGGGTCGACATTCGCCGCGGACATGGGTGAAACACCCTCGTTGACGATTCGAGCGATTCGGCCTAACTTTCGCCGCCACTACCTGGGGAGATCAAAAATGAGATCGAACGTCGTTCGTGCCCCGTTGCTTGGTGCCGTTGTCTTTTCAGGGGCGATTTGCTGGACGCAGTCTGCCTTCAGCGCACCACCGCAAGTGATCGATGACTCGCAACTGCAGGCGCTGACGACGACGACCGGCGGGGCCAGCGTGCTGCCTACGACGCGCACGATCCCACACTGGTGGGGATCAACGCTGGACCCGCACAATGCGATCACCTACGGCTACAACATGGTCGGCGCCGACCCGAACAAATGCTCTGGCTCGGGTTGTTCGGTCACGATCGAAGTCGACATCACCCCGATTATCGTGAATATCGATGGACTGACGTTCAGCGGCAGCGACGTCCTCGCTCCGACGCTCTCATCGCCTCAGTTCGCGCTGCACGACTATGGCTCCACGCCGTTCGCGACCGCCGGTGCGTCCAACGTGCCACGAGGACCAGGCGGAGCCCTCTCCCAGGAGGACGCGGGCAATCTGCTGCAACTCCAGGACGCGACCATGCGGGCGCAGTTCAATAAAACCGGTGTAAGCAACTACCATTTGATTCTGCACCCCAACGTCCTGGCGCCCGTCACCATCAACGTGCCGAACAATCAGGGCGTGCTGCTGCAGAGCGGTCGCGGTGTTGTCTTTGCGGACGTCAACATCAGCTGGTGGTCAGCGCAGATCCAGAATCTCGAGACCAAGGCCGACCCGACACGCCTGGCGCTTTATCTGACCGACAACGTGATGCTCTATACGGGCCACTCGGTGTTGAACTGCTGTGTGATTGGTTATCACGGGACGCGTGCCGCCGGTTATGGCGCTGGCAGCACAAACAGTAACGGCAATGCCGTCGTACAGACGTTCGCGTGGGCATCGTGGGTCCAGCCGGGCCTGTTCTCGCGACCCAACGGCGGCACTGACTGGGCGCTACAGGACATACACGCCCTCAGCCACGAGATCTCCGAATGGGCCGACGACCCGTTCGTCAACAATTCCGTGGAGCCGTGGCTGACGCCGACTGCGCCGCAGTACGGATGCAGCGGCGTGCTCGAGACAGGTGACCCCGTCGTTGGCATCGGATTCGCCATCGGTACGAACGCCTTCGAACAGGGACCGAACCCGAACGGCACGCAGAGCGCAGACAGTTACTACCACCCGGAGGACGAGGTATTCCTGCCTTGGTTCATGCGGCTTGCGCCAAACATGGTGTCGGAACCGACGCAAAGTGCTTCGGCCAACGTTGGCCGCTACACCTTGATGGGCGACCTCAACCCCTTCGCGGGATTCCGCCAGCCGGCAACGGGGTGCAACTAGACTTGCGGCTTGCCGATCGACCTCATCCTCCAGTGAGCTAGCCCCGGGAGGGCAGCGCGCGCTGCTCCACGCGGGAGCGACTGCCCGGCCGGTCAAGCAGACCGCATGCCGGGCGGTGCTGACACCTGCGCGCGCAACAAGGATCAGAGCTGCCCGCGGCTCGCGAGCCGAACTGCAAACTGTCGGCCACGAATCTGTCACAACCGGGTGGTAGCTTCCCGGCGCGGCCCACGGATCTGCCTGGAAGTTACAACTGCCGCCAACGCTGGAGGTCTTACCCGATGAGACTCAACAGGCTCGCGGCCGCGATGTCGCTCGCGGTGTCGCTGTCCATCACCGCGCAGGCGCTCGCCATGGAGCAGCAGGACGTACGGCACGTCCTGCTGATCAGCGTGGACGGCATGCACGCGCTCGATGTGGCGCGCTACGTCGAGAGCCACCCGAACTCGACCCTGAAGCAGCTGGCGGGGCACGGCATCACCTACAGCAACGCCCGCACCCCGGCGAACTCGGACTCATTTCCGGGTCTGCTCGCGCTGGTGACCGGCGGCTCGCCCGTCACGGGCGACCTGTTTTATGACGTGAGTTACGATCGCAGCTACTTCGCAAACGGCGACTCGACCTGCTCGGGCGCGGTGAGTGACTCGGCACCGGGGGCCGGCCAGAGCGCCGGCCGGGGCAGCCCGATCGCCTTCGACGAGTCGATCGACCTGTACGGGACGGACCCCGTGACCGGCCTGCCGCTGTCCAGGAACATGATCAATCCGAACTCCCTGCCGTTCCAGATCGATTCGAACGGCCACTGCATGCCGGTGTATCCGCACAGCGCGCTGAAGGCGAACACGATCTTTGAAGTCGTCAGGGGACACGGCGGCGTGACCGCCTGGGCCGACAAACACCCCGCCTATGACCTGGTCCGCGGCCCGTCAGGGGCAGGCCTCGATGATCTCTACACCCCGGAGGTCACCAACGTCGGCGGCCTGGACAACACCGTCAGCGTGATCTGCACCCACGAGAACGACCACCTCAAGACGCTCGGTATCATCGGCTGGATTCATGGGGTGGCCCACGACGGCACGCCGTTGAAGGGTGTCCCGGCGGTGTTTGGCTCGGATTACCAGGCCGTCAGCGTCGGTCAGAAGGTCTCCCATGACACACCGGATCCCTCCTGCATCAACCCCTCTACCGCAGCCGACGCCGCACGCCTGTCGGGTCACCCGGGTGGGTACGTCGACGGCTCGGGTACTCCCACCGACGTGCTGAGCTACGCGCTCGAGGCCGTCGACGCTGATCTGGGCTCTATCGTCGATGCGCTGAAGCAGCAGAATCTTTACGAGTCGACCCTGATCATCATCACCGCCAAGCACGGCCAATCGCCGATCAACCCGCTCAAGATCAACAAGCCCGGCCACTTCGCCGATCTCGTGGCCGCCCTGACGGCGGCCAACATGGCCGAAACGGCCGCGATGCAGGCCGTGAACATCGCCGCTAACTGCAGCAACGGTCCCTGCGGATTCATCAGCGACGATGACATCGCGCTGATCTGGCTGCAGGACCCGACGCAGGCCGCGAACGTGGCCGCGCTGATCAACAACCACGCCAGGGAACTGTTCGTCGACGAAGTCATGGCCGGTGATGAGATCAAGCTGAAGTTCCACGACCCGATGCACGACAATCGCACGCCGGACATCATCGTCCAGCCGCAGTACGGTGTGGTGTACACCTCCTCGACGAAGAAGAACGCCGAGCACGGCGGCTTCAGCTTCGCCGACACCAATGTCGGACTGATTGTCTCGCACGCACACCTGCCGGCGCAGACCATCAGGACGCTGGTGCTGAGCTCTCAGGTGGCGCCGACCATTCTGCACTCCCTGGGGCTGGACCCGAAGGAACTGAAGGCGGTGCGCGTCGAAGGTACCGGGGTTCTCCCGGGCCTCCAGGGATGGAGCGGGCGATGGGAATCGAACCCACGTTAGCAGCTTGGGAAGCTGCAGTACTACCATTGTACGACACCCGCTGAAGCTACCGATTTTAGTCGGCCTCCCGCAGACTCGGCAACGCATCAAAACGGATAGTCGATGCCGCTGAATATCGCGGCCTTGCCACGGGCAAGACCGAAATCCAGGTAGCCGACGATGAAGGGATTCGCCACGCCGCGCAGGCCGAACCCCGGGGTGGCGTGCAGTTTCGAGAACGGGCTCGCGCCGAGCGCCGCGAACACCTTGCCGGCATCGAGGAACGGGGCCACCTCCACGCTAAAACGGGTGCCGAAGGCGTTCAGGTTCACAACCCTCATGCGCAGCTCCAGGCCGGTCGCGAACATATTGCGGTCGATGAAGCGGTCGGCGCCGTAGCCGCGCAGCGGCTCACGCTCGGCGATCACGCTGCGGTCACCGCCGAGGCTCGAGAGTGCCCAGAACGGCGCGTTGCCCGCCGAGGGCATGTAGCGCGCCGCCGCGTGCCAGGCCAGCGTGAGGTCCGGGCCGAGAGCCCAGTAGTGACGCGCGTCCGCGCCGAAGAAGCTGTAGGAGACCGAGCTGCCCGCGGCGCGGCTGACGAAGCCGTCGTAAATGATGTAGCGCGCCCCGCTGTGTGGAATGACGGGCGCATCACGGGTGTCGTAGGTGAGCATCGCGCTGTGCTGCAGCTCGTGCTCGCTGCCGATGCCCTTGAGTCCCGGAAACAGTGTGCCGATCGAGGGCAGTCCGCGCAGCACCGCCGGCAGCACCTCGACATAGCGCGGGCGCACGACGTAGGCGAGCTGCAGCCTTGGGGTGAAATTGTGCCCGATCGATGCGGCTACCAGAGCCTGGTTATCGACATAGGAGGTCTCGTTCGTCCGCAGCGACTCGTTGCCGAGACCGAAGAAGCGCGGCGTGCCGCTGCGGTCGTAGATCGCCTCGATCGACCATGACAGCGCGCCGGTGCGCGTCTGGCCCGTCACGTAGCGGCCGTCGAACTCGCGCTCGACGCGCTGCTTGAGCCCCCCCACCACCGACCACTGCGTGTCCGCGGACGGGTAGCTGAGAACCCGCATGCGGCTGCCCAAGCCGAAATACTGGCTGTGGATGATGTCGGGAGCGATGATTCGCTCGATCTCCTCGCGGCTGTTGGTGTGCAGCCAGGTGGGAATGACGCCCAGCGTCAGTCCGTTGTGTGGCTCGGTGTCGAACTCCGGGATCGGGATGAAGGGCGCCGTCGCGGGATCGAGCCAGCGCGCGAGCCCTGAGGGCGGGGGCGCGACCGCGGCAGCCGGCGCCGCACGCTCCGGCGCAGGCTCCTGCGCACGCGCGCCGTAAGCGCCAGCCAGCAACGCGAGCGCGCAGGCCGCGGCGCATCGGCCTGGCCCCTTACGCCACGGCACGGTCGCGATCGCCTCAGGGCGCCGGGTTCCAGCGATGGGTTCCCTCGAGGGTCCCGTAGGCGCCCCGGTAGTTGACGTCCTTGATGACATTGATTGGATCTCGTCCTGCCAGGCATAGTCTGCCCGCAGCAACAGATCCCCGGCCGGCGTCGGGACCTGGTAGCTGCCGGCAAGCAGCGCCTGCAGCCGCGCGGTCTGTAAACGGCGTTGCCCGAGAGTAGCGCGCATTCGTCCAGTTGTATCTGCCGTAACAGCGCGACCAACACCAGCTTCGCCGCGGGGACCGGAGCGCAGGTCAGGCTGGGCGCGCCGGCGGCACACGTGGCCGGAATTGCGGCTTCAGTGTATAAACCGGGCACCACTGACAGGGACGGACGGGGAGGTTGCGATGCAATCCGTGGCTGTCCTGCACCCTCATCTGCTGAACTGGCGCGAGCCGCCCGTGTGGCCCTTCGTGTGGCGCGGCGTGTTGCCACTCGCCGCCCTGGCGTTGACGGCCTCATTCGCAGCGGGTCCCGTGGCGCGCAACTGGATCGAAGGCGCAGTGCAACGCGAGACGCGCGTTCAGCTCGACGCCGCGGGATTTGGCTGGGTGGGTCTTTCGGTCTCCGGGCAGAGCGTGACGCTCTCGGGCGAGGAGCCGGACCCGGGGGCAGGCGGGCGCGCAATCGCCGTGGCGAGGTCGGCCCGCTGTGGCACGTGGATCGGCCGCCGCACCTGCGCGGTGAGCGTTGCGGGCGGCTTTACCGCACCCGCCCCGCCGGCGAGCGCCGCCGCAGCGCCCCCACGGACGGCGGCGCAGGCCTGTGAGCGCTCATTAGCCGGCGTGCTGGCGGGCGGGCAGATCGAGTTTGCCAGCGGCAGCGCCGCGATCGAGGCACGCAGCGGTCCGCTTCTGGATCGACTGGCGCAGGAAGCCCGCGGCTGTCCCGGCACCCTGCGCATCGAAGGCCACACCGATCCGGTCGGGCGCTCGGGGTTCAATCGCCGCCTGAGTCAGGCGCGTGCAGCGGCGGTGCGCGATGCGCTCATCGCCCGCGGCGTGCCGGCTGAGCGGCTGCGGGCGCGGGGGTTTGCGGCGCGGCGACCGATCGCCGACAACACCACCGAGAGCGGTCGCGCACGCAACCGCCGCATTGAATTGCACGTTGTGACTGCCGAGTGACTTTCCCGGGTGGAGGGGCGACATGGGCTTTCTCTTGGCGAAAATTCTGTTCCTGCTGGTGCTGGCCGCCGCCTGCGGCGCCTTGTTCAGCTACTGGTGGTTCCGCCGCCATTACGAGGACGTGACGCTCGAGTACGCGCGCTCGCGCGATGAGTGGGCGAGCTGGCGCCGCGGCTTCGAAGCGCGCCTGGCGGCGCTCCCGGAGGTCGATCTGCAGCCGCTGCGCGAACAGATGGCGGCGGTGGGCGAGGCGGTGCGCAACATCGATCTACCCATACCCGAGCGCGTCGACCTGGCGTCACTGCATTCGCGCCTCGATGACATCGAGCGTCGCATCGGCGACCTCCACCTGCCGGAAGCACCCGATCTGAAGCCGACGGAACAGCGCTTGACCGCGATTGAGCACGCGCTGTTCCCCGTGCAGACCCGCCTGGATGAGCTCGAGAGCGCCGTGCGGGCGTTTCACGTGCCGCCGCCCCAGACGGTGGACTTCGGTCCCGTGCTCGAGCGGTTTGGCACGCTGCAGTCGCATCTGGAGAATCCGCCGGCGCCGAAGGCCGCGGTACGCGAAGGCAGCCGCAATCTGCTGACGCACCCCGGGCATGGCAAGCCGGACGATCTGACGCAGATCAAGGGTGTGCCGAAGGTTCTGCAACGCAAGCTCCATCGGGTCGGGGTGTTCTACTTCTGGCAGATCGCCGAGTGGTCCCCCGAGGACGTCAGGTACGTCGACAGCAAGCTCGCGCCCTTCAAGGGTCGCATCGAGCGCGATGCGTGGGTGAGTCAGGCGAATGAGCTGGTCGCCACCCCGAGCGCTGCGCCGCGGCCCACCGAGCACTGATCGACGGGCTTACCGCGCGCCTCTCAATGCTGCGCCGCGCGCAGCTGCAGGAACTCCTGGTAGACCGCCTCGATCGGGATGGCGAAGCCGATGCCCTGCGCCCCCTGCAGCACCAGCGTATTGATGCCGACCACCTCACCATTCTCGCGGATCAGCGGGCCGCCGCTGTTGCCGGGATTGATCGGTGCGTCGGTCTGCAGGAAGCGCTCCTGACCGGCACCGCGATTGCCGGAGAAGATTCCCGACGTCACGCTGTAAGCCAGCCCCGAGGGGTTGCCGATGGTGTACAGGCGCTCGCCCTGGGCGAGAGTGCCCGAATTCCCCGGCTCGAGGTGCGGACAGTGCTGGGCGGGCAGTTGAAAGATCGCCAGGTCGCGGTTGTCGGCGTACTGGGCGTGGAGCGAGCTGAACGCGGTGCCGTCCACCACTATCGCGGTGAAGCCGCTGCGGCCTGAGCCTTCCACTTTATCGCTGATGGCGTGGTTGACGCGTGCCGGCAGATCGGCGAGCTCCTCCTTCATGGCCTGGATGCGATCGTCGATTTCGATCAGCTGCAGGTTCGTGCCGGGCTGCCCGGTGAGCGAGCGCCGCAACTGCAGCTGCTGGGTGATACTCGCGCGCAGCTGCTGCTCGGCGACGGCGATGCGCGTGCGCATCTCGGCACTCGAGACCACCGTATCGGCCACCCGTGCGCCGTCGGTCTCCACCACGTGCCGATTGGTGATCACATGACAGTCCCCATCGATGATGAAGCCGGACCCCATGCCCCAGCCGGTCTTGATGAATACGGTGGCATTGCGCGCGGTCTCGATGGCGTTGCGCGCCGGAAAGGTTCTTGCCAGCTGGGCCTCGAGACCCCGCAGCGCCTGCGGCAAGGACCCGGCTGCTGAGGGCGCTGGCGGCGCGGCCCCGATCTGCGCGACGCCGCTCGCCGCAGTGGCAGGCAACGCGGGTGTCGCGGGAGAGGTGGCATGGCCGCGCAGGACGTACCAGGCGAGTGCCGTGCTCACTATGGCGGTGAGGGCGAGCGCCCTCCAACCGAAACCACTGACAGGAAGTTCATCGTGCGCCGCGCCTGCGTGGCTTGTGATCAGCGCCTGTTGTTGGGCGAATTTCGCGAAATAGATCCCGCACGATGCGCATTTGACCGTGTCAGCCTGCTGATGTCCGCACTTCGGACAGTCCATGATCCAGCGCTTATACCGCCTCCCCGGCGGGCCGGCCTGGGGCCAGGTCCCAGTTTTGCGCCCGCAAGCGCAGCGGGCGCCCATTGTGGCGCCCTTTATAATGAGGGCATTGCACGGAAGGATCCCATGAGCTCACCGGCCGAGCGTCCCATCGAGCGCGCCGTATGCGTGTACTGCGCCTCCAGCCGCCTCGCCCACCCTGACTATCGGGCCGCAGCCCGGCGCCTGGGTGAGGTGCTCGCCGGACAGGGAGTTGGGATTGTGTACGGGGGCGGCGCGGTCGGCTCCATGGGCGCGCTCGCCGACGGCGCGCTCAGTCACGGCGGCAGGGTGATCGGCATCCTGCCGCGATTCATGGCCGAACTCGAGTGGGGGCACAAGGGACTGACGGACCTGCAGCTGGTCGAGGACCTGCGCACCCGCAAGCACATGATGCTGACGCTCAGCCAGGCGGCGATCGCTCTTCCCGGCGGCTCCGGCACGCTCGAGGAGCTGCTCGAGGCCATCACGCTCAAGCGTCTCGGCCTGTATCTGAATCCCATCGTGCTGGTGAACACCCGGGGATTCTTCACGCCCCTCCTCGATGTGCTCACGCGCGCCGTCGAGGAGCGCTTCATGGACCCGCGGCACCTCATGATGTGGCAGGTGGTCGGCACACCGGAGGAGGTCCCGGAGGCGCTGGCCAGCGCGCCCGCCTGGAGCGCGCAGGCCCGCAGCTTCGCCGCGGTGTAGGCCGCGAGCCGCTCAGGCGTGGGCGCGGCGCGCGGCCGCCAGGTCAAACGGCAGCGTGTGCAGCCGGATCCCCGTCGCCGCCCGCACCGCGTTGGCTACCGCCGGTGCGATCGGCGGCGTCCCCGGTTCCCCGACACCCGAGGGCGGATTCGTGGAGGGCACGATGTGCACCTCGATCACGCGTGGCATGTCGTTGATGCGCAGCACCTGATACTGGTGGAAGTTGGTTTGATCGACGTGTCCGTCGGTGAGCGTGATCTTGCCGTACAGCGCCGCCGACAGGCCGTAGCCGATGCCGCTCTGCATCTGTGCCCTGATGACGTCGGGCGTGACCGCGATGCCGCAGTCGACCGCGCACACCACGCGATCGACCGTGATCTTGTCGCCCTTCACCGTAACTTCCGCCACCTGCGCCACCACCGAGCCGAAGGACTCGTGCACGGCGACGCCGCGCCCGCGCCCCTTCTCCTTCGGGAACGGCGCATCCCATCCGGCCTTCTCCGCCGCCAGCTTGAGCGCGCCGATGTGACGCGGATGTTTGCCGAGCAGCGCCATGCGGAAAGCGACCGGGTCCTGTCCCGCCGCGTGCGCCAGCTCATCGATCATCACTTCCTTGGAGAACGCCATGTGCGTGTTCTCGACCGATCGCCACCACAGGACGGGCACGCCGACTTTCGGCTGCGACCAGCTTACCTGTGCATCGGCGAGGTCGTACTGCTCGGCGGCGCTGCCCCCGACCGCGGTCGGATCGACGCCGTTCTTGACCATCATGGCCTCGAACGGCGTACCGATGATGATCGACTGGCCGACGACGCGCTGGCGGTAGGCGACCTTGCCGTCCTTGCCGATGGCTGCGGTCACGCGGTGATAGTTGAGCGGCCGGTAGCGGCCGCCGGTGATGTCGTCCTCGCGCGTCCAGATGAGTCGCACCGGATATTTCCCGCCGGTCGCCTTGGCGATCGAGGCGACTTCGGAAATGTAGTCCGACTCCGGGTTCGCGCGCCGCCCGAAGGTGCCGCCGGCGGCGAGCGTGTTGATGGTCACCTGCTCGGGCTTGAGGCCCACGGCCGCAGCGGCGTTCGCCTGGTCCACCGTGTGGAACTGGCACCCCGCCCAGATCTCGCACTTGTCGGGACTCAGGCTGCATACCGCAGTCAGCGGCTCCATCGGTGCGTGCGCAAGGTAGGGAAACTCGAACTCCCCCTCCAGGCGCTTGGCCGCATGCGCCAGGGCCGCCTCGACATCGCCCGCCTGCACGACCGTCACCGCCTCCTTGCCGCGCGCGAGCGCCCGGTACTGCTTCATGAGCTCGGCGGTGCCGCGTTTCTCGGCGCCTGACTCGTCCCAGGTCACACTCAGCGCCTCGCGGCCCTTCTTGGCCGACCACATGTCGCGTCCCACCACCGCCACGCCGCGCGGTATCTGCACCACGTCGACCACGCCCGGGAGGGCCTTGGCCTTGCTGGCGTCGAACGAGATCACCTTGGCTCCGAAGCGCGGCGGCCGCATGACCACCGCCGTCATCATGCCGGGCAGCATGACGTCGATCGCGAACTGCTGTTTGCCGGTGGACTTGGCGCGCGCATCGAGCCGCGGGAGCTTCTCGCGGCCGATGATCTTGAACGTGCCGGGATCCTTGAGAGTGACCTGCGTCGGCACGGGCTCCTTTGCGGCCAGGCCGGCGAGCTCGCCGAACGTCGCCTTGCGGGCCGCGCCGGCGTGTGACACCACTCCCTCGCTCACCTTGATCTCAGCCGCCGGCACACCCCATGCCTTGGCGGCCGCGGCCACCAGCATGGCGCGCGCCGTGGCGCCCGCCTCGCGCAACTGCTGCCAGGAGTTGGCCACCGCTGTCGAGCCGCCCGTGAGCTGGACTTTGCCCCCCATTGCGAGATTGCCGTACATGGGCACCCTCGCCGGTGCGCTCTCGACGCGCATCTGCTCCCAGGACGCATCCAGCTCCTCGGCGACGATGGCCGGAAGCCCGGTCCAGACGCCCTGGCCTGCCTCCAGGTGTTTGCAGATCACGGTAACGGTGTTATCGGGTGCGATGCGCAGAAACGGCATCGCCAGCGGCCCTGATGCAGCGCCCGCGGCGCCGCCGGGGCCGGTGCCGCATCCCGGCATCAGGATGCCGAGGGTGAGTCCCGAGCCTGCAAGGGTGGTGAGCCGCAGGAACTGACGGCGGGTCAGCTCGGAAGGCGCAACCGCCGCGGCGGACGCTGCGGCGACTTCGGTATGGCGGAAGTACATGGTGCACTCCTCCTAAGCGGTGGCGGGCGCGCCGGATGCCAGGGTTTGGGCCGCCTGATGGATGGCGGCGCGAATGCGCACGTACGTGGCGCAGCGGCAGATGTTGCCTGCCATCGCGGCATCGATATCCGCATCGCTCGGCTTCGGATTGCCCGCCAGCAGCGCCGCGGCCGACATGACCTGCCCGCTCTGACAATAGCCGCATTGCGGAACGTCGAGTCCGATCCACGCGCCCTGCACGGCGTGGCCCGCGGCCGTGCTCAAGCCTTCGATGGTGGTGATCTGCTTGCCCTGCACGGCCGCCACGGGCGTGACGCACGAGCGTGTCGCCTGACCGTCGATGTGCACGGTACAGGCGCCGCACAGGGCCATGCCGCAGCCGAACTTGGTGCCGGTGAGCTGCAGATGATCGCGGATCGCCCACAGGAGCGGCATCTGCGGATCGATATCCAGCTCGCGGGTATCACCGTTCACGGTCAGTTTGATCGACATGTGAACGACCTCCGTGTGAGGGGCGGCAAATGAAGCGGAATTGTTCGCGCGCGCACGGAGCGTACGCCATCTCCCGTTCGAGAGACCAGTGCGGGGCGCCGGCTGACACACCGTGCGCCGGTGCCGCACCGCGGGATGAATAAGGCCGGCTTCCCTACGGAAGCCGGCCTTTGCTCAAAGCGAGCCTGCGCCCGTCAGAATTTCTTCAGCACTGAAACGCCGATAGTCCGGGGCTGATTGGTCAGGAAGCCGACGCGGGCGCGCCGCCCGCGCTCGCGATCGAGTGACAGGGACGCGCTCTCGTCGGTCAGATTGTTGATGTAGGCCGCGTACTCGAGCCCCTGGGATCGCAGCCCAAGGCGGAAATTGATGATGTGATACGCGGGCAGCTCCGGGTTGAAGCTGAAGCTCGAGATGGTTGGATTGCCGAACCTGAAGAACAGGCTCGCCGGGACAGTACCGAAACCCGTCACCTCGTCCCCGATTTGCGTGAAGGAGCTGCCGACGTACTGGCCGGTCGCGTTCGCAAAGAAGTCCATGCTGTGAACCAGGGCCGGCAGTGTATAGCCGACGCTGGCGACCCCCTGGAACTTGGGCGCCGTCGGCATGCGCGCTCCGTCCTGAAGCCCACCGATCACGGTCGGAACTCCGTTCACGGGTTCGAGGACCGTTCCGCTCAGCTTTGCGTCCGCGTAGGTTGCCGACACCCCGAAGTCCCAAGTCTGGTTGGGGCGGGCGAACAGCTCGGCCTCCAGGCCCTTGACTTTGGCCGGCACGTTCACCGTCAGGCGCGACGAGCAGTTGCCCGCATCGACGCCCGCCTGCAGATCCTTGATGTCGGTGTAGAACGCCGCGACGTTCAGTGTGACGCGGTGGTCGAGGAACTGCATCTTGGTGCCGAGCTCGTAGTTTGTCGCCCACTCGTTCTTCCACTTGACCGGCAGGCCCCCGTAGGTCGCGAAATCCACGGCGCCGCAGATCGGCGTGTTGATGGGATCGTTGATGCCTCCCAGTCGGAAGCCGCGCGAGACTTGCAGGTTGAGCTTGACGTCCGGGGTCGCGTCATAGGTAAGGATGAGGCGCGGCGCCACGCCGCTGGAATCCGTCGATCCCAGGACTGGTGCCAGCGTCGCAGCATGGTTGCTGAACAGGCCGGCAAAGTAGACGGACTTGTCTTCGGTGAATTTGAATCCGCGTATGCCCCCGGTCAGCGCCCACTGGTCGGTGAAACGGTAGGTGGCCTCGCCGAATAGCGCGGACTGCTTGAAGTTGTAGTGCAGGTCGGAGAAGAACGGGGTGTCGGCCGGCGCCCCCTGGTCGGCACTGGAGAGCCCCGGGCCGAGCAGACGCAGAATGATCGCATCGTAGCCCGGTGTCGGCAGATCCTGCCCGTAGACCCGATTCAGGTGCTCGAAGAATGCGCCGGCCACCCACTGGAGAGGACCCTTGCCGTTGGAAGACAGCCGCAGCTCCTCGCTGAAGGACCCGATCGCGTTGTGGTCGATCAGTGGCGAGTTGGTCCGGACGTCGGTCGAGGTGCCGCCGAACTGGTAGGTCACGCTACCGGTCAACTGACTGGCGTCGCGCAGCACGACGAGCTTGCGATCGGTATACGAGGTGATCGAGGTCAGCGTGAACAGACCCAGATCCGCCTCGAGCTTGACGTCATAGAGCTTGAAGTCGTCGTCGATCCCCTCGCGGAACTGCCGGTACTGAGTCCGGTCGCCGAGCGGCACCGCCGGCTCGGTGGTCGTGAAAGGGTTGCCGAGAATGTTGTAGAAGTCCGTTCGCGGGTAGCCGTCGGTGTGCAGCTTCTGATAGACGAAGCGCGGCGTGAGACTGATCGTATCGCTCGGCTTCCACAGCAGCGCGATGCGCGTGCCGGTTTTGCGGCCGGTATTGGCGGCTGTTTCGACCGCGCCGTTCGGGCCGAAGGCGTCGATGAAACCGGGCAGGTCGTCGTTGTAAGCCACGAGTCTGAGCGCCGTCGTGTCCGTCAGTGGCAGGTTCATCTCGGCCTTGATCTGCCCGGCGCTGTTACCGTGCTTGACGCTGGCAAGGTCGCCCGCGATCGCCCCGTCTGTGACGCCGAGCTTCGGCTGTGCGGTGATGTAGCGCAGCGTGCCCGACTCCGATCCGGCGCCGAACAGCGTGCCCTGGGGACCGCGCAGCACCTCGACACGCTCCAGGTCGAAGAGCTCCAGGTCGGGCGTGAAGAGCGCAACCGAGATCGGTGATTCGTCCAGATAGACGCCCACCTGTGGCTTCACACCCGGCTGATCGC
>WNFQ01000822.1_pt1 | contig 21353 bp, 17 predicted proteins | sample 5400171 | NCBI WGS metagenome assembly WNFQ01 (sample SAMN13153356, study PRJNA577476) | soil metagenome | isolation source: 20 cm soil under Madrone tree | place: USA:California | collected 2016-06-14 | reverse complement strand
TTGGACGAAAAGCGCGCGATCCAAACTTGCCGGTTTTTTGGCGGGCTCAGCCAAACACGTTTCCGCCGACCATTACCACCGCACTCTGGCCAAAATTAAAGAGGAACTCCAATATTAGACCAAACCCAGGAGGGCATATGCATATGTCTGACGCTCCATTGCAGCGCGACGGCAAAGCCGTTACCAGGTCGCGGTCCTTACAGAGACTCCGAGACAGCGTCCTTTCCGGTGCCAGCATTTTTCTGATTGTCCTCGGATTCGTCGTTTGTTCTCTCAATGCATACAACATGGGGTACGTTAACGCGAAATTGGCGATGGCGCCGATGCCGCGCGAGCTAGCGCGGTTTCAATTACTGAATAAATCTGAAGTGATCGGAATTTTTAGCGGCGCGGGGATCACTTTTGTGGGAATTGTTACGCTCTTTCGTGCCCTGAAAGAACAGCACAGCAGAGTGAGTCCATCTTGATGTGACTTTGCCTGGCAGACCGTGAAAACGCTCCGTCAGGTGCGCTACGCCATGTTAGTAACTTCCGGTTTCGCCGTCACTCGGGCACAATCGCGAAAGTTGACCAGCCGGGCCATACCCCCCGCTTTGCCGATCAATCGGCTACTGGAACCTGAATCCGCTTCGCAAGCCCAGACTTGTCAAGGGGCATTCCGCGTGTGTGATCCCGGGGATTTGTGCGAGGCTCAGAACAACGCTTAGCAACCATGATTCCGCGGAAGAGGCTGAGGGGATCGAGTGGGCGCAGGCCGAGAAAATGACCGCGAAACTGGACGGTGCTCGACAAATGGAAGTCGCAGTTGACTGTGCGCGGTAAGGGGACTATTTTGGCCCCCTTGATAAGCCCACCGACCGCACGCTGAGTTCACCACCATTCCGCGGTCGAGGCTCCCAGGAGGGAACAACATGAGTACTCCCGCGATTCGCATTCTCTTTCTCGCAGTTCTCCTGACGCCGAGCTTGGCGTCGGGACAGAGTGGGGCACAGAACGCCATACCAACGAAACACAACGAAGCTACAGTGGCCGAACTCCAAGCGGACATGGCCTCCGGCGCGCTGACTTCCGAGGGGCTGACCCAGGAATATATCGCGCGCATCCTCGCGCTGGACCAGAGCGGCCCGGGGGTCAACGCGGTGATTGAGCTCAACCCGGACGCGCTGGTGATGGCCCGCAACGCGGACGCGTTACGCAGGCAAGGCATCGTGAAAGGGCCCTTGCACGGCATACCGGTCCTGCTCAAGGACAACATCGACACCGGCGACAAGATGCAAACCAGCGCAGGGTCGTTCGCGCTCGTGGGCATGCCCGCGTTGCGGGATTCCACCGTGGCAGCAAACCTGCGCGCCGGCGGCGCCGTGATCCTCGGCAAGACCAACTTGTCGGAGTGGGCGAACTTCCGGTCTTTCGAATCAATCAGCGGCTGGTCCGGGCGTGGTGGGCAGACGCACAATCCGTACGGCATCGATCGCAACCCCTGCGGGTCCAGCTCTGGCTCGGGCGCTGCGGCGTCAGCGAATTTCGCCGCGGTCTCGTTCGGCAGCGAGACGGACGGCAGCATCGTGTGTCCCGCAAACGCTAACGGCGTCGTGGGCATCAAACCCACGGTTGGGCTGACCAGCCGCGCTGGCGTCGTGCCCATTTCGCACACACAGGACACCGTGGGTCCCCACGGACGGACAGTGGCCGATGCGGCAGCGGCGCTGAGCGTCATCCAGAGCCGCACCTTCGACGGACGCGATCCGGCGACAGGCGGCGTCCCGCTGGGCTGGCAGGGAACGGGCAAGACGCGTCCTAAGAACATCCCGACCGACTACACGAAGTTTGTGAACCCGAGCGGGCTCCAGGGCGCAAGGCTGGGCGTTACGCGCGTAGGGTTGGGTGGATTTGACCCGTTTGTCCCGACGCCACCGCAGGTACTGGATGCGTTTGAGGCGGCGGTGGACGAGCTTACGGCGGCAGGCGCCATGGTGATCGACCTGGATGCGGCAGGTTTCACCTTCGCGTCAGCGGACGGCGAGTTCCTGGTGCTGCTCTTTGACTTCCGCAACGACGTGCGGGCGTACTTTGGCACGCGCGTGGGCGTGCCGGTAGCGGGAGGGACGCTGCAGAGCGCCATCGACTTCGACAATGCCGATGCGGACGTGGAGATGCCGTTCTTCAACCAGGATATCTTCGACCTGGCCAATGCGCTTGCGCCGGGACCGGATGATCCGCAGCCCATCTTCGGCGGGCTTACTTACAACCAGGCGCTCGCGATCGATCACAACGCGGGCGTGAACGGCATCGACGCGGCGATCAGCCAGTTCAATCTCGACGCGGTGGTTTCGGCGACGGACAACCCGGCGTGGTCCACCGACCTGCTCTACGGCGACCACTTCATCTTCGGAACGTCGGGCTTGGCAGCGGGGCCGGGATATCCGATCATACAAGTGCCCGCAGGCTTTCCTAAGCTCTGTGCGTCACTTACGCAGCCGACAAACTGCACGCAATACGGTGTTCCACTCGGGATCAGCTTCTTCGGGACGGCGTTCAGTGAGCCTACACTGATCAAGCTGGCGTCTGGCTTTGAGGCGGCGACGCAGGTGCGCGCTCACAACCTACCGACGTTCGCGGCGACCGCGCCCTCCACGAATATCCAGGGCACGACACTCACGAAGCCGACGCGGCGGGCTGCTCCAGCCCCGACCGGCACAGCGAAGAAGGTGCCACACCACTTGTAGTCCGTTGCCCTTGCGCGCTCTCGTTCAAGACACACCGCATCTGGTGGAGCTGAACGAGGCGCGTGAAAATGTCGGCGGTGCCGATGTCGCCGGCCTTGGCGCCGATATCGGCTAGCGCCTTTTTGCGGAGCTCCGCGAGTTTCGGTAGGAGCCTGCACCGGGCATTTCAGGCCGCCACGCGATAACTCCCAGGTGGTCCGCAATCCGGAAGTGATCCAAGATTGGCTTTCCAAACTGGCCCGGTACCCGCCTTTGCTGTGAATTGACGGCGCTGGATTGCGCCTCGTATAGTCAAAGATTAGTGTAATTGCGCGCGCGTTCACGTGCGCGCTGACAGTGCAAGCGTGTTCAGGAGCAGGATCCGGGATGGCTCGCGAAATCGCCAAGACGTACGAACCGCAACAGATTGAACCGCGATGGGCGGAATTCTGGGTACGCGAACAGCTCTTTCGCGCGGACCCGAATGCGCCTGGGCCGGTGTTTTCGATCGTGATCCCGCCGCCTAACGTGACCGGGTCACTGCACATCGGGCACATGCTGGAGCACACGGAAATTGATATTTTGACGCGCTGGCATCGCATGTGCGGATACAACACTTTGTATCTGCCGGGGACGGATCATGCGGGGATTTCCATGCAACGCGTGGTGGTGCGGGAGCTGGCGGAGCAAGGAATCGATTACCGGACGCTGGGCCGGGAAGAATTTGTGCGGCGCGTGTGGAAATGGAAGGAAGAGAGCGGTGGACAGATCACGCGACAGATGCAGCAGATCGGCGAAAGCTGCGACTGGTCGCGGGAGAAGTTCACGCTGTCGCCGGAGCTTTCGCGCGTGGTGCGCATGGTGTTCGTGCAGCTCTATGACGAGGGGCTGATCTACCGCGCGCATTACATGACGAACTGGTGTCCAGTGTGCTTGACGGTGCTGAGTGACCTGGAGGTGCTGCACGAAGAGCGGCAGGGGCATTTGTGGTATGTGCGGTATCCGGTGGTTGGCACGCAGGAACACGTGGTGGTGGCGACGACGCGGCCGGAGACGATGCTCGGCGACACGGCGGTGGCGGTGAATCCGGAGGACGAGCGCTACCGGCACTTGGTGGGCAAGCGGGTGCTGCTGCCGCTGATGGAGCGGGAGATTCCAGTCATTTCGGATGAGATGGTGGACCGGGAATTTGGCACTGGGGCGGTGAAGATTACACCTGCGCACGACCCTAACGATTTCGAAGTGGGGCGGCGGCATCACTTGCCGGAAATCGATGTGATGACCGACGACGGGCACATGAGCGTGGCGGCGGGCGCTTACGCGGGACTGGACCGGTTTGAGGCGCGGAAGAGAATTGTCGAGGATTTGAAGGCGCGAGGGCTGCTGGAGAAGGTGACGGAGCACACGCACGCGATTGGGTTGTGCGAGCGGAGCAAGACCATCGTGGAGCCGCGGGCTTCGACGCAGTGGTTCTGCAAGATGAAGCCGCTGGCGGAACCGGCGATTGCGGCGGTGGAGAGCGGCGAGATTCACATTGTGCCGGAGAACCGGCGCCAGGAATATTTCAACTGGATGAGGAATATCCGGGACTGGACGCTATCGCGGCAGCTTTGGTGGGGGCACCGGATTCCGGCGTGGTATTGCGAGAATTGCAAGCACGTGATCGTCGCGGTGGATGAGCCATCGAAGTGCGTGAAGTGCGGATCGACGAAGCTGAAGCAGGACCCGGACGTGCTGGATACGTGGTTCAGCTCGGGGTTGTGGCCATTTTCGACGCTGGGGTGGCCTGAGGATACGCCGGATTTTCGCAGGTATTATCCGACCAGCTTGCTGATCACCGGATACGACATCCTGTTTTTCTGGGTGGCGCGAATGACCATGCTGGGGCTGCACTTTACGCACAAAGTGCCGTTCCGCGCGGTGTACTTGCACTCGCTGGTGCGCACGGCGAGCGGGGAGAAGATGTCGAAGTCCAAGGGGACGGGGCTTGATCCGGTGGCGCTGAACCAGCAATACGGAACGGATGCGATGCGATTTTGCCTGGCGTCGATGGCCGCGCCGGGAACGGACATCGTGTTGTCGGACGACCGGCTGGCGAGCGCGCGGAATTTCGCGAACAAAATTTGGAATGCGTCGCAAGGATTTGTATTTGGAAATTTGCAGAAGGTTGACCTGGGCGGCGTAACGCTGGAGGAACTGGCGGCGCCGGAGATTCGAGCGAAGGCGCCTTATGCGGCCGGCGGCGGGGTGTCGCTGGTCGACGCGTGGCTGTTTGCGCGACTCGCGGCGACGATCAGTCTGGTGAACGAGGCGCTGCAGAATTATCGCTTCCACGAAGCGGCGCAGGGTGTGTATCAATTTTTCTGGGGCGATTTTTGCGACTGGTACATCGAATGGGTAAAGCCGGAGCTGCAGGGCGCCGACAAAGAGCGGGTCGTGGCGGCCTGGAGGAATCTGTTTGCGGCCCTGGATGCGGCGCTGAGGTTGCTGCATCCGTTTATGCCGTTCATCACCGAGGAACTGTGGCACGAGTTGCCGCAGCGCCCAGGGGCGAAGTCGATCGCGCTGGATGTGTTTCCGGAGGCGCGGAAGGAGTGGAAAAACGCGGAGGCTTTGGAACAGTTTTCCTTGATTCAGGAAGCGATTGTGGCATTGCGCAACATTCGCGCGGAGATGAAACTTGAGCCGAAGAAGAAAGTGGCGGCGGAATTCTCAAGCTCCGATGAGCGAGCGCGACGGACGATTGAAACCAATCGGGAAGGGATCCTTCGGCTGGCAGCGCTTTCGGACTTGAAGGTGAGCTCTGAACGGCTGCCGCAGTCCGGGGGCGCGGTGCGCTCGACGGCGCTTTTTGAGGTGCGCATCGCGTACCTTACGGAGACCGTCGACGTTGAAGCGGAGGCCGCGCGGTTACGCAAGCAGATTGAGGGATTGGAAAGAGCGATTGCGGCGAAAGAAAAGCAGTTGGCCAGCGCTACATTTCGCAGCCGCGCGCCGGAGGAGATCGTGCGCGGACTGGAAAGCACGCTTGCGGAACAAACAGAGGAATTGCGGAAGCTTCGTTCGCGGTTAGAGGAGCTCAAGACCGCGGCATAGCTGTGAGTGCGATTTGTCATAATCATGAGACGCAGCAAAAAGACGGTGACGGACAGTCTTCCGGGAACGACCGACCGGCGAATCGCGGCATTGGTCACACTGCTGGCGGAAAACGCGACGATTGTAATTAGCGGGGCGCGGGTGGCGCGGGGGATTGGGGTCTCAAGGTCGACGGTATGGAAGTGGGTGGAGCGGCTTCGTGAACTTGGGGTGCGAGTGAAAGGGCATCCTCGGACCGGGTATTTTTTGGAGCGGGTGCCGGACATTCTTACGGCGGACATGCTGCGGCAGCGGCTGAAGGGCAGTTTGTTCGGGAAACGCATCTACCATTTTTTTAAGGTGGACTCGACGAATCGCGTGGCGCTGGAATTGGGCCACGCGGGGGAGCCGGAAGGCGCGGTCATATTGGGAGAGGAGCAAACGGCAGGGCGAGGGCGCGCCGGGCGCGGGTGGCATTCCGAGCGAGCTGTGGGGATTTATGTCACGCTGCTGCTGCGGCCGAAGCTAGCGCCGGTGCAGGCGCCGCTGCTGACGATGATGGCGGGGCTTTCGGCGCATGCCGCGATTCAGGCGCAGACCGGGCTTATGGTGGATCTCAAATGGCCGAATGATTTGCTGATCGGAGGGAAAAAGATTGGCGGGATATTGACGGAGATGCACGCGGAGCCGGGACAAATTCGTTTTGTGATTGTGGGGATTGGATTGAACGTGAACCAGGACAAGTTTCCGGCGGACCTGGCGGGGAGCGCGACCTCGCTGCGCGTGGCGAGCGGCCGGCCGCAATCGCGGCTGGAGCTGCTGGTGCGGTTGCTGCGGGAATTCGAGCGCGACTACAATGATTTTCTGAGCGAAGGGTCGGGCGCAGTGATTGAGCGATTCACCAGAGTTTCGAGCTATACGCAGGGGAAGCGCGTGCGGGTGAGCAACGGCAAAGAAAGTTTTATGGGAACGACCGCGGGGCTGGGGCCGGAGGGATTGCTGCAGGTGAAACGCGACAGCGGACAAGTGACCACGGTGATTGCGGGCGACGTGGCAGAGGCACTGTAGATGCTGCTCACCATCGATGTTGGCAACACGAATACGGTGCTGGGCGTGTTTCGAGGCGAGGAGCTGATCGCCAATTGGCGGCTGACGACCGCGCGGCAGCAAACTGTCGATGAGTATGGCGTGCTGACGCGCAACTTGTTCATACTGGCGGGGCTGGACCGCGACGGAATTGATGGGGTGATCATCAGCTCGGTGGTGCCGCCGGTGAATTGGACGCTGGCGGAAATGGCGCGCATTTATTTTGGACAGAAAGCGCTGTTTGTGGAGCCGGGGGTGAAGACGGGGATGTCCGTACTTGTGGATAATCCGCTGGAGGTGGGTGCGGACCGCATCGTGAATGGCGTGGCAGCGTTTCACAAGTATGGCGGGCCGTGCGTCGTCGTGGATTTTGGCACGGCGATTACGTTCGACGTGATTTCCGAGCGCTGCGAATATCTGGGGGGCGTGATTGCGCCGGGGTTGGGCATCTCGTCGGAGGCGCTGTTTGCGCGGACGGCGAAGTTGCCGCGTGTGGAGATTAAGGATCCCGGAAAAGTGATTGGCACGAACACAGTCACGCATATGCAAGCGGGGCTTTATTACGGCGCCGTTGATATGGTGGATGGGATGCTGGCGCGGATCAAGACGGAGCTCGGGAAGGACGCGACGGTGGTGGCGACGGGCGGGCAAGCCGCGCTGGTGGCGCGCGGATCGAAACACATTCAGCACACGGATGAGTTTCTGACGCTCACGGGATTGCGTATCATCTGGAGCAAGAATCAGGCTGCGGAGCCCGGGAAGGTTGGCGGAGGGTCTCGCGAACCGCGCCCAGTAGCGGAGATGAAGAAAGCGCGGAAGTGAACAGCGCGCCACGCCAAGGCCGTTAGGCCGACGGCTTCAACGACATGGACGGCTGGAACTACTTCAACTACTTCACGGAAATCGAAGAGTATTTTTGGAAGAAACGGGGAGCACATCTGCTGGTGTCGCCGCTGGACTGGGCCATCATGGAGACGTGGCAGAAGGCGGGCGTGCCGCTGGGAGCGGTGCTGAAGGGAATCGATCGCGCGTTTGAAAGTTATGGGCGTTCGCGGCGGGGAGCGGGAAAACCGTTGAAGAGCCTGGCGTATTGCACGGATGCGGTACTGCAAGCCGCGGAAGAGGGGCTGGAGGCAGCGGCGGGCAGCGCGCCGAAGAATGGGCGCGAAGCGAAGGAGCCGTTCCCGCGCGAGGAGTTGAAGGCGTATCTGGCGAGGAACGCGGCTCAGGTTGCGGCTTCGGCAAAGAAAGATGAAGGCCGGAATCCGGAAATGGCTGCGCGGCTGGCGGAGATTGCGGAGTCCGTGCGAAGCAGCGCGTTGCTGCTGGATTCGCCTGCGAAGCTCGATTTCGAGGATTTGGAGCGGCGGTTGACGGTGCTGGACGACAAGATAGCAGCGCTGGTGATGACGCACGCGACGGAAGATTTGCTGCTGCGCATCCGGCGCGAGGTCGATGGACAGTTGTCGGCTTACCGGCGCAAAATGAAAGCGGAGCAACTGGCGCTGGTGGAGAAGAAATACACGCAGAAGCGCCTGCTGGAAGAGTTTGGATTGCCGCGGCTGAGCCTCTACTACTTTTCTTGACTTTCTCTTGAAGCGGGCGCTTTTCTTTCCGCGCGAATCGTCGCAGAATAGGACTACAGGATGCCTGATGAGTTACGCATATCGATTGAGAAGCTTGTGTATGGAGGCGACGGATTGGCGCACGCCGACGGCAACACGGTTTTTGTGCCTTACGTGCTGCCGGGGGAAGAAGTGCGCGCGGCGGCCAAGTCCAAGCGCAAGAAGCTGGTGTGGGCGCAATTGTTGGAGGTGACGTCCGCTTCCGCGCAACGCGAACGGGCGCGCTGCCCGCATTTTCAAACGTGCGGCGGCTGCCACTATCAACACATTCCGGCAGCGGAGCAGTTGCGGCTAAAAAAAGAAATTCTGCGGGAGACGCTGTCGCGGCTGGGCGGCATTCAATGGAGCGGGGCGATTCAGGAGCATGCGGCGGAGCCGTACGGATACCGGAATCGCGCGCAGTGGGCGGTGCGCAACGCGAATCCGCGGGCGATCGGATATTTTTTGCCGGAGAGTTCGGTGATTGTGCCGATCGACGAGTGCCCGGTGCTGTCGCCCTTGCTGGCGAAAACTTTTGGGCAACTGCAGGAGCTTGCTCGCTCGAATCGATTGCCGGAGAAAGCCCTGGAGATTGAAGCTTTCGCTGACTCAGCGGATGCAAAGATCGCGCTGAACGTCGCGTTTGAACGTTTTCCAAAACCGCCGGCGGAGCTGGCGGCGATGTTTCGAGAGGCGTTGCCGCAACTGGAAAGTTTGTTGCTGGCCGACGAGAGCAAGAATCGATTTGAACTGAGCGGGCCCGGATATCTGTTTCACGAAGCTGGGGGATTTCGCTATCGCGTCAGTCATCTATCATTTTTCCAGGTGAATCGATTTTTGATCGACGATGTGCTGCAAACGATGGTTACGGGCGTTGAAGGCGAGGCGGCCCTTGATCTTTATGCGGGCGTGGGCTTCTTCACACTGCCTCTGACGCGGGCCTTCAAGAGAGTGATTAGCGTGGACGCCAACCTGGCGGCTACGCGCGATCTGCACGCCAACGCAGAGAGCGCGGGCGTGCCGGTGATTTCGCACAACGAGCATGCGGAGGAATTTCTGCGGAAGACGACCGAGAAACCCGATTTTGTTTCGCTCGATCCCCCGCGTGCCGGGTTGGGAGCGGAAGTAGCGGCCAAACTGGCGGCGCTGGGACCTGCCGAGATTGCTTATTTATCTTGCGATCCATCGACACTCGCGAGGGATCTTGCGGTTCTGACGGGATCGAAGAAGAGCGGGGCACTTGCGAACGCGGCAACCCGTTATGAAATCGCGGACATGCACCTGTTTGATCTTTTTCCGCAGACTTACCACATCGAGACACTGGTGCGGTTGAGGCGTGCTCCGTGAAGCTTCCGGCTGTGACGATTACCGCAGCTTTTGCGTGCGGTGTCGTTGTCGGCCTGTGCCCGCCGATGGTACGGCTGGCCACTTCATATCTCTGGCTTGCCGCCGGCTTTCTTGCCGCTACTTTCCTTATTGTCGCAGGGATTCTGTTCGTGAGCCGCGCGCGGTTTGGTGTGGCCGCCGTTGTGTCTGGCGTCAGCTGGATCGTCCTCGGTGTCTTGGGGGCGTGGATCGCTGAGCGGCCGCTTCCTAGCACGCACGTCATCAGCCTGATCGAAAATGGGCGAATTGACTTGCGCACACCTCTGAGATGGCGCGGAACGCTGCGCGACGAACCGGCCAAGCTGCCTTGGGGCTTCGGGTTGGAAATCGAATTAGCCGGCGTGGACTATGAGAACTCCCCACTGACGACGCTGGGAGGGTTGCGGCTGAGCTACTCGCCACGGCCAGAGGATCCGCCTCTGCCCGCTCTCCATGCAGGAGACGAGGTGAGTTTCCTCACGCAAGCAAAGCGGCCGCAAGTTTTCCGAGATGAAGGCGCTTTCGACCGCCGAGCGTACCTGGCCACGCAAGGCATCGACTTGGTGGCGACGCTTCGCGCGCCTGAGTTGATCCATCGTTTATCCCCTGCGCCGCGGACTGCCGGCACCGTGCTGGCGCGTACTCGGCGCGAGTTGCGAGAGGAGGTCGATCGGCTCTTTGACGGCCGGCCGGAGGTTGCGGCGGTGCTTCGCGCGATGCTGCTGGGCGACCGCAGCTTTGTCGAGCGGGACGAGGCGGTGGATTTTCAAAAGACGGGCGTCTTCCACGTGCTGGTTGTGGCGGGATTGCATGTGGGTGCACTCGCATTCTTTCTTTATTGGCTGGGCCGAAAGTTGCGGCTTTCGCGGACAGCGACGATGGTGTTCACGCTTACACTGCTGTTCGCTTACGTGGCCGTGATTGAGCAACGGCCGCCCGTGCTGCGGGCCGCAGTAATGACTGCGATTGTCGTGCTCGGGAGCCTTTTCTACCGGAGGCTCGACGTTTTGAATTCGGCGGCGATAGCGGTGCTGGCGCTGTTGGTGGCGCGGCCGCTGGCTCTGCGCGACCCCAGCTTTCAACTGACGTTCTTAGCGATCGGCTGCATCGCAGGGCTCGCGGCGCCCTGGCTGGAGAGAAATGTGCAACCATACGGCAGGGCGCTACGTGGTTGGCGCGACGTGACGCGAGATTCGGCGCATGAACCGCGCGGGGCGCAGTTCCGCATCGATCTGCGGGGCGCGGCAGGCTGGCTCTCCGCGCGAGTGCCGCTGCGGATTGCCGCACCCATGGAAAATGTGCTTGCGCGCGGGATCGGGTTCACGCTGCGGGCTTGGGAACTGATGGTGCTGACACTGGCGCTGCAAATTGGAATGCTGCCGCTGATGGCACGAGATTTTCATCGCATTACGCTGGCAGCACCGTTCGCAAATTTGGCCGCCGTGCCGCTGACGGGCGTTGTTGTGCCACTGGGATTCGTGACGCTGGGCAGCGCGCTGCTGTTCCCGGGCCTGGCCAAGTTGCTCGCGGCCCCGCTCGCTTCCACCACGCTCGTGCTTTTGCACGTCGTGCATTGGTTTGCGCGCTTGCCGAAATGGAGTTACCGGATTCCCGGACCGCATCTCTGGGTTGTAGTTGCTTTCTTCACCTTCGCACTTCTGTTGGCGGCAATTTTGCGAGTTGCTCATCGGTGGCGGCGAAGAATGGCGTCAGCGCTGGGCGGCGGTTTAGTAGCGTGCTCCCTGCTCATTGCGCTGTTTCCGTTTTCTCCAGCATGGTCTGCAGGAAAGCTGGAGGTGAGCGTATTGGATGTTGGACAAGGAGACTCTCTTTTTGTGGTTTCTCCGCGAGGCAAGACGATGCTGATCGACGGAGGCGGCGCTTTCGGCGGGTTCGCAGGACAGCGCGGTCGCGGAATCGATCCAGGGGAGGAGGCTGTTTCGCCGTATCTGTGGTCGCGCGGCTTTCAGAAACTCGACGTTGTCGCGCTGACCCACGCGCACCAGGATCACTTAGGTGGTTTGACCGCGATCTTGGAGAATTTTCAGGTCGGCCAGTTGTGGATCGGCCGCGAGGTGAGCTCGCCCGCGTTAGCGAAGATTGAGCAGATGGCCGGAGACCGGAAAATTCCGATCGAACACGAAGCGCGCGCGAACAGTTTCGCGTGGGACAATATGGAGGGTAAGTTTTTCTGGCCGGAGAACACTCCCGCAGATCCCTCGGCTGCGGCGAAGAACGATGACTCGCTTGTATTGCGGTTGCGATATCAGGAGCACGCCGTCTTGCTGCCGGGGGACGCGGAAAAAGAGGCCGAGCGCGAAATGCTTTCCGAGAGCGGCCGGGATGAGCTGCGGTCGGAAGTGCTGAAGATTGGGCATCATGGCAGCAAGAATTCGACGACTCCGGAATTTTTGGCGGCGGTGAAACCGCGCCTCGCAATTATTTCCGTGGGGGAAGACAATCCGTACGGCCATCCCAATGCCGAACTGCTCGAGCGGCTGGCAAGCTCCGGCGTTCGCGTTCTGCGAACCGACCGCGATGGCGCGGTGCACGTTTTGATGGACGGCAGAGGCTTGGAAGTCACCTGCTTCCTTCCTTGCTTGCCGATAAGTAGCGAAGGTCTAGAGCGAGCGCAAGCGCCAGATCACAACAAGAACCAGGAGCAGCAATAGGAAGCCAATCGCGGCGCGGTACTCGCGATTCCTTTTGTATTGCGCGAAGGAAAACGGAGCGGCAGTCGCAGACGAGAGCTTTGCGGCCGTCGGGCGTGGCAGAAACAAAGGCACGGCTCGCGCGTACTGACGAAATGCGTCGCCGTGATGCTGGTAAAGTTCGCGCTCTTCCTGCCGCATGACGAAGGAATAGAACAGAACGAAATAGCAGAAAAGGATCAGCGCCGACGGCCAGGAATGGGCGGCGATGGCGGCGCCGATGGTTAGGATGAAGCTGCCGAGATAGAGAGGATTGCGCGTGTACGCGTAGGGGCCGGTGGTGGTTAGAACTTCTTGTTTGAGCAGGTGACCCGCAGCGAGCGCGCGAATCCACAGACCGATTGCTCCGACAACGGCGCCGGTCAAAATGCCTTTGGGCGAAGGACGTGCCAGCCACAAAACAACGACGGCCAAGGGATACGACAGGCGTACGCGCCAGCGCGCGAAAAAAGCAGCGGCGCTCATCTCGGAGCACCGATGCAACGAGACACGGCGTCAAACACCTGATCGACGCTGATCGCGAGCATTGACGGGTGTGGTTGTGAGCTACGCTTGTGAGTTGTGCGTACGCCGGAAGCGCGCAACACGATGTCTGAGTGCTCGCTCGGTTGGGTGTCGCCGCCTCGATAAGGCCCATTGCGCGCGGGATCGGTAGGACCAAAGAGCGCGACCGTGCGGGTGTGCAAAGCCGCTGCAAGGTGCAGAGGTCCTGTGTCGCCGCCGACGACGCATACGGCGCCTCGCAAGAGAGCCATCAGCTCTCCGAGATTGCCACGGTAGACAAACGGGCTCGCATCCCCGCTTGCGTTAACCAGTGCTGCTGCCAAATCATCTTCACCGGGCCCGACGTTAACGACGCAGCGCAACTCTAGAGATTCTCGCAAATTGCGACACAACGCTCCGAAGCGCTCGGCGGGCCAGCATTTGGAGCGCCAGCCACCCCCTGGGCTTAGGACAACGTAGCGATCCAGAGCTTCCTCGCGCAGACGGGAACACGCAGCGGCTTGGTCCTCCTCCGGAATCTGCAGGCCCACAGCGGCAGTGCCAAGCTGCGCACCGGCACGTAGCGACAAATCGCCATTTTGCTCGGCTATGTGCTCCTTGCTAGTCTCTACACGCTCGGTGTAGAGCACCGGCACGCCAAACTCACGAATGGTCGCCGAAGCAAAACCAATGCGACGCGCCACGCCGCCGAAGAACGGCAGCATTGCCGACTTCCACAAACCTTGGTAGTCGATCGCGGCATTCCAGGAATTCTGCCGCAAGCGACGGACGGTTTCTCGCAACGAAGACATTTCACGCGTTTCGATGGTCCAGGCATCCGAGGCCAGACGGCTGCTCTGGACCAGAAATGCCCAGCGAGGATGCGTGAGCCAGACGATGCGCGCCGCCGGAAACGATTTGCGCAATGCTGCGACGGCGGGGAAAGTGTGAATGATGTCGCCGAGCGATCCAAGCCGAACCACCAGAAAGCGCGGCTCAGGCATGCGGCGCCTTGCGCACGGAATCGAGAAAGTCGCGCGTCGAATGTTCCTTGGCGTCGCCGACAATCGCTACGCGTACCCCGAGCCGGGAAGATGTCGCACGCTCGGGGACGGTGTCGGTGGTGTAATCCGTTCCCTTGGCGTGAACATCCGGACGTAAATCCTCCAGAAGCGATTTTACGTTAGGCTCGCTGAAGAGCACGACGTAGTCGACAGATCGCAACGCGCCGACCAACGCGGCACGGGCAGTTTCGGGCAGGACGGGTCGACCGGGGCCTTTCAAGGCGCACACGCTCGAATCCGAATTCACGGCAACGACAAGGATATCGCCTTCGCGGCGCGCGCCTTCGAGATAGCGGGTGTGGCCCACGTGCAATGTGTCGAAGCAGCCGTTCGCCAGCACAATTTTCTGGCCGCGCCTGCGATGCTCCGCAAGTAGTTCGCGGAGGCGGTCGCGTGTGACGATTTTGGATTCCGCGACGCGCATGGTTATGAGCCGGAGCCGCCGCCATCGCGGCGAATCGCTTCGAGAAGCTCCGCCCGCGAAACGGTCGCTGTGCCGCGCTTCATCACCACCAGGCCACCAGCGATGTTGGCGATATGAGCGGCCTCCAGGGGCGATGCGCCGCAGGCCAGCGCCAAAGTGTAGGCGGCGAGTACTGTGTCGCCGGCGCCGGTGACGTCAGCAGCCTGATCACTGCCATGAACCGGTATGCGCGTCACGCGATCGCGCGTTTCAAACAGCGCCATGCCGTCGCGGCCGCGCGTCACGAGAAGCGCGCGCAGCTTCATGGCGGCGAGGGTCGCTCGGCCGCAGCGGGTTAACTCGTTGAAGTTCGAGCCGATGGCGGTGTGATGCAAAGCTTCGAGTTCCGCTTCATTTGGGGTGGCCGAAAGGATTCCTGCTTTCGCATAAGCGGCGAGATGGTAGCGAGCGTCCAGCGTGACAAACAGTCCGCGTTTACGTTTCATCGCGGCTTGGCGAACCAAGGCAGGACTGGCAACGCCAAAGCCGTAATCGGAAACCGCCAGCGCGTCTGCGGCGCGAATTTTTGCCGACAAAAGCTGCTGGATTTTCTTGTGCGCGGCTTCGGGGAGGGGGGACTGCGGCTCACGATCCACGCGGAGAACCTGCTGGCCCACGGTGTGCGCCCAGCCGGCGAGGAAGCGCGTCTTGGTTGGCGTGGTCCAGCCTTTTACTCGCGTAATTCCGGAAATGTCCACGCGTTTGCCGCGGAAATATTCAAGAAGCGAGTCGCCTTGGACGTCTTGGCCAACGGCAGTGACGGGAAGCACGCGCGCTCCCAAGTCGGCAAGGTTGTTCGCGGCGTTGGCTCCTCCGCCGGGGACGACCTGGGTCTCGCGGTGGCGCAGAATCAACACCGGCGCCTCGCGCGAGACGCGGGAAATGTCGCCGAACTGAAATTCGTCGGCGACAAAATCGCCGAGCAGAACGACCGTCTTGGAGGGAAATTTCTCGACGCACTCCGCCAGGGAAAGCAGGTCCACGGAGGTCGACGGCGTTTGTGCTAGCTTGCGAGTCATTTCTGCTGCCTCAAGATCCAATCCGCGGCGTCAGCGAGATCCGCTGCGATGAACTCCGGAGGCGCCGGCCAGGTTGCGGAATGCCACTGAATTTCGCCTTCCCCATACCCGGTACGCACCATGATGGCGCGGGCTCCGACACGATGAGCCAACTGGATATCGCCGTAACGATCGCCGACGACAAAGGAGCGGCGTAAATCCAGGCGGTGTTCGCGGGCAGCGCGCTCCAGCATTGCCGGCTTCGGCTTGCGGCACCCGCAGGCATCGTCACCCTTGTGCGGACAATAGTACAGCGCGTCGATATGCGCTCCTCCTTCGGCGAGTTGCGCGGTCATTAATTCGTGAACGGCGCGGACGAGTGACTCCGGAAAATATCCGCGGCCGACGCCGGATTGATTGCTGATCACGATGGCCGGATATTTTGCTTCGTTCAGCCGCCGGATGGCCGCCGCGGCAAAGGGAAACATACGAAAACGGCTGATGTGATTCAAGTAGCCGACTTCTTCGGCGATAGTTCCATCGCGATCGAGGAAAACGGCCGGACGAAGAGACGCGGCTTCAGCCAGAAGCCACCTCCGCAGAGCGGAGCCAGCCACGGGCTGCTGCTTCGACGGCTTCTGGCCGCACGCTTGTCATGCAACGATGGTCAATCGGACAGGTCCGCAGAAAGCACGGGCTGCAATAGGATTTTTCTTGGATCACAGTGCAGCGCGGAGTTATGGGAGCGGTGCCGTGAGGATCCGTCGGACCAAAGATGGCGACAACAGGCAAGCCGACCGCAGCGGCTACGTGCATTGCGCCGGAATCGTTGCCTACAAACAGTTGGCAGCGCGAGAGGAGCGCGGGGAGAGCGGCGATTGCTGTTTTGCCAACCAAACTAATCGAGGGGCCTCTTATTCCGGCGGCAATCGTGTCGGAAACTTTCTGCTCGGCTGCTGTTCCAAAGAGAATTACATCCGCGTCCGTGTGGAGGCGGAAACGGTTCACAAAATCAGCGAAGCGATCCGGCGGCCAGCACTTCGCGGAACCGTAAGAGGCCCCGGCACCAATGGCAATCCGCGCTGCATTAGGGCGAGCGCCCGCAGATGACAAAGTTTTTTCCGCTTGGCGGCGACGTTCTTCGGAAACGTCGAGCGTTATGAAGGATTCACCCGGCAACGAGTTGATCCAGCCGGCGCGGCGCAAAAGCTCGAGATAATAAAACTGTTCATGCGCCGGAATTTCACCGAGCTTTGGAACGGGAATCTTCTTAGTCAGCAACAGGCTGCGCCCATCGCGCGCGTACCCGACGCGTTCGGGAATACCGGCTCGCCAAGCAATCCATGCGGCATCAAAGGCGTTCTGAAGCAGCAAAGCGACTTCAAAGTTCTGCACTCGTAGATCTTGTGCTAGGCGCTCGCGGCCGCTTATGCCTGCGTGTACCCCTTTCGGATCGTAAGAAATCAGTTCGTCGCAGATGCTCTGGCCGCGATAAGTGTCCGCAACATAGGGACGAGCAAGAATTGAAATTTTGGCGTCCGGAAAGCGCCCGCGAACCGCCCGCAGCGCGGGTAGCGCCATGATGGCGTCGCCTAGCCAATTTGTGGCACGGATTAATATTTTCACGCTGCCGCTCCCTGACGAGCCGCAAGCTTACGGCCGATCGCGGCGAGCAGTTCACTCTCGGCAGTAAAAACTAAATCGATGACTGCGATCCAGATCGGTAAGCGAAGATTAGTAGAGAGCAGATTCTCTGCGTCCTTTTCCGTGGTAACTAAGCCCACAGCGCCGCAAGCTTCGGAACGCAACTGGAGCTGCTCCAACTCCCGCGACGAATATTTGTGGTGATCGGAGAAGGATTTTTTCTCCGCGATGGGCACATGCCAGCGGCTCAGATCGTCAAAGAAGGCGCCAGGGTTGCCAATGCCGCAGAAGGCAAGGAAAGGCCCGGAGCCGATTTCAAGGTATTTCTGGTCCGGGTCGGATCCAAACCGTCGAAAGCCAAGCAGTCTCGTCTGCGCATAAAAGATGGAGAAGGTGTGAGCATCGCCAGCTTCAATAGCGGGTCTCTCAAATTTTCGCGACACCACCAAGATATCAGCCCGGCGGCAGGCAGCAAGGGGCTCGCGCAGCGAGCCAGCCGGGAGCAGCCACTCGTTCTTTAGTTTGCATGAACCGTCCAGCATCACAATCTCCAAATCCCGAGCGAGTTGCAGATGTTGGAAGCCGTCGTCCAGCAGGAAAACATCGACTACGTTTTCGGATAGCAGCCGACTTCCCGACGCAAATCGATCAGGACCGACACCGAATAGGACCTTGCCATCAAGTCTGTGCCTTAACAGCTCAATTTCGTCGCTCCTGCCCTGAGAGCCATGGTAACCGCGACTGAGAATAGCGACTCTCTTCCCCTCAGTTAAGAATTTTTCGGCGAGCCACAAGACCATAGGAGTCTTGCCGGTTCCGCCGACAGTCAAATTCCCCACGCTGATTACCGTTGCATTTAGCCGCTTAGGCTTAAGCCATCCGCGGGCGTAAAGGCGATAGCGGCAGCGAACATAGATTCCGTATACCTGAGAAAGCGGCCAGAGCAAAATGCGAAGGAGCGGCGGCAGGTTCATCGGGCTGAGCTGCCTAGATATTTGGAGATTTCGGCGAGGGCGCGCTCGGTGGCGCCGCGGCTGCTATCCACTAAATGTTTCGCGTTCTCGCCCATTTTGTGGCGGCGCTCCGGATTGCGCAGCAGTTCGATCCAGGCTACACCCGCGTCTTCGGGACTCTCCACCTGGATGGCCGCATCGGCGGCAACGAAGCGCGCGGCAATCTCCGCAAAATTCTCCATGGACGGCCCGAATACCGGGATTTTACCGAACGCCGCAGGTTCGAGAATATTGTGCCCGCCGGAGGGCACGAGAGAGCCTCCAACGAAGGCGCCGTCAGCTAAGCGGTAGAGCGACGCGAGTTCCCCGATGGTATCGAGAAGAATCACGGTAACATCGCCGGGTATCGAACCACTGTTGCCGGCTCCCGTTCCTTGCGCGTGGCCGGATAATGCAAGCTGGGAACGGCGAATAAATTTGCGGCGCGATTCGTAAATGAACTCCGCGGCAGCTTCAAAGCGCTCCGGCTTGCGCGGGGCCAGAACCAAAAGGGCCTTGGGGTGCTCGCCCTGCAGGACGCCGAAGGCAATTAACGCGAGCGGCTCTTCCGTGGCCACCACGCTACCGGCCACTACGATCGGCGAACGGCCTTGCCGGCGAGCTTCCGCTTCGAGCCAGCTTGAAAGAAGCGTGGCGGCGGGAAGCTCCATGTCGTACTTGAGATTGCCGCTTACCGAGACGCGCTCGGCGGGTGCGCCAAGAGCGCGAATACGCTCCGCGTCCTTCTCGCTTTGCATCAGGAACGCGCTCGCATTTCCCAGGGCGGCGCGCAGAAACGGACGAAGGAAAAAACCGAATTTGGCGAGGTACCGCTGGTATCGCGCAAAGGAGCGGTCCGAGATTCTGCCGCCAACAAAGAGCACAGGAATATTCTGCCGGCGCGCCTCGCGCAGAAAGTTTGGCCAGATTTCGGTTTCCAACACAACGACCAGCGACGGCCGCACCGCGCGCAGCACGCGCCGCACGCAAAAGCTCCAGTCGAGCGGGAAGTAGAAAATTGCGTCGGCAAATGGCATTCGTTCGCGAGCCAATGATTGTCCGGTGATTGTTGTGGTAGAAACCACAAGCGGGCGGCCAGGATACGCTTCCTTCAAGCGCTTCGCGAGGGCGATGCTGGAAAGAAGCTCACCGACGGATACTGCATGAATCCAGATTGCGCCAGGGCGATGCGCCGGCAACTTGTCGAGCGAGGCAGTGGATAAGCCTAACCGCTCGCGCAAGTTGGCGACGTACTTTCCCTCCCGCAGGCCCCTGACCAGCCAATACGGCAAGAGCATCAGGGCTGCGGCCCCCGTCAGAAAGCTATAAATGAAATACACTAAGCGTGGCTCCGGTCCCTTATCGCTGCCGCCGCGCAACTCATGCGAGGCGCAGGGCAACCCTGCACGTCCCCCAGGAATCGAAGGCGTCGAGATGAGAAAAGTCTATTATAACCTCGTGCCAAGGGCTGCTCTCAGAATTCCATTGGCCGCGATTGGTTTGCTCGGCTCATTTGGGGGCGCGCAGCAGCCCCCGTTGCGAACCGCTTCGCTGGAATCGCACGAAGGCTTGACTATCTCCGCCACACCGTGGACCGATGCCGCCAAGTACAAAGAGAAGTTTCCGAAAAAGTCGCCATACGCCGCGGGAATTCTTGCCGTGCAAGTCTCGTTTCGCAACGATTCCGACGACAGCATGAAGGTCAACTTGTCGCGCATTCGCCTGACCGTGCATCTGGATGCCGAGAATACGCAGGAGCTTCCTTCCCTTAGCTCGGAAGAATTGGTGCAGGCAGTGCTGAAACCGGGAGGCAAGGACCCGAGCGCTACTCGCAAGAAGCTGCCTGTTCCGGTTCCGCTTCCCAAGGGTAACAAGGACAAGAACGCGGGTGAACTACAGCGGCAAGCCCAGGATGCCGGTGTCCCAACAGGAGTCATCGCCCCGCACAGTGCAGTGCAAGGGCTGCTGTACTTCGACCTGCAAAGCCAGTTTGATTTGCTGGATACGGCTCACCTCTACGTGCCCGAACTGGTGCTGATGCGCGGAAACCGAGCACTGACATATTTCGATATCGATCTCGGGCAGCACTGAGGCCTGCAAAAAAGGGAACTTAGCGGAAGTTTGTGCCCGCTGGAGACTGGACTTATCTAAGGCGGTTTGCACTGGCCAGTTTGCGCGCCTCGCTTCCCTCGGCTAACATGGCTGCGCAGGAAAATTTCCCACCTCGGGACCAATGCTAACTCTTCTTAACGAACTGAATCCGGAACAGCGCGCAGCGGCGGAAACAACGGAAGGACCGGTGCTGATTCTGGCCGGCGCCGGAACGGGCAAGACGCGTGCTATCACGTTCCGGATGGCGCATCTTATCGCCAGCGGCGTGCCGGCCGAGGCCATTCTGGCGGTCACCTTCACAAATAAAGCCGCGGAGGAAATGCGCAACCGCGTTTCCGACTTGCTGCTACGCGCAGGGGTGCCGCCGGCGCAACCCTGGCTGTCCACCTTTCATTCGTTGTGCGCGCGCCTTCTTCGGCGAGAAGCTGCCAATGCCGGGCTGCCGCGCGATTTCGCCATTTACGATGACGATGACCAAGTCGCAGCGGTGAAGCTCGCCATGATGAACCTGGAGATCGATGACGACACGCTGACGCCGCGAAATGTTTTGAGCCGCATCAGCTACGCGAAGAATCATGGCCAGAGCGCGGAAAAGATGCGCAGCGATGCCATTGACAAGGACGGCCGGCGCGTCGCTGACATCTATGCCGCCTACGAAAAACTGCTGCGCCAAAGCAATGCTCTCGATTTCGACGATCTCCTGATTCGCACCGTCAAATTACTGCGCGAATCAACGCCGGTTCGCGAAAAGTGGCAATCGCGTTTCCAATACATTCACGTAGACGAGTACCAGGATACCAACCGCGTGCAGTACGAACTGCTGCGCTTACTTACCAGCCCAAAGCAAAATGTTTGCGTGGTTGGCGACGAAGACCAATCCATATACCGCTGGCGTGGTGCGGATGTTTCCATCCTGATGAGTTTTTCGCGGGATTTCCCTTCGGCTCGCGTCATCAAGCTCGAGCGCAACTATCGCTCGACCCAGCAAATCCTGGACGCCGCCGGCGCAGTGGTGGCCAACAATCCCGAACGACTCGGCAAGTCGCTGAGC
>WNFQ01003655.1_pt1 | contig 21370 bp, 32 predicted proteins | sample 5400171 | NCBI WGS metagenome assembly WNFQ01 (sample SAMN13153356, study PRJNA577476) | soil metagenome | isolation source: 20 cm soil under Madrone tree | place: USA:California | collected 2016-06-14 | reverse complement strand
ACGGAGTTCCACGACCGTACTATGCTATGCATTGCCCGTATGTTTGTTCCGTTCGTTTATGGTGCTTTCCCTGACGGACGAACGCATCATAGACCGGCTACGGACTATCATCTCGTACGATCGTATATGTGTGATGGACGACGGGATTATCGCCGAATTTGACGCTCCGGAGGTTCTTCATGCGCAGAACGGGATTTTCCGGGCAATGTGCGAGCATTCTAGTATCACGCTGGAGGACATTCGCCGGGCACACAAGGAGCGTGCGGTCAGAGACGAGCTAGAGATCTCATGATTCATTCCTAACGACTTGTGATTGTCCCGCAATGGCCTGGATTTGGACATGTCATGAACTTACGTAGATAAATAATTTAACTACATCCCCTACTGTCAATGTATGCTGAGCTCTAATTATATGGCAAGGGCGAAGTCAAGTGAAAGTGGTGCGACTGATAGTTTTGGACATTGTTGTAAAAAGAAATGTAAGGACGGCCCTTATCATTATACTGTCTTAGCAGGCGGTGAGTTTGTAAGCTCCGTGGGGGCGTGGGGAGGCGCGGGGAGGTTTCCTGATGCTAGTACACGCGCATTTCGCATTTCCCTCCAGGACGTCAATCTAATTTATATTTTATTTCGTTCACACAATAATTGTTCTAGTGGCCACTGGCAGGCCCAATAACGTGATTACTTCTGCCGTGCCCTGAACATCAAATTTGTATTCCCAGGCCAGCGCACTTCGGCGAGGCACCACCCGCCTGGAACCCCTTTACCTTCCTCAAACTTGATATCATATGTCGCGACGATATAGGCAAACAGGGCCTTGATTTCATCGACGACAAAGAACCGTCCAGGGCTGAGAACAATTAGTAAGGTCAGGTCAAGGATTATAAATTGTGGGCAGGAATACTTACCATGCGTGTCGCCCAACTCCGAAAGGCATATGTTCGTTGGACGTAGCGACCGCATGATATCTGCTTGTCGTATCCTCATCGCTCTCGCGAAGCTTCGTAGAGCGATATCCGTCGAATACATCTGGGTTTGGATAGATTCTTTCATCGCCGTGAATGGCCCTCGATGGGACGGAGACCAGTGTGCCCGCGGGAATAGTCACACCATTGGAAAATGTGAATGGGCGCAGCGTGAAACGGCTGGTCACAACTAGGAAGAAGCGATGAGCAGATCAGCATCTCGTACTTGACAAGCCAGGAAATGAATCTAACGGACTGGTGGTGACGCCATCAAGTCGCTGTGTCTCCCGGAGGAAACTGTCTATTTGGTACATCTTGTCTATCCCAGCTTTCGTCCAGCCCTCTTCTCTAGTCACTGTGTCGACCTCTTTGCGGAGGGGTTCCATATATTCAGGATTGGAAAGAAGACGGTACAATAATTGCGCGATCGTCTAGTATTGACACGTAATAGTTAGGATTGCGCCATAGGTTAAAATTGAATATCATCACTTGCCGCAGACGACGTATGTATGGCTGCAAGATTGATTAAGAGCATTCGTCGTGCTATGCCTTCAACAGACCTCTCCACTTTCGGGACCTCGCTCATGAGCCACATGAGCAAATCGTTCTGCAAGTCGGTCATGCATTGAGATACTGGATAGTGTGACAATGCTCAGACAAACCGGTTTATCATCCCAGTCTCCATCATACTCCTCCATCTTGGCAAACCGCTCCTCAAACAAGGGTCTGATAAATTCAATTTCTCCCTGAATCTGGGCGGGAACGCTCGACAGCATGCGTGAAATAATTCTAAAGTGGGTTTGATGACTCGAAAAAACACGGATAGAGGAGAGTACACACGGCTTGAGGGGCTTTGGAAGCAAGCTGATGAAGAAACCGAATTTTATAACATATGTCGTGCTGGATATATTTAAAGTCTGATAGTCATGGTCCCTGCCTTAAAATAAAAATCAGTACAGGCCGCTGAAGAAGTCGAAGAATTGGAAAATGATCACGAACATAGAGGTGCTCCTACAAAAATACGATTCGAGGCGCGGCATATCACGCGTTGAAAGGTCTCTTCTATGGGAACCTTTATCCACTCTACATGCTGTGGGAACTGCAGCCTCTTCGCATGAGACTTTGCTACGTACCATGCCCGTGTGTGGGAATCAAATCGTCCACAGCCATGATGAGCTCTTCGTGGACCTCATTGAAAATACCTGCAGTATCCCGCGTTAATTTGGAACGAATTACGTTCGAGGAGGGTGTGTCGAAAGCAGTGGGTAAGTCTAGCGTGTATTCTGGCTGAACGAGCTAGATAATCCTTTTTGAGTATGGGCGCTCCGTTTTGCACGCAAAATGAGCATACGTCGTTGATTCGTTCAGCCCTAGATAAGACATCATCTGGGGCCTTCCTGATATCATTGACCAACTCAGACCCGGTAGCCAGCACCATCCATTGCTGGAAATTAGCGATTTTGAATAGACCTGGCCTTGTCTGACGGTAGGAATGCCATCAACTTGGTACGAGGAAGGAGCGCATAGTGAGAGGCAATTTACTTTCTTATATCCTTCATTGATCATGCGAGCGCAATCAAAGCTATATCGAACAGCCGAGAGGTAGGAGAGAATCGGGTCAGAGAACCCTATGGTTGGGATAGCATCGAGCTGCGAACGTTGGTCAATATTCAAGTGAAGCGCAATAAGAAGGGAAATGCCTGACCACTGGATCACCCGTGGGGTACCGGCTGACGAGGAGAAAGACTAAGACAAGAAATCCCGTGAGAAATGACACCTTCAAAGTGAAGTCGTCGAGCATGCTGCAAGATAGCACGGGGAAGTGGGATGAGACAATGCACTGTGAAAACCAGGATGGGGGTGCCCCATGTCTTGAACAGAAATTTATAGCCCTCAGATCCTTGACCTTGCACTATCAGACCCGAACTCATTTCCGTTCAGTTTTCTGGATGGAGAATATCGGGAAAACCTGTCTTCCCGTTCTACATAGCAAGAGTTAGCGAGCTACTGGGGTACCTACAGTACTATCAACCGATCGGTTCAATAGAATGGCCGGGCGACGGGCCGGCGTAGATATATATTGCCACGTAAAACGCCTCACCACGTGCGCGCCAGTGTATGACAGTTCAGGCCGTTCAGGTGTCAGGGGGTCAAAATAGCAACCCAGTGATGTCCACGTGAGGTATTCCGTCAAGCGACCGACAACGCATAGCCGCTATCTGATTTTAGCGACCTACGTCCGCGATGCCGGTGCACTCGTGGCTGGGCTGGAGGAGCTTGATCAGGGAGTGTCCGTACCGCCATCCGATCACATGATTATTCCCTGGTCACTCGTTCAATGGCATGGGACCACGCTATATAGATAGCTTGTCCGGCAAACGATCAGGGAATTACCCGAGTCTCTGGGCGAGACGTATGAGCATATACTGAAGGAAATCAAGAAGCCGAATAGGCGCACGCTCGATGTGTAATCACTCGAAAACTTGGAATCAGCTAACGACGCGATTTTTGGTTCAGTGTGGTTCTAATCTGAATACATCAGCTAAATGGCAAATTAATTTCGGGGTTTTCCTGATTTCTATCGGTTTCCAGGTTTCAGGAAAAACCAGAAAACCTGGTGCCCGGATCTAGACTAAATATACTTGACATAATTAGCGGTTTGTTATGAGTTTGTGAGTATGGTAGTCAACAAAATGGTTCACAAAAAGGGAATGAAAGCTGTGGTTTTATCAGCTGTGTAGTCATAGTTTCATAAGTTCTTCAGGTTTTTACAAGTTTCATAGGTTACCGTAGCTTGCCCCTTTAATGGGATTCATAAGTTCTCAGGTTTCGGAGTTTCTTGGTTTTCTCGGGGTTTTAGCGGTTGTCGGGGTTCAAAAACCGCTGGAAATCGGCCCAGGTATCTCCGAGTCGAGTTGACTCAACTCCGGGAAACACTACTCAGAGACTGGCCCGATGGACAAACATAAAAAATGAATAGATTCGATTGTCCCTCGCTACTAAAGAAGGAAGGGTGGTGAGTGAGCGACGTAGTCCAATGAAAAGGAGGGGCAATTCAGCTATGAGCCATCACAGGGGAAAATGAAACAATTCAGAGTCGAAAGAAAATGCTACGTATCAGCTCGGCCATCTAACGCGTTGTCAGGCAGTCCTAGGTGAGGGATAGTCGACACATCAGGAGAGAAATCGAAGCTGGGACACCCTGGAGCAGTCTGTGCGAGCGCAGCCACACAATCCACCTTACATCGTGCTGTTCGCCACCATAAGCTAGAAGTCTTTAGTACCCTAAAAGTAGCGAAAAATGCACTTCCTATCGCTTGGCGATATCGAGTCCGCTTCATACACGCGGTTTCTTCAGGATCGGAAGGTGCATCGTTTTTGGAGTAAATGGCCCTGGGAATCATAGGCGACCCATAGGTTCGCGTCGGCAAGTGAGAGGCGAGATAAAATGGTATTGATTGAGACAGCGATATGGTGCACCGAGCCCGATCGCGTATGATCTTGATTCCCAAAAGCCAGTGAACTGGCCCTAGGTCAGTGAGCGCGTAGCAGTCGTTTTAGCTTCTGCTTGTAAAGCACAATCAAATTGTCTTAACTGCCTGTGAAGATACAGTCGTCGACATGGACCGCAAGGATTAGTATATGCTCGTCCACGCGAGCGTAAAACACCCGGATCGGAATAAGTTGTGCGGAAGCCCAACATCGAAAGAGCACGCACCCGGTGTCATACCACTTGCGGTCTGCCTAGTTAAGTCCATAAAGTGACTTCTGAGGTCGCTTTGCAGTGCGAGCGTCGGTATTGCCAGTGTAGCCTGGAGGGGACTGCATGTACATCTCTTCATTATCGCCGGTTTGGTGCATCATGACCAACACACGTTCTAGTAAGCAGCGGTTGAGTGACTCGGCCACGCCATTATGCTGAGGCGTGTCGGCGGTGGTGAGACGTCGTCCCGTCCCTTGTTGTCGAAGGTAAGCAGTGAATTGATTACTTGTGAACTCACGCCGCGGTCTGAACGATATCGTTTCAAGTTAACGCGCGCGCCATGCTGTGTTTGTGCCCAAGCCGTAAGGGACTTGTAGGCTCGGAAGGCCTCGTCTTTCGTGCGAAGCACTTCGAGCCTAGTATAACGGGGGTGCAGTCATCAGTAAGTGTCACGTAGTATCGTCCGCCCTGGCTGAGAGTCGGAGACGGTCCCCAGACGTCTGTGTGGACCTCATCTCCAAAGGCTTGTGCCGGTGCTGCTGCTCGTTCCTTGCGTATTGGCTTGCGAGTGGTTTTGGCATATTCGAGGATAAAGGAGGGAAATTATCGGTTACTTGAAACCCGGTGATAGAGCTGGCGCGGGTAAGAGCACAAATGGCCTCAACTGAAAAACTGCCCGAGCCGTAGGTGGTGAAAATATTGATGGGTTCAGCCGGGATGCCAGCCGCAAACGCGTGTTCGACTTTGAACAACCTGAGACCGTTCGCGCCAGTGGGAATTCGACCAATAACAGGCCCACTCTCCCCTTTCTTAATACTGCAGGAGTCTTCTGCAAATTGCACTGTATAGCCAGCCTTAGCGATTCGTCTGATTGATACGACTGTGAGGCATAAATCGGGCACGTGCAAAGCGTCTTTTAAGAGCACTTTGGTCGACGTCGCGCTGTTTGAAACTTGGATTTGGAGGTCCCCCATACCAATAGCATGGAATACTTTGTTGTTCGTTTGCATCCTTGGTAAATATTGTGCCGCCATGACTGGCACACGAGGAGTAGCGTCGTCCTCCTCGGCGGTCCACGGCTCGATACCGGGCGACTGATCGCTGGTCGTGGCCGCATTACTCTTATCGCTTTCTTTCCTGTCTCTACGCTTCGGCCCTCGGCCCTCATTGCCGCCACCTTTTGCCCAGCATTCGTGCTGAGACGCGCATGAGCCCGGATCAAGGCCAATGCACGATCGTTAGTGCGTTTATAAATATAGGTCAATTACCCCTCCTTTTCTTTTCAACACACCAAATTGGGGGCCACCTTCTATTGCAGTTTATTATGGTTTATTTGCCGCGTAACCACTCGTGAGTGCTTGTGAGTTAAACTGTAATAAACTGCAACAAAAAGGTGACCCCCAATTTGGTGATGTTCATTGGACCACGTCGCTCATTCACCACCCCTTCCTAACTTCTCATACGCCGCGACTCGGAGTCTTTCGGAGAGATGAAATCAGTGCGCGGCCACGTCTCCCTCCTCGCTTCCCTTTGCTTTGGTTACAGTTTGTAGTAATGTTTCCACCGTGGAACAGCCGAATGAACCTGGTTTATAAAAAGCGGTCTCAAAATGCATCACGCCATTTGACGCTTCTGGGCCTAGAGTCTGCATGATGTGGACTCGGCTCGAAATCCCAGCATCGCCAAAACAACCCTTCACAGATTACTCCTGTTGGAGACTGCGCGATACAGATGACGGGAGACACGTTTGGGACTTTCTCAAGACCGACGACGAACTTCAAACCCGTCCTCCCTCTGATGCAGATAGATACTGGCTTGACCTCCCCGTTGTGAATTTTGCTCGTCTTCTTGGTCGCTCCTTTTCCTGAAACATCCCCGCATAGCATTTCCCATCACTCCCCAGTCCAAAGTGTCCATTGGACGCAGCTAGGAACGGATACTCATTCTTCCGAAAACTGCAATCAAACGGAGGCCATTGGGCTGGCGAGTTTGGTGGACCTATGTTTCTCTTACCTGGCTTGGTCATAGGTTCATATGTTACTGGCATGTCGTTTCTCGACGAAGAGAGGCTCGAGATGATTCGTTACCTTTTTAATCGCGCCCATCCCGATGACGGTGGCTGGGGTTTGTACGTATTCAATTATCACCCATGTCGGTTCACGGACTGAAGTGTCTAGACACATCGAGGGACACTCGACAGCAATGGGTACCGCGCTCAATTATTCCGCGCTTCGCCTATTGGGAGTCCCAGCGGAACATCCCGTGGTCGTCCGTGCCCGCGCTACTCTGCAGAAATTAGGTGAGCAGAATAACTTAGAAGTATACCACGCTCGCTTACAGCTCTTAGGTGGGGCTGCCGCCTCAGCTTCCTGGGGCAAATTTTGGCTTTCTGTCTTGAATGTCTATGACTGGGAAGGCAACAACCCAATTCCTCCTGAGCTATGGTGCGTGGAATATACAAATCAAATCAACATCACTGGACGCATTTGGAAGGCTACTACCACAGTGGCTTCCTTTCCACCCGTCGCGATGGTGGGTCCACACCCGTACGATATACGTTCCTATGAGCTACCTATATGGTGTGAAGTTCAAGGCTGCGGAAGATCCCTTGATTCTCGCGCTCCGTGAGGTTGGTTCTCAGCATTATATACTAGTTGGATCAGTAGGATCTCATGCGCAAAAAAGGAACTGTATACCCAAGTTTACGATACGATCGATTGGCCCGCTCAGAGAAATAATGTCTCCGAAGCGGACCTCCATTCACCTCATAGCAAGCTGTTCAATATCATCTCCGTGGTCCTTGGTGCATATGAACAGTGTTGTATCACGCCGCTCCGCAATGCTGGCGTGAAATACGCGTATAAGCTCATCGTCTATGAGGACGAGAACACTGGATATCAAACGCTTGGACCTGTGTCTAAGATGCTCAATCTAGTTGCACGCTTCCACGGAGATGGCTTCGACAGTTATGCCTACAGACGACACGAGGATAAACGACACGACTTTATGTGGCTTGGTGGGGAAGGCATGATGATGACAGGCACAAATGGCAGCCAGCTGTGGGACATAGGCTTCATCACTCAAGCCCTGGTGGAAACAGGACTAGCCAATGACGAAGATAATAAGCCAAGTGTAATCAAGGCTCTGCAGTGGCTCGATCGTTGTCAGATTCGCGGCAACGCGAAGCACTTGGAGGTGATGAATAGGCACCGATCGAAGGGCGCATGGCCATTCAGCACCAGGGAGCAAGGATACAATATTAGCGATTGTACTGGAGAAGGGCTCAAGTCAGCATTATACTTGCAGACCCAACTGGAGTATGTCACTGCATCATCCTGGATGGACTATCTGTAGGTGATGAGGCTAATACAGGTTCACACCCACACTCATTTCCGACGACCGGTTGTTTGATGCGGTTGACACGCTGCTAACGATGCAAAATCCCGATGGAGGATTTGCTAGCTACGAGCTAGTGCGGGGTCCTAGTTGGGTGGAGTTGTTAAACCCCTCCGAAGTCTTTGGTGAGTCCATCGATATTACAGCTCCGATGCTCCGTTGACGCCATTGTTAATCCGAATAGGGAAAATCATGGTTGAATACGAATATACGGAGTGCACAACATCAGTACTCGCTCCGCTTTTTATCTTCCGAAAACACTATCCCAATTACCGAGCGGAAGAAATCGAGTGAGTTATCATCATAGAAGATGGTATTCACGAGGCGAACTAACGTACTTTATCAACAGCAAGACAATACAGTGCGGTATAACATTTTTGCATCATATTCAGCAGCCTGAAGGCGGTTGGGTGGGCTCTTGGGGTATTTGCTTTACTTATGCAACGATGTTCGCTCTGGAGAGCCTTGGCTTTGCTGGTGAAACATACGAGACAAGCGAGTCGGTTCGCAGGGCATGCGACTTCCTCGTGAGCAAGCAAAGGGCAGACGGCGGGTGGGGTGAAAGCTACAAGGTATGCGTTTCACTTTGAAAACATTGGACGAGGCTCAGTTTATGGTACAGTCATGCGAAGCCTGTGTATGGATGGAGCACGAAAACACCCAGGTGGTTCAAACGTCCTGGGCAGCGATGGCGCTTATGTACGGGAAGTACCCTCATACGGAGCCGATAGTAACAGCTGTGGAATTGGTCATGTCGCGCCAGCTGCCGGTTTGTGGTTTATTTACACTTCGTGTCCGAGTTACCTTCACGACGCATTCCAATTCCAGGATGGCTCATGGGCACAAGAGGCCATTGAAGGGATCTTCAGTCGGACGTGTGTGATTTCATACCCGAACTTCAAGTTTTCTTTTACTGTCTGGATGCTTGGGAAGGCACAGAAATACTTGGAAGAGCGCGGTGCTCTTCCACCGTAGACTGGTTAGAGCGGGCCCAGAGTTGTTGAAGCATCACCCGAATACGATCCTTTTTGGACATTGTCCTTGATTCTTTATATCAATCCTATTTTAGTAGAGGTGTGAGAGAGAAATGCATACCCGCAGCTCCTATACATTGAATGGTCCGTGCAAGTCATCTAGCAACTATGGGAACGACTTTGCCGATGTCCACAGCTGCTAATCGGTCTTGATGTCCTTTTTTGCCTTTTTCATGTAATCCTCAAGGGCAGCCTCGAAGAGCTTAGGGAATTGCACAGACGACATGTTTGGATTAGAACTAAATATAGATTTGGTAGGATGAGAATGAGGGGATCGACGTGGGGAGGAAAATTGCTGGTTGCTGTGCATGCTGGGCACGTGCACGCCTTTTCATCAGAAGGTGGTCAACCAAGGTAGAATGACGTTCAAGTTCCGATGTTGCATCGCCTTCCTCATCACCGAATAATAAATTTAACTTTGGTACCGACACCACCACCTTGTCCGCGCTGCCATGGACGCAGCTAATGGCTTTATCGATATTATTTGGATCCCCTCGCGAACTCCTATCCCATTCACAAACTGGACAGTACTACGCCCGCACCCTGTGCATCTTCCTCGAGTGGGTGGTGACATGTATTGAGAACGTCGCACCTGCAAGGACCATGGTGGGGTGAGTGATGTGAGTGATGGCCCCTCTCGTGTTCGCACCCCCAATGGTACTTCCTTTCCCTCCTACATGTCCCATGCCCCTCCCTTCCCTCCTTCCCATGCGGGCCATGTCCACATGTCCCTCCACCCTCCCAGTGCTCAATGGGCACTCGCACTTAGGAATGCCCCTGAATGGCCCTTTTCCGGCCCTGTGCCTGTGTCTTAGGAGATTACAAATACATAATTTTTTTTGTATTTAGTACATAGTTGTATTCTAATGGCAAAATAACAAGCTTGTACAAGCCTATGACACACTTCCCAAGGTCTTGGTTGCCAGTGGTGATCAACTGCAAATGATCAACTCTAAAGATCTTCGCCGCGGCGCCAGCCCGTGGAACACGTATTCAATAGTCTCGGGCCTGGCCGCCACAGGCTCGTCTGCTGTCTCGTCCACTCTCCGTGGCTCTCGTCATATTGCTTTCGTCATCGCACCATCGCCTCATTTATTATAAGTTAATGGGACTTCCAGATTCAATGACTTAACCCTCTCCTTGGGACCTTAAGACACTGTCCTAGGCTCAATCTTGTGCCATATCCCTCATGGATAAGGCAGTCTTCGCCCAGATTACCTCTAAGGACGAGTCCGACCTCGAACCGGCCCCCAAAATGATGCTACTAAAGCAGGGACGCGTACCACATTCCTCGGCCTGACCCATGGGTGTGTTTCTGGCATCTGGCGATTACTTGGTGTCGCTCTGACGATCGTTTAGGTTCATCAGGGGTCTCATTATACCTACCGACCCACCGCTGCCGAAAGGGAGCATTGAGGATGCCGATTACATCCCCGAAATGACTGCTGGCTGGTTCAGCCTGCTCACCTTTGGTTGGTTGAACAGCCTCATGACACTCGGCTATGCACGCCCTCTCGAGGCATCCGACCTCTGGAAGCTTCAGGATCACAGATCTGCGGGGGCTATTGCCAAAACTATTCTCAGTTCCTTCGATGCCCGCCGGAAGAAGGCCGACGAGTATAATGCCCGTCTCTCTAACGGCGAGATCAAGCCGCCTTTGAGTTTGCGAGTCATGTCGCTGCTGCGTGGTGATGGCGAAGAGCGATTGAAACGCTGGAAAGAAAGGCACGGAAAGGCACAGGCGAGCCTCACATGGGCCATGAATGACGCCATCAAATGGTGGTTCTGGTCAGGTGGGGTTCTGAAGGTCATCGGTGACACAGCTCAAGTAATGAGTCCTCTCATACTGAAGGTATGATAGCTCTTATGATTTGTGCTTTTGCTCCTGTGACGTCCACACTCGTCTTTCAGTACCTCATCGAATTTGCGACCACTTCTTACGTTGCTCATCGAGAGGGTGTCCGAGCACCAGGCATCGGAAAAGGAATTGGTCTTGCTATCGCCCTCGTGATTTTGCAGTCAATTGGCTCGCTTTGTCAGAATCACTTTTTCTATCGGACCACCTCGACTGGTGTCCTTCTTCGCGGCGGTCTCATCACGGCAATCTATTCGCGTTCTCTTCGCTTGACGACTCGTGCTCGGGCAACGCTACCTAATGGCAGATTAGTAAATCACATCTCGACCGACGTCTCCCGAATAGACTTTTGCTGCGGTTTCTTCCACATGTTCTGGGCGTCACCTATCCAAATGGTGATTTGTCTTGCCCTACTCATTTCCAACTTGGGGCCGAGCGCCCTGGCAGGGTTTTCCGTCTTCTTTATTCTTACCCCGATACAAGGCAAGATCATAAGGTCCCTGTTCCAGCTTCGTCGGAAGACGATGGTGTGGACGGATAAAAGGGCAAAACTACTTCAAGAACTGCTGGGTGGCATGAAATTGATCAAGTTTTTCGCATGGGAGAATCCCTTTCTGGACCGAATTGGTGGATACAGGAAACGTGAGATGAGGTAACATTAGAATCTAGCATCATACCTGTCCCTCCCTGCGAAGTGGATATCGTGGCTGACTATTCCTTTAGCAACGTGCGATCAATGCTATTGATTCGGGCAGCGAACATGGGCGTGGCCATGTCCACGCCGGCAATGGCATCAGTCGTCGCTTTCCTCGTATATGCAAGCACTGGGCACCAGCTTACGCCTTCCATCATCTTTTCCTCGTTGACCTGGTTCCAGCTGTTGCGCTTACCTCTTATCATGCTTCGTTAAGCTGAACAATTTTTGAATCTATGACACGGTGTGCTTATTACATGATTTTCTAGCTCTATCCTTCAGTTCGATTATTGATGCGCACAATGCGATTGGCCGTCTCCAGGAATGCTTTACCGCAGAACTCATTCCCGAGATCTTCGAGCGAGATCCTGAACTCAAGTATGCTCTCGAAGTTGAAAATGCATCTTTTACTTGGGACTGTCCTCCGCCGGATGAGGGCGAGGAGCAAAAAGGAAAGAAGAAGGATCGTCGCAGCACGTCTAGGCCGGAATCAGCGTCGGAGCCAAGAGAAGTCAAGGAGGAAACTCTTTTCAAGTTGAAACAAATTGACTTTAAGGTACCGCGTGGGCAGCTACTGGCGATCGTGGGAGCAGTGGGTTCCGGAAAGACGTCATTGCTTCAAGGGCTGATCGGTGATATGCGCAAGACGGAGGGCTCTGTACGTTTCGGTGGGTCCTTGGCGTACTGTTCACAGAGTGCCTGGATCCAGGTCAGTTCTCTGTACCAAATCTATTGAAGTTGAAATGGACTGAAATTTCCTAAGAATACTACAATTCGGGAGAACATTTGTTTTGGTCGGCCCTTCGAGGCCGAGCGTTATTGGAAAGCTGTTCATGCCGCATGCTTGGAAGCTGACCTTGATGTGCTCCCTAACGGCGATATGACTGAAGTTGGCGAGAGGGTGCGAAGAGGTCAAATTTAGTTATTGGTCCGCGATAGTGACTCATGAGCGTGTTGTGCTGACAGGGTATATCACTTTCTGGCGGTCAAAAACAACGTATCAATGTTTGTCGCGCCATTTATTATGGGTCGAACATTTTGATATTTGATGTGAGTGGAAGAATGCGATTATGTTATACTATACAAGACTAAACCACATCCAGGATCCCCTCTCCGCTCTCGATGCTCATGTTGGCGAGTCTGTTTTCAATAACGTACTCCTCGACAGCACTTCGGGCGCTACACGAATACTTATTACTCATGCCCTACATTTTCTACCAAAAGTCGATTATATTTATTTCATGGTCGACGGCCGCATCGCCGAGCGCGGCACTTTCGAAGAGATGATGACAAATCATGGCGGATTTTCGCGTACCTTCGATGAGTTCGTCACGAAGGGCCAGGAAGACTCCGATGGCGAGAGGACAATGGACCTTGAAGATGCTGACGTCGACGAGAGTGCAAAGAAACGACAGGCTGCGAGGCGCGGGGCGGCGATTATGCAAGCGGAAGAGCGTAACACCGGGGCGGTGAATCTTCAGGTGTACAAACGATATTTCCAGTCCGGGAATGGAGTAATTCTCTTGCCAACCATGTTCGTAACGATTGTTCTCATGCAATCTTCGATCGTCTTGTCATCGTACTGGTATGTCTTACCATGTACCGATCGATTCCTTGGCAGACGCTAATGAGTGTACATGATGACAGGCTTGTCTGGTGGCAAGATCGGTGCGTATTCTTACGGTTTGAATTCTGTCCCAACTGACCCCGCAGAACAGCCATTGGCCACGACCCGAAGGCTTCTATGTATGCGTCAATCGTTGAGTGTATATGACAAAGGCTGACTGTCTGCCTTTAGATGGGGATCTACGCGATGCTCGGCGTCGCGCAAGCATTGACCGCTTTTTTGAACGGTACTATCATTGCGTTCATCATATACTCAGCTTCCAAGAGGCTTCATCACGTGAGTTCTCCTTTCTTTTCTGAGTCTTTTCCACCTAACGTCCTGGAAGGATGCTATTCGCCGCGTCATGCACAGCCCAATGTCCTTTTTTGAGACCACAGTACGCACCGTCGTCGGCTGAATTTTCCTCCCACTGACAATTGGATGTAGCCGCTGGGTCGTATCATGAACCGATTTTCTAAAGACATCGACACAATCGACAACATTCTGGCTGGTTCGTCTTTGCGTTTGCTTGACCGGGCCGTGTTATCCGTTCTGACTTTAAGGTTTTCGCAGACTCCTTCCGCATGCTCCTCAACACCGCATCCAGTATTGTCGGAGCTATCATCTTGATTTCAATCGTCCTCCCGTGGTTCCTTATCGCTGTTGCTATCGTATTGGTCCTTTATTCTATGGCCGCAGCTTTCTATCGTGCGAGTGCCAGGGAGATGAAGGTGCGTGCTTTGCAAACATGAAGCCTCAAGTGTTTACCGAGAGACACCCTCAGCGGCTCGACGCTATCTTGCGGTCATCGTTATACTCTCATTTCTCCGAGTCCTTGTCAGGGATTGCAACTATTCGCGCTTACAGTGAAGAAGACCGATTCTTGAAAGAGAACCGAGACTGGGTCGACATTGAGAATAGAGCATATTGGTTGACCGTCACCAATCAGGTCTGTAGTTTTCCTTCATTCGAAAATCCTGGGCAAACTCTTGGCTAAACTTCGAAGTAGCGATGGCTCGGTTTACGACTGGACTTTCTGGGAATGCTACTGGTTCTATCTGTGTCTATGCTCACCGTCGGCACACGGTTTACTGTGTCTCCTGCGCAGACTGGCGTGGCCCTTTCGTTCATTCTCTCCGTACAGCAGGTAGGCATCAATGCATCAATCATCCTGCCGTTTACTGAGCTAGTTCTATCATAGGCATTTGGTTGGATGGTCAGGCAGCTAGCGGAAGTTGAAAACGACATGAATTCCGTCGAGCGTATCGTCTACTACGCGCGTGATCTTGAACAGGAACCATCTCACGAAATTCCGGAAAGGAAACCTGCCGCTCCTTGGCCTAGCGAAGGAAAACTGGAAATCAAGGACGCAGTTTTGAAGTATCGTCCTGAACTTCCCCTGGTGCTGAAGGGCCTCAGTATGACCGTCAAGGGAGGAGAAAAGATAGGTATTGTCGGGCGGTAGGTAGCTTTTCTTATTTCCTCATCCACCATTAACCTTTGTTACTTTTAGAACAGGTGCTGGCAAATCATCTATAATGGTTGCCCTATTTCGCCTCGTCGAGTTGGTGTCAGGTTCAATCAGTATCGATGACGTCGACATCTCGAAGATCGGGCTTAATGATGTTCGAAATGCCATCTCGATCATACCCCAGGATGCTACGCTTTGTACGTAGAAGTTGCCGTAACGGTAACCACACTGGTATTCTAACGTCTGCCGTAGACTCAGGGACACTACGGTCCAACCTTGATCCGTTCGGATTACACGACGATGCACGGCTCTGGGACGCGCTGAGGCGTTCATACCTTGTCGAGGATACTCAGCGCATATCCTCGGCGAAAAACGAAGAAGCTGGGATTGATAATGGTAATGAAGATCAGCGCGGAACGGGGTCAACGACACCAAATGCTCCACGACTTACACTGGACAGCCCTATTGAAGTCGAGGGTTCTAATTTGTCTATCGGCCAGCGTTCACGGAGTTCCACGACCGTACTATGCTATGCATTGCCCGTATGTTTGTTCCGTTCGTTTATGGTGCTTTCCCTGACGGACGAACGCATCATAGACCGGCTACGGACTATCATCTCGTACGATCGTATATGTGTGATGGACAATGGGATTATCGCCGAATTCGACGCTCCGGAGGTTCTTCATGCGCAGAACGGGATTTTCCGGGCAATGTGCGAGCATTCGAGTATCACGCTGGAGGACATTCGCCGTGTACGCAAGGAGCGTGCGGTCAGAGACGAGCTAGAGATTTCATGATTCATTCCTAACGACCTTCGATTGTCCCTCAATGGCCGGGATTTTTCATACATACTTTCGATAACTAATTTAACCCCATCTCCTGCTGTCAATGTTTGCTGAGCTCTAAATATATGGCAAGAAGTTGGTGAATGCCCTTTCCATCTGATCATGTGATTCTCCGACACCATCGACACCATATATAACCCATCAAGTTAGGGTTGGTGGAACATGGGTTTATGTATGGGTTATAAAAGATTTGACTGTATCTACTGTAAATTAAGCATGTACACAATGATTTGCAAAAGAGAAGGGGTAAGAATGGGAGAATGAGATTTGGCGACAATGTGGAATCAAGCACAAGGCTTTCCTCAAACATTGAGCTGTCATGGCATGGTTGATATGGGGTTTTGGACTGATGTTGGAAACATTCCAATTCGTAGTGCACAGCATCAGTACTCGCTCCGCTTTTTATCTTCCGAAAACACTATCCCAATTACTGAGCAGAAGAAATCGAGTCATCATAGAAGATGGTATTTCCAAGGCGAACCAACGTATTTTATCAACAGCAAAACAATACAACGCGGTATAACATCTTTGCATCATATTCAGCAGCCCGAAGGCGGTTGGGTCGGCTCTTGGGGTGTTTGCTTTAGTTATGCAACGATGTTCGCTCTGGAGAGCCTTGGCTTTGCTGGTGAAACATACGAGACAAGCGAGTCGGTTCGCAGGGCATGCGACTTCCTCGTGAGCAAGCAAAGGGCAGACAGCGGGTGGGGTGAAAGCTACAAGGTATGCGTTTCACTTTGAAGACATTGGACGAGGCTCAGTTTATGGTACAGTCATGCGAAGCCTGTGTATGGATGGAGCACGAAAACACCCAGGTGGTTCAAACGTCCTGGGCAGCGATGGCGCTTATTTACGGGAAGTACCCTCATACGGAGCCGATCGTAAAAGCTGTGGAATTAGTCATGTCGCGCCAGCTGCCGGTTTGTGGTTTAGTTACACTTCGTGTCCGAGTTACCCTCACGCTCACGACGTCAGGCCAATCCCAGGACGGCTCATGGGCAGGAGGCCATTGAAGGGATCTTCAGTCGGACTTGTGTGATTTCATATCCGAACTTCAAGTTTTACTTTACTGTCTGGATGCTTGGGAAGGCACAGAATTACTTGGAAGAGCGCGGTGCTCTTCCACCATAGACTGGCTAGAGCGGGCCTGGAGTTGTTGAAGCATCACCCGAATACGATTCTTTTTAGACATTGTCCTTGATTCTTTTATATCCACCCTATTTTCGTAGAGGTGTGAGAGAGAAATGCATACCCGCAGCTCCTATACATCGAATAGTTCGTGCAACTCAGCTAGCAACTATGGGAACGATGACGAACTCTGCCAATGCCCACCGTGACAGTTGCTAATCTGTCTTGATGTCCTTTTTTTGTCTTCTTCATGTAATCCTCAAGGGCAGCCTCGAAGAGCTTAGGGAATTTCACAGACGACATGTTTGGATTGGGACTTGAGGTAATATAGATTTGGTGGGACGAGAATGAGGGGATCGACGTGGGGAGGAAAATTGCTGCTGTGCATGCTGGGCACGTGCACGCCTTTTCATCACAAGGCCCACTACAGGATTCATGGAAGGTAGAGTGACGTGCTGTAGCTTTGGTAGCGGCTGCCAGATGGGGGTGTCATCCAAGAATAGGAAAGGAATGAGGGGTGTGAGCAAGGCACCTTGTGGACAGCAGATTCACAATCGTGAGTGCCGAGACGGCGAGACGGCGAGAACACACATGAGAAAAGAAAAAAAAAGAGGAAAAACAAAACACACTCAATTAGTGATGATGCCATCCTCGAGTGAGGAGGCGGCTCATATACATCGGCGTCCCTACTATCAGATAAAACGAGTGGTGTAGTGTTGTTGTTGTACCGGACGCATAAGGGAATGTAAAATGGTGTCAGTAAAATAGAAGGAAAAAGCCATTACTGTAGAAGTTGTGTAAAAAGACGCACTGGTGTCGCATGTCTGCGACTACGCGTTAATTGCCGTTGTCTAGAGTATAAGGTAAAAGATAGAGATAAGAGGAAGGAAAAAGAGTCGAGAGGCAGTGAGGGCGGGAAGGAATGTGATTCGCTCGGGAAGTGTCTTGCACTTGGAAATCGAGAGAGGGAAGCGATGGAGGAAAACGTGTTGATGTTGAACGCGAACGCGACGCACGGCTGACGGGCGCTCCGATTGCTGTTCCATTCCGTTCCGTTCCGAATGGCTCCAAGTCTTACTAGGCCACTACAAGTTCCTTCCGATATCGCATCGCCTTATGCTAAGCTTCCTCAGCTTCCTCCTTATCGCCGATAATAAATCCAACTTTGGTACCAACACCGCCACCTTGTCCATGGTGCCATGGACGCAGCTCCTGGCTTTATCGATATTATTTGGATCCCCACGCGAACTCCTACTATCCGGACACACTACGCCCGCACTGTGCATCTTCCTCGAGTGGTGGTGGCGGCTGGCAATTCACTGGTGGCTTATGTAACTTGAGCGGCGGCGCTATTGCGGCCATCGGCCATCCATTGTAATTATAACCAATGTACTGTAGACGTGTCCGAACGTAACTTGCTTTAAAACACCCCTACTGTGATATGGGCATTCATGGAGACCAGTCAAGTCCATGAAATTGTATCTTAGTACTAGCCCAAAAGATACTGTAGTTGGGCCGTGGACATATCTAAAGCTCTCGTAAACCTGTGCGAACGCCCCACATGCCAACCTGTCGCCGAGGCACATCAATCTTCTGCGCTGCGCCTCGTGGGACTTTGAAACACAGCCTGCGCCGTCGGTACGGTTGCGGATCCCCCCTAGATATACCAGTGAATTCATACCCCAAACCCCCGTTCTCCGTGTCCCTTTCCTCAGCCATCCCCCTCTGAACGAAAGAACGCGAATCCGTTGTCTTCATGTCGTTCGCTGGACAAGCAACGTCGTCCACGTCTAACGTCCAATTGATCATTGAGGCCGCCTTGGCCGACTACACAAAAGCTACTGGAATAGACCTCTCTCGAACACCTTTTGCCGCCGCTCTTAAAAAGTCAAATTCCTCAAAGGAGATCCTCGAACTGCTCCATGAACGAGAGAACGATTTCAAGGAATATCGAGATGGCCAACGGAGATTGATAAGCTGCCTCAGCCCGGCAGTGAGGGTGATACAGGCATTCTCAGTGACCCTAAGCGAGACAGTGAGCCAGGTGAGCCACACATGCCATCCGGCGACCCTTTTCACGGTATCTTCGTCAGGTACCGTTCCCACTAGCAAACGCTTTGTTTGCTGGCATCAATACTCTCCTTACTCATGCCGTACGTCCCTTCATACCCTTTTCAACCGGTTCCCCGGTGATGAATGAGTATGCCAGGCTGCCAGTGGGGTTACATCGAACCACGATGCGCTTCTCGAGCTGTTCGAGTGCTTGGGAAAGTTCCTCAAGCGTCTGGAGATCTGTACGACGATTCCACCCACTCCGATAATGACGGAGGTCATCGTGAAAATAATGGTCGAACTGCTTTCGGTGCTTGCCCTGGCTGCGAATCAGATCAAACAGGGGCGGTTCAGTATGTACACTCTCTCACATATACATTGCTCCTAGCTTAATGTGTCACAGAGAAGTTCACGAATAAATTATCGGAGGAGAGCGAGATAGAGACAGTTCTCCAAAGACTGGATCGATTGACCAAAGAAGAGGCTGAGATGACTGCTGCACAGACGCTGGGTGTGGTTCATGGTCTTGTGAGCCGTATCAAGGTAGTAATGGAGGGTGCGTAATGCTTGTCTGATAGTTTGTAGCTATTTCTCTGAGCAATTGTTCCATTAGATGGAAAAGCGTCAATGGATAGTATTCGACAGGATTTGGGTATGTGTCTTGTCGAAACAGGTGTCAACCATGCTGACTGGGTTTGTAGTTGCTCTTCACCAAACGTTAAATGAAACAAACAAGACGAAACGTTGGTTACTTTCCTCCACACTTCGTCGCCGTGACCGATGGTATCTTGTAGGTGACCAGCTGCAAATGGAGGTTCGGCATTGGCTCTCCCCCCCTGACCCGTCGACGAACCACAACTTCGTTTCGAGGGCACGACATAGTGGAACCGCATCATGGTTCTTCGAGAGCAAGGCATTAACAGAATGGAAATCGAGGGGATCGCTACTGTGGATTCATGGAAAACGTACGTCTTTATGAACCACAATGAGTGTTTTACCCTAATACCTCGTTGACCTTACAGCTGGGGCGGGGAAAAGTACGCTTCTGTATGTAATAATTTTAAATTATTTGTCTGTCCAGGCTATTCATGGGGCCTGTTAGATCGGCAATTATTCAGGACGTCGAGCGCATGCACGCAGCCGGATTAGCCACCATGGCGTACTATTATTTCGATTTCCGGGATTTCAAGAAGCAAGATTGTTATGGCCTGCTCTCTTCCCTCGTTTCTCAACTTTCTGCCGACTCGGATGCTTGTTTCAACATCCTCTCCAAGTTATACTCGGAGAATATTCATGGTGCACGAAAGCCCGTTATTGACGCGCTCAAAGAATGCATGACGAACATGCTGAATCTGCCAGGGCAAGGCCCAATTTATATTATTGTCGATGCTCTCGACGAATGCCCCAATTTCCCAGGGAGGCCGTCCGCCCGCTTCGAGGTTCTGGAGTTGGTTGAAGAACTCTTTAATTTGAAACTTCCAAACGTACATTTATGTGTGGCTAGTCGACCGGAGATAGATATCCGAGTTGTCCTCGAGCCGTTGACGACCCTCAAAATTTCACTTCATGACGAGATTGGGCAAAAGGATGATATAATTAGGTACATCAAGTTCGTGGTCCGTTCAGACCGGACCATGCGGAGATGGAGGGAGGAGGACCAGAATCTGGTTATTGAGACCCTCTCGGACAATGCGAATGGCATGTAAGCTATGACCTTGTTATGATGCCCGACATCTGATACTCACGCCATCACATAGGTTCCGTTGGGTCGATTGTCAATTTGACTCGCTTCGTCACTGTTTTCCGTCCAGTATTCGGAGTGTCCTAGCCGACTTGCCAGAGAGCTTGGATCAAACATACGAGCGAACATTGCTGGGCATCGATAAAGAGAAACGGAAATACGCGCAATGTCTGTTCCAGTGCCTCTTGGTGTCCGTTCGCCCACTTCGCGTTGAGGAGTTGGCAGAGATTTTTGCAATCCAGTTCAACGCGACATTGACCCCATCGTTTAACGAAAACCTACGTCCAGTGGATGCAGAAGAGGCGGTGTTATCCGCGTGCTCTAGTCTTGTCGCCATTGTCAACGAACACCGCCACCGAGTCGTTCAATTCTCGCATTACTCGGTCAAACAGTTCTTGACATCGGAGCGACTCGCGGATGCTGAAGAACGTCTTTCGTACTATCACATTCTCCCCGAACCTGCGCATACCATCCTCGCACACGCCAGCCTCAGTGTCCTCCTCCAACTCGATGACAAAATTGACAGGGATGCCCTACGTCACTTCCCCCTCGCCCCCTATGCCGCCCGACACTGGGTGGACCATGCCCAGTTTAGGGACGTGTCATCACACATCCAGGAGGTCATGGAGCGTTTATTTGATCCTGCAAGGCCACATTTTGCGGCATGGGTCTGGATACACAACATCGACCGTTATTGGGAAGAGCCCCTGTCCACGATATACCCAACGTGGCCTGAGGCTGCGCCCCTTTATTATGCCTCACTGTGCGGTTTCCGTGGACTTGTGGAGCACCTGATCACTGCTCATTCAAGCGAAGTCAATATTAGGGGTGGATCTCACACGACTCCGTTACATGCGGCATCAGTCAAGGGACATTTAGG
>WNFQ01000817.1_pt1 | contig 21371 bp, 13 predicted proteins | sample 5400171 | NCBI WGS metagenome assembly WNFQ01 (sample SAMN13153356, study PRJNA577476) | soil metagenome | isolation source: 20 cm soil under Madrone tree | place: USA:California | collected 2016-06-14 | reverse complement strand
TTCTGTTCATCCTGACATCCGTCCAGCACCAGCCAGTTAGTTCTTGGATAACCGATGCCATTACTGAAGACGGCATTTAGGCCGAATCCGGTCTTGTTGATGAAATCGTCCATGTAGCTTTCGACCGTGCCGTCGTAGTTGCTGAAGAACACCATCCGCCTCCTGCCGTCGAGAAAAACCCAGCGCGCGAAGTGGATTGTGCGGATGCGTCCCAGATGGCCGCGCGGGGTAATATGCCGCGCAGCCCAATTCACAGTGGTCAGAACGCCAGTGATAGTCAGCAGCCGGACCAGCCCCGGCTTGAGGCTTCCCATCGCCGTGAATTGATTGGTGACGTAATGGTCTTCGCGGGACGCTAACATGTCGGAGTACTTCTGATCCACTCGCCAGCAAAGCTCGGGATCGGTTTTCTCCAGGCGCCGAAGACAAATGATATAGATCAGCGCTGGCAGGATCAGAATAGGCAACAGCAGTAAGGCCAGCAGCGGAAGCCCAATCATGTGGAGCGCATTCTTGATCCACCACCAGACGGGCGTTGGTCGTGTGTCCGAAACCTTGAGCCGGTGTTCGGCTTTCTCCTTCTGAATGAATTCTTGTAGTCTTGCGTGAATTTCTCGCGCCGACAGATTGCCGAAATCGGCCGCGTTATTCCGCAGATGTTTTTGGAGCGCCTCCTGCAAGGCCGCTTCCTCCTGAATCTGGAGCACGGTTCGCCCCCGGCAGTTTACATAGGCCGCGATGGGAGGGGCGCTGTGCGCCTTCATCCACCTGACGAGTTTAGTCGTGGATTCGAATCCGTCGCAGAAGGAAAAAATTTTACGCAACCCGTCGCCGGCACGCCTGACCAGTTCATCGAAAAAGCGATCGGCATCGCCATCGATATCGCCGAGGAACGCCAGGTAGAGCGGATAGTTCGGAACCGGCACGCCGCCGTAAGCGCGAACGTCATTAACCGAGTTGTCCCTCAGGATGATCAATCGAGCGAAATGAAGTGTATCGAACTGAGTGAAGGGAATCAGTGGGTTGTTCACGTTTAGCTGCCCCGGCCGGTCGTTCATCGATTCGAGGAGCTGGCATAATTCTTCTTCACCCCCTTGTCTGATCGGTGCCAGGATCATGAAGTTCGCCTGCGGAGTCATGGCGCATCACTCGAAGACTTCATCGCCGTTAGGCTCGTAGTGAGGCACAGCGTTCATATCATGCCGGAGCTTGGAAAGAGTCTCGTACATGCGGCGCCGGGCCCGGCTTTGATTACCGAGGGGCCGATGCTCGGCGATCGTATGCCATGGGTTATAGGAAAGTTTCTTCGCGAACTCCATCTGCGCGGGAGAGTCGAATTGCTGACGCGGCAGACGCAGCGTGGCCACTGAAACCCGAGGTGAAAGTTTCTCGGGCCAAAGCACGGCGTTGTTCTCAATAGGCATTAGAAACGGATCGGTTTGCAACTGCAACCGAAAGTCAAACTCGACGTCTCCGGCGGTCAGCGCAGCCACCATCGCATTGCGCAGATAATCGTCGGGTGGCCGGAAAGGAAGGCGCGGAATCCGCGAACGCTTCTTTGATTTTGGCCAGACCGAATACTGCATTGCCTGGCCTTTCCCGAGCAGGTATGGCACGCAACTAAAGTAAGGCGCTTCAAACGGACTGGTCTGAGTCTTGATGAAGAGCGACTGCATGATCAGATCGAGGATGTGGGGCCGGTGGAAGTTCAGGAAGTAATAGATCGACGCGTTTTTCACGCTCTCGATTTGCAACTGCGCATTCGCCTTGGTGTCCGGCGTGACGAAGGTGGGCGTAGAAACGCCGAACATGTCGAGCGTGAGCTTTTCTTCTTCCATCAGCTTCGGTCCGGAAACACCCATCAATTTTATGCTGATGCTCATGAAGCCCGGATCGTCGATGTCCGGCGTGATGTAAGGGCCCGGCCCTGAAAAACGGACCCAGGCGCGATAGGTGTGCGGCTCGGCGTAGATGCCATGCCGAAACTCCGCGGGTAGATTGTCGTGCACGACAAATTCTCCGCGTACAATCCCATGCGTCTTTGTATTTCCGCCGCGCTCGAATCCGCCCGGTTTCCAGAGCAGGCGCATCTGCGTCTCAAAGCTCGAGATGATCGAATCGAGGAACGCCTCTTCATCCGGGAAAAGCTTTTCCTCCGCGATCTTTAAACCTTCGTTAGGCCTTTTCCGGTTGATCAGCGTGGTGACCAGGCGCGCGACCGGATCGCGCAGAGTGGCATCGAATGGCAGGCGAAGCCAATGATCGAACCGGCGTTCGAATTGTAAGAGCCGGGTGAACGTGTCGCTGACAAAATTCAAAAACGTCGAGCCGGTGTTGGCTCGCGGCATTGGGCGGCTAACGTTCGAATTCACGGCACCTCCAATGGCCGACCGTCTGATTACGCCGGCGCTGGAAACTCGAGCGAAAAATCAATCAATCTCTTTTTGCCCAAATAAACTTTGCCGAGGTAAACGCGCGGCGCGACTTCGCGGATCTCGTCACGGATCCAATGCGCAACCAACGAGGTCTCGGAGTAGTCCAGAACGATGCACTCTTTGTTATCCATCCAGCTCTGGCCTTTGTACACCTTGGCGATGATAGCGTTGAGTCCAAAAGGCAGGATCTTGTTTCGCAAGGTTCCCTTCGCTGGATCGAAAATCTTTCCTTGCCACGCAAAGTGATTCACGAAATTGGCCATGTCCTGCGTGTAAGTTGTTCCCGGTGCGATGATCGCCGTGCCTTTGGCCTCGCCGCTTGGGATTTCGCCGACTGGACTTTGGGTAAACAAATCGTCGAGCTGCGCCTGCGACATTTTCAACATTTCTGCGACTGTAGCTGCCATCTTTTCCTCCTTTACTTAAGGTTGTGAATCACAACGTCTTTAAAAATTCGATCAAAGCGCGCTTGTCGTCGTCCGGCAGACTTGTTCCAAAGTAATGGCCTCTGTCTTCGACGAAATCGGGACACTTGCTTGCCGCCAGCAGGTCGGGCACGAGCCGTTTTAGCTCGGTCGTGGCATCGGCGCCGTTAGCTTTTATGTTCCAGAACGCGAGATTAAAGTCGTGCACGAGTTTTCTGAGATGGCTCAAATCCTTCACGTTCCTGAATTCCGGATTGATGTTCGCTACGAGGTTAATCGGAGTGCCTGCCGGGATTGGTCCAATGTAAAGCCACTTACCGCGTACTCCCGGTTTTTGCTGGCACAATGGTTTCAGGAGATCCGGGAGATAAGCTTCGCTGAGTGTGACATAGCATTCCTGACTCGTTCTCCAGATTGTGCCTTCGCGCTTCTCAGGCCACATTAGCTTTTCCGCGGCGTCGTTGAAGGCATCCATGCGTCCGTTAACCGATGGATCATTGGTGAATTTGCCCAGCGCATTGTTGTGGAAAAATGGCGCCGAAGACCAGATGCTGATCAGGGAGGGCGGGCGATAGTAACCCACTCCGCCATCTGGTGCGTTGAACGCGAACGCGTAAGGTGTTCCTTTGTTGCATTCGATGACGCCGACAGGCTTCAAGTCCTTGTAAGTCTCAGAAGAAAAATTATCCCAGACATGCCCCCTGACGGCATTAGTCCCAAGGGCTCGAGCGGAATTCGTCTTAATATCCGTAACCGGGTAACGCACTTCATTCGACAGGAAGTTGTTGTCTCTGAAGTCCGGCTTGAGAACTTCCTGACGGAACCATTCCTTTTCATCCACGGTGCTGCCTTGCGGCGGCTGTTTGCTCGAATGACAACTGGCGCAGCTCTCAGCAAACACAGTCTTACCGCGGTTCATCACGCTCTCATCCTTTGTGATGTAGTCGGTACCGCCGGGCGCGTCCTCCAGGTGCATCGGACCAAGTCGCCTGAAGAATTGCTTGATGTTCTCCAGCCGTTCCTGAGTTGCCATCCAATAAACTGAATTTTGTTGCGCTTTGGCAACGCTGAATGGTTTCTGGAACGTGAGTGGCATGAGACTCTGCGGTTTCAGTCCAATGAGAGGATCCTGCACGGTCGTCCATTGCTGGGAAAACATCCCTATGTTGACATAGACCCGGATCGTCGCGCCAAAAGCGCCTACTGAATCAGCTCCGTCCTTCAAAATGTGAGGAACTTTCCTTGTTTCGCCGCCCGCGATCTTAGTGACCTGACCTTCATAGGGCGTATCCACACCGCCGCCGCTGATCTTTTCTTCTGAGCCAATGCTTAAGCGTGCGTCGAGATTAAAAATAGCGTTAATGGCGCCAGGATTATTGATGTGGTCGGTAGCGATGCGTGAAGTATCCGAAGTGCCCGGCGGCTGGGCGTGCAGCATTTCCCAGAAGAAACGACCCGACTTGACGTTCGGAGCGAAGACAGCGCCTTCGCGGATGTACTGGTTTCCAATCACCGATGCGAGATTCTCCCATTTCGGATTTTCCGGATCTTCAGGTGGGTGAAGTGGGTGATATGAAATATGGCAGGCGCCGCAACTTACTCCCACTCTATAGGGTCGGATAACCGATGGATCGTTGTAGTAGTCCGGATCATCGTAGAATCGTTTGGCGTCCCACTTTTTCTTGGCGTTATCGTCGAAATCAGGATTGGGAAACAGCCGGAAACCCAGGACGCCGGTCGAGTAGCCATAGACGTTGGGATCAACGCCAGGAGGTTCTGGTCCCACCCGCTTATCCAGGTAAAGACCATAACTGTCTTTCGTATCCTCATCGCCTGCTTGCCTGAAACCCGGCTCATTAACAAGCCCCAAATTAGCGTGTCGTGAGCCGCGATTTCGCGAATCGAGCATCTTCAAAAGATCGATCAATCCATAGCCTTGCCGCGCGATCCGGTCCCAGAAGTATTGGTTGCCGCCCGTCCAGAGATTCCACGTGTTGCGCCCCATAATTTCTTCAGGCGCAAGCTCGATGCCGCCATCCATCGGTTTGAAAACATCGGCGGTAATCTGAGGAAAATCGGCGGTCGTTTTTCCGGCCGCCTTCGCATCGTCGCTGGGCTCGTTTTTCTTACAGCCGCCAAACGCCAGCACTACGCAGCAAATGACGCAGGATCCGACTCGGGAGAGACGGAGAAGCTCGCCACTGGTGGTTGGCAGCAACACCTTCACCGAGCCACCATTGATACGCCTCTCGCGAGTGGAGTGGCAAGAAAATTTCAATCAGCCGCGTTTAATCTTCTACGAGCTTTACACTTGTCGTTTCATTCTCTGGCAAGTGCAGCAATCCTGCCAGACAATCGACGCCGCTATTGCCACGGTTATCGCCGCTAAAAAATATCGAGCAAGCGTTGACCAACTGCGAGCAGACCCAGGGCACCACCAGGAAAAAGAACTGCACGAATAAAAGGCTGCTCGGTCAACGGCGCGAACGCGCCGGTCTTTAGGTTGCGGATTTCGGTGATGAGTTCATCGAAGGTCGTGCGCTTGTCTTCGATAGCGCGGCCCCTAACGCGTGACAGTTGCAGATTGTTTAGAGTCGCCTCGCGCAATTGCTCTGCCGCTCGGCGCAGCAAAATCGCACTCCCGACGGCCCAACAGGCATTGATCCCGTAGATGGTCAGGAGACCTGGAGACCAGCTCCAGTTATCAAAAAAGGACAAGCGCGCTACAATCATCAAACTCAGGACAATAAGTGGATACCAAATCAGACACCCCACTACCTGCGTTCGTTGCGCGACGAAAAAGATTTCGTTGTAGGCAGAAAGCTCCTCTTCGGTAAGCGGCGGACTTCGGTAGGATTTTTCGACTACGGCGTCCCCCCATTTCGTGACTTCCCGCGCAAACATCCGAATGAAGTTGCTGTTCAACTGAATGGCGTCGACCACATAAAAGGACAGGATTATCATGCCAATCGCGGCTAGGAAAATGACCAGCTTATCAAAGCTGAAAGCGAGTTCGCCTCGAGCTGGAGCGGGCGCTGGCGGAAAAAGCTTGTAGATGATGAACGAGAACAAAAGATAGAGGATAAAAAGAACCGTGATCCGAATAAACCGCGGCCGGAATTTGTTCCGGCAAAGGTAACCATGCCACGCTTCCTGCGCGGAGAATTCTTGCGCCGATTGATCCGAGCGCTTGGTACGCCATTGCTCGAGCCCAAGGCCGAGATGCTGCCATCGAAAAGCGGTTTTCGGCAGCAGCGGATCGAGAGAAAATCGTTCACCGAGCTCTCGTTCGTTGGCGCGCAAATCGATACCGGCTTTGATCATGAAATGGATCGCTAGCATCAGTGCGATCAGGCGCAGCATCTCGCTCGGCCAGATGCTGATTCCGGAAAAAAAAGCCAGCGGCTCCTGGGCCACATGCGCAATCACGCCCAGTTTCGCCAGATAATCGCTCGCCGCCGGGCTGCCGAGTTTGTATTGCGCGATATCAGAGCTTTTGTATTGCGCGAATAACGCCAGTGACAAGACGATCACCGGCACGCCGCAAACCAGGCAAAAAGTCGTGCTGGCGAAAACTCTTCCTAAACGCTGCGGCGTCGTACCGCCCCCAGGCAATGTGGGACTCGCAATGGTGAGGCTGATCCAAGTCGCAATGATCAGGAGCGCGAGCCCTCCGCTCACCAGAAGCCAGAAGATTGGACTCGACCAGATCACGCGGCTCGCCACGAGCCAATCTTGGAATTTGAGCTTTGTCGCGTTATTGAGATTCCATTCTTCCCGGCCCCATTTGGGGAAAAGCCAATCCCTAAACCAGTTCTGTTTGGTCTGTGACAAATCCCTCATGTCGAGATACCACGGCGGACTTAGATCGCACGCGCCTCGTCGGCCGATCTCGAAGATCCGTGGTTGCCACGAAAGATATTCCGCTTGTTCCTCCGCCATTCGGCCCGTCGCGACCAGCGTGCCGGCAAACATCGAGGTTTGATTGTTATCGCGAAATGGTGCGACCGGCCGGTGCTCGAAATTTTCGGGCAGGGAACCCCCAAATGGTGAGGCGATTATTAGATTGTGGGTAGCATCCCAATCGTCGCGGCGCTCAAAGCGCGCGTCATAATTATTGGTGAAGAAGACAACGTCGCGGAACTGTGGACGCAGTGCCCGGAGGATCATCAGTTTGTCATAAGTGTCCGATCCCAGCAGACCGATCGCGCGAATTCCGAGATCGTCATGATCCTCTCGCTGCCAGCGTGCGTTAGCCTCCTTGAGTTTACGCGCGAGGCGTCGAAGATAATCCGAATGATTCAACCCTTCCGTGGCCTCTATCGGGACACTCTCCTGGGCGGACAGATTTTTTTGCCGTGATTCTGGCTGGTTGTCTTTAGCCACATCGCCCGGCAGCCGACCATCGATTCCGCGCATATAATAGTACGATTGAATCTCTGTTGGCGCGTCCGGCTGCCCGGAAGCCAGATCAGCAAAGGTCGTGCCCATGGATCGTCCATAGTACGTGTCCCACTCGCTCAAAATCACTATGTGGGCTCGCTTTGAAACAGGGCGACCGTGCAGATCAACTTGAGGAATTCTACGTCGCGCTAACTCCGCGATCAGTTCACGCAAGACGATGTCGTCCGGCGCGATCGTGCGAACAAACCGCAGGCCGCCACGAGGACCGCGATTTATGGATTTTTCAAGAACAGTGTTTACGGAGTTGCTTTTAGAAGACGGGTCGATATCTGCTGCAGCGAGAAGAGCAGGATCCGAGGCCGTGGCTCGAGGCGAAATAATCGAGACACCGTCGAGTGCTTTTTGCATCGCCAAAGAAGCCTGATCGGTCAAATCCCTTAGTGGGTACCAACGCGCTTCGCGAACCATGCTCTGCAAACCGGTGGAATTTGCCGGGCCTATCAATCTGACATCGATGCGATCGCGAATGTGCTCCGGCACGAGCTGATCAATCAAGGCGGCAAAGCAGCGCAATGGGTGGACATTAAAGTTCACCGCAGGCAACCAGAGCACCACAACCCGCTTGCTGTCTGCGGGACAAACCTTGTCCGGATCCTCGATCGCTTCGCATTCTTCCCACGGAAGGAGCAGAGCGCGGGGAACAGAGGCCGAGGGCACCTTTGCATCCGGCGGGGGCCAATCCCAAGTGACGAACCCGATGTGCTCGCCATCCCGCGGAACAAAGCCGCTTTCGCTTAATCCTTCGAGCACAGCCTGGCGCGCGCGCAACCGCGACTCGGCTTGTTCGCTGTACGGGCCCGCGTCGAGCATCACCGCAAGCAAAAGAACAGGTACAGAAATATTTGGAAACTCGTTGACGTCCTGGTCAAGGAGCCCGGTTAGGGCCTTAATGTCGTGTAACTTGCTGCTGCCATTCTTATCGTGTCCTGCGTCAATTCTTTCGTCGATTAATGACTTTTGCTTTTGAGCTACACCAATCGGGTCTTGCCACAACCGCGCGTCGACGTCCTGCGCAGCAATCACTGCGGCGGTCTTTTCGCTTGGAACCGACGGCCGTTCGCTGATGAGGGGCTTATACGTCGCGATGACTCCGGCGAGAACTGCCAGGAGCGGCAACAACGTACCCCAGGGTAAATCAAATTTTGGTTTGTTATTATCTGCCATGATCTCTTCCGGCCGCAGTGATCAGCGAAAAATTCGGAGTGGTTTTACTGGCCGGATCAGCCTCATCGACTCGTTCGTTCTTCGGCAAGGTTACCAACGCCAGTAACGCGTATGAAAAAAGCCAACTTCCTACTCGCGCGAGAGGGAGAAGACCGCCCCTGGTGGTTGGGAGCAATACCTTCACCGAATCCCATTGATACGCCTGTCATGAGATCGATGACAAGAAAATTTGGAAGCCGGAGGGTGGCGGCTTCCGAGCAGTGCCAGGCCACGACCGCTTCCCAAGCCGTCGCTCCTTGAGTTACTCGACGAATTCCAGTTCGATTGGAACGTCGATGTAGCGGTTGTCGCGCGCTTCAGTCAGAAATTTGCGGATGGCAGCGCGTCCGAGCTCCCCATAATCGCGTGTAAATTCGTTCACATACATGCCGATGAATTTACCGGTGAGTTTCCTGCCCATGCCGCGCGCGTAGGCAAGTGAATGGCGCACCGCGTCGTCTCGATGCGTCAGGCCATAGTCGATACTTTCACGAATAATCTTAGTGAGGTCGTGGCGGACTGTTGCCGGAATATCTTTGCGAATCACATTGCCACCGAGCGGCAATGGCAAACCGGTGTGTCCCTTCCACCATTTTCCAAGATCGATAATCCTCTCAAAGCCGGCGTGCGCATAAGTGAGTTGTCCTTCGTGAATGAGCAAACCGGCGTCAGCACGCCCTTTCTTTACCGCCTCGAAAATTCGGTCGAATGGAACAACGACGAAATCGAATTTCCCCAGAAAAAGCTGCAATGCCAGAAAGGCACTGGTCATTTGACCTGGCACAGCGATAACACACTGACGCAACAACTCGCGAGCGCTGTCGTCAGTCGTTGAAGCGTTGGATGCTGGATGTTGGATGTTGGATCTTGAGTGTTTCGTAACAACGATTGGCCCATATCCGTCGCCCATGCTGGCTCCGCATGGCAGCAGTGCGTAATTCTTGCTTACGTAGGGATACGCGTGAATCGAAATCGCGGAAATATGCAGCTCACCGCGCTGTGCTCGCTCATTTAGCGTCTGAATATCTTCCAGCCGATGGTCGAACTGATAACCACGGAGATCGATTTTATGCTCTGCCATCGCATAAAACATGAACGCGTCATCCGGATCGGGTGAATGGCCCAGGGTAAAGCGGTCAGTGATGTGCTTTCTCATGTAACTTTGTTGCGCACAACATTCGGCCTCCAGCGGCCAAAAACAAAACAGCCGCCACGCAGTTCCGCGCGGCGGCTGTTTGTTATAACTGTATTTGGGTGAGCGCTGACTTCTCTACAGCGCTGCCATAACAGTGTTATCGATTCTCTACAACTCGGGGCGTTGGCCTGATCATTTCAAGCTGCGCGCTCACTTTCTGAAGTTGATCGGCCTGCTGCCTGAGAGCTGCCGTCAGAGCATTAATTTGCCCCTCCTGCAAAGCGATTCTTGCCGCTTGTTTTTCAGTGGTGACTTTCAGTTGCTGGACGACCCGATGGGTTTTGGTCAACTCGTTCGCCGAGAGAGGCGACCCCGCTACGCCGACGCCGAGCTGGCCGTCTGCGCCTACGATAACAGGGGCACCGACGACTGGTACACCGAAGATACCGGCGACGAAGCAAGTCCCCACAAAGTTCGGATCGCCGATGCGTATGGTTCCACTCTCGCTCGTGACACCATCAGCGGCCGTTGCGCCGATATAGATGTTATCGTCGCCTTCTACGGTATCTCCTGCACTCCAGCCTACGACTGTGTTGAACGATCCGTGTGCATTGCCTGCGAGTGCCGAGTCACCGAGCGCTGTGTTTGAAGCGCCGTCGTCGTTACTGCTCAAGGCCAGAACGCCCATGGCGTTATTCTGCACACCCACGGTGTTAGCATCCATCGCTTGAAACCCGACAGCGTTGTTTGAATCGCCATCAGTGTTATTAAAGAGTGCCTCACCGCCAACAGCCGTGTTGACGTTTCCAAGTGCCGCCCCGGTTGAATCGTTATTCGAGAGCGCAAGATCACCAAGAGCAGTGTTTGCAGCGCCGTGAATGTTTTCAAACAGTGCGGAATCGCCCATGGCGTTGTTGCTGAACCCGTCGCTGTTGTTAAACAGCGCGAAGGCCCCGAAAGCATCGTTGAAATTGGCGCCTGCCACACCGTTGCCGTTAAAAACAAGGGCGTCTGTTCCGAAGGCGCTGTTCCGTGTGCCGCCAATGTTGAGCAAAAGCGCTGCAGCGCCGCCTGCTGTATTTGAATCACCATTGTTAAGGACCAGCGTTCCAGCGCCAATACCAGTGCTGAAGTTACCAGTGGAGGTGCCAAACAGCGAATACCAGCCAACCCCTGTGTTTCCAGCACCGGAGGTAAGGCTATGAAGCGCCTTGCATCCTTCCGCTGTCGTGAAGCCGGGATAGCATCCGTCCGGATTCCCGGGTATCGGTGTGGGTAATACTTGTGGCGCTGCTTGCATCTGCGGTAAAACAGCCAAGCTCACCAGAACAAGCGGGAGGAGAAGAAACGCGCGCCCGCAAACTAACGTTTTATGTTGAATCAGTGAATACATTGAATGTGTTCTTTCTCTTTCCCGGTTATGTTTGTTTTGGTTTCTTAGGTCACTGGACTCCAAACAGACAAAAAATCTACCGGGCAAAGTTCTTTGTCTTTTTTGGTGCCGTGCGCATTGATACTGAATTTCAGCGTTTAATGTCAATACTTTTTTTAAGAATTCTTTTGCCAAGGACGAGGCAGCGCCTGCTAACCGTAGTATATCTTGGGCACGGATTGCTGTTTGCCTTGACAAGGCTGTTCCGGTAGCCTCAGACCCATGGCACGTTCTGGTCTCGGTAAAGGTCTTGGTGCGCTGATTGGCACACCTTCCGTTGCCCCGGCCACCGACGTCGCCGAGTCGGGCGAGAGAGTGCATCAGATTGACCTGGCAAGGATTGTGCCGAGCACACTGCAGCCGCGGAAGGATTTTGGACGCGAAGCGTTGCAGGAGCTGATCGATTCGATTCGACAACACGGCATCATTCAACCGCTGATAGTCCGTCAGGTAGGCGCGCGATTTGAACTTATCGCAGGCGAGCGCCGCTGGCGCGCGGCACAGGAAATCGGCCTTGCCACCGCGCCAGCGATTGTTCGCACCGCCAATGACCTGGAGGTGCTCGAGTTATCCTTGATCGAGAACCTGCAGCGCGCCGACCTCAACCCGATCGAAGAAGCTCAGGGTTACGCGAGGTTAGCGAATGAATTTGGAATGCGGCAGGAGGACATCGCGCTCAAGGTGAGTCGTAGCCGGGCTGCAGTGGCGAACGCCCTGCGCCTTTTGGATCTGCATCCACAAGTGCAAGTCTGGCTAGCTCAGAATTTACTTTCAGTCGGTCACGCAAAAGTGCTGCTAGCATTGAAAGCTCCGGAGGAACAACTGCTCGCTGCGGAAACAGTTTTGCGGCGCAATGCCACGGTGCGTTCCACGGAGCGGCTGGTCGCCCGCCAGCTAGGGATCGGACGGTCACGGCGAAGGTCCCGGCGCGTGGCAGTCGAATTGAGCGCCGGGGGCGCCGCAGTAGAAGACTTGCAGAACCGGTTGCAACAACATCTGGCGACGCACGTCGTCATCCACCACGGAGATAAACGCGGGCGGATTGAAATGGAGTACTATGGGACGGACGATCGCGAGCGGATCGTTACCGCCTTGGGACTGCCGCCAGCGGACTAACACAAGTAATGGAAATTGTAGGGCGTCCGTGTCAGACGCCAATCCCAGAGTATCGGCTGATCACGGCGTTTCACAGAAACGTCCTACAAATCGCCCTGATTTTGTTTTCCGTCTTGATTGGTCAGGCAGGTTCGCTACGCGCAACAGCCCCGAGGATCTGCGACGAATTCTCTGGCGAGAAAGCCCTTGCTCATGTTCAACGGCTCGTTGATTTCGGGCCGCGACCCGCTGGATCTAAATCTCTCGAAGAATCGAGAGAATACATTGAGAACGAACTTCGTCGTTTCGGTTGGCGGGTAACGCGTCAAGGATTCAGTGATGACACTCCGCGGGGCAAGATCCAATTCGTAAATTTGGTGGCCCAATTTCCCGATCATGGGAAGGCGGCGTCCCGCTCGTTCTTGTTGTGCTCTCATTACGACACAAAAATTTTTGACACCATTCGCTTTGTGGGTGCCAACGACGGCGGCTCAAGCACAGGGCTGCTGCTGGAATTGGCTCGTGTAATCGGGCAGCATCCGGATCTGGCCAGGAAAATTGAACTGGTATTTTTCGATGGCGAAGAAGCCTGCGAGCAATTTTCCGCAACGGATGGTTTGTACGGAAGCCGCTATTTCGCCAGGCAGCTTCAAAAGGAAGGTGCGAAGCAATTTCGCGGCGGATTGTTGTTCGACATGGTTGGCGATCGATCACTTGGCATCACGCTTCCCAACGATTCTCCTGCCGACATGGCGCGAGATATTTTCGCCGCGGCGGAAGCGCTGAAGTTGCGAAATTATTTCACATATCTCGGCCGGGAGCTGATCGATGATCACGCACCACTGAACGCGATCGGTATTCCAACGCTCGACATCATTGATTTCGACTTTCCCTGGTGGCATACAGCCGATGACACCATGGACAAGATCAGCGCGCAGAGTCTTCAGACCGTCGGGTCTGTAGCGTTGTACTATCTGTCTGAATTCGCGCTAAAATGATGATGGCCGGACAGCGTACGGATCGTCACAACCTTCTACCCGTTCATTGTGAATTTCGGCATTGCCTGTTGCCATTTTTGCCGGCAGTCTGATCGTGAAGTCCGCCTCAATGGAGCGCATCGCGTCTACGTCCCAGCCAACGCATAAGAACGTTGGCGTCATCGGCCTTGGAATCATCGGTCGTGGAATCGCCGGGCATCTTCGCCGCAAGGGGTTTTCCGTTTTTGTTTGGAATCGGTCACCGCAGCCCGTCCCAAATTTTGTTGGTTCGCCTGGAGAACTGGCGAGCCTTTGCAATTACATTCAGATCTTTGTGTCCGATGACGAAGCTCTGTTGCAGACTGTCGAGCAGCTAAGCGAAAGCCTCACGCCCCGTCATGTTGTCCTTGCGCACTCAACAGTCGCTCCGGATTCAATGCGGGCTGCGGCGGAAATCGTCGAGCGTCGAGGAGCGCGGTTTGTCGAGGCGTCCTTCACAGGTAGCAAGCCCGCAGCGGAGAAGGGCGAACTGGTTTACTATGTCGGCGCGACCGACGCAGCCTTGCAGGAAGCGCGTCCTATTCTCGAAGCAAGTAGCAAACAAATCATCTACATCGGAGCTATCGGCCAGGCTAGCGCCATAAAGATCGCAACGAACATGATTACTGCTGCAAGCGTGCAGGCCGCGGCGGAAGCACTGGCGTTGGTACAAGCTTTGGGATTGCCGCCGGAAAAATTTATCGAGGCAATGCGCGCCAATGCGAGTCAATCTGCCACTCTGACCATGAAACTGCCGAAAATGCTCGAGCGGGATTTTGGGCCGCAGTTTTCTGTTAAACACATGCTGAAAGATATGCAGCTGGCGAGTCAGATTGCTTTATCGCATTATCTGGATCTGGGAGTCACCGCTGCCGCCCGGGATCAGTTGTTCGAGCAAATGCAATGGGGTCACGGGGACGATGATTATTCGTCGGTTGTGCGCAAATATTTGCACGAACCTGCGCCAGCATCTTACGAAGAGCCGCACTTGGAAGAGCAGAGGGAACAACCCGACTTCAACGAACCGGTTGTTCCTTCAGCAGAATCGGAAACGGAGACAATGGCAGACGTTGCGGAGCTGACGGCTTCACCGCAGCCTGTGCTCGCTTTCAGAGAAGGAGGCAGCACAGCAGCGCCGGCTGACACATCGGCACGGTTGCGCCGCGGCTTTCTCAAACAACTCCTGAGCAAGCTCTCGTCTGGAAAGGAATGACGCAGCTGTCCCAAGGCGGGCAGGCCAGCTTCCTCGATCTGTCCGCGCGCGCGAAGCTGAGCATTACCGGGACGGATCGGTTCCGATTCCTCAACGGCCAAATCACAAATGATTTGCGCAAGGCCACTGGGACAAACGCGATCGAAGCGTGCGTCCTCAATGCCAAAGGCAAAATAGACGCGCACGTTTTCGTTAGTGCGCGTGATGAATCCTTTTTGGTGGATGCAGAGCTGAATCTGAGAGAGAAACTTCGCGCCAGGTTGGAGCGCTATATCATTGCAGACGACGTTCAGATTGAAGATGTCACCGATCAATTCTCGCTACTTCACGTTCTGTCAGAGCAACCGCCGACTGCGGAGAAAGGCCGGATTGTTTCTGTGCGCCGCTTTGCCGAGCCAGGTTGGGACATATGGAGCGACTCGGCGGATCACGACGTTGTGTGGCAGCGATTGGATTCGGCCTTTGCGGTTCTCGATTCCGGCGCTGCAGAGGTGATGCGAATCGAACAAGGTCTTCCTCGCTCGGGCTTCGAGCTGACAGAGCAGATTATTCCAATCGAAGCTAATCTGGAACAACGAACGATCGATTACCAAAAAGGCTGCTACATAGGCCAGGAAGTGATCTCGCGAATAAAAATGTCAGGGCAAACGAACAAACGATTGTGCGGCTTCGTTTCGCTGGATCGTATCCCGCTTCAATCGGGAATGAAGCTTGCCGCTCCGTCAAAGGAGGGCAAAGAAGTTGGCTGGGTCACAAGCGCAACGCACAGCGAACGCCTCGGAAAAGAAATAGCACTCGGCTATGTGAAGCGCGGTTTTAACGACGTCGGCACGAGATTGGATGCGTTGGTTCCGGAAAGTTCGGCGCGAAAAATTACGATCGAAGCAGTTCCGCTTCCGTTTCTCTGAAAGCTGCGCCTGGGTGCTGCTAGGCGCGAGTCACTGAAGTCTAAAAATTTCCCGCGCGCGAGAGAGGCAAGCGGTGCGCGACCGAAGTGCGTTCACATTATGCGATCAATCTCGACTTCTGAGCTTGACGCGTTGCCGAAGTTTTGAGGTGATCGTGTCGCGCTACGCAACTTTCAATCGATATGAGTCACGAAATTTGTTTTGCCCTCGCGCAGCGCATTTATAGAATCCGTTATCCCTCAGGCAACCGATTAACCTTAACCCTTGGCAACGTTCTGAACCGGACAGTTCCTGAGCTTAGTTCCGTTTTATTGGCAATGTGGCGACCGACGTCCATTGACGCCTCTGCCGATTGACCCATGGCAAATTTCTTTCCACGCTGGACGAATTGGATGCCGATCAAAGTGTTGGTCTGCGGCATCGTACTCGTCTGTGGAGTGACCGGCGCCACGTGGTACTACGCCACGCCAAAATACACGAAAGTGGGATATCAACCGATCCAACCGGTGCCATTTCCACACGACATTCACGTTACACAGCTGGGGATGGATTGCCGTTATTGTCACAGCTTTGTGGAAATGACGGCGCACTCCAATGTACCCAACACACAGACCTGCATGAACTGCCACACGCAGGTGCAAAAGGACAACCCAAAGCTGGAGCCGGTGCGTGCGAGCTGGACGTCAGGTGATCCGGTCGACTGGGTGTGGATCTATCGCACGGTCGATTACGTTTATTACAATCATGCCGCACACGTGAACCGGGGCATCAGTTGTTTCAGTTGCCATGGTCCGGTCAATCACATGTCGACGGTGTACCTGGCCAAGCCGCACAGCATGGCCTGGTGCCTCGAGTGTCATCGACATCCGGAAAATTTTCTGCGGCCCGAAGAGCAGGTTTTTAATCTCGATTGGAAACCTGAAGACGTGAAGCCGGCGGAGTTTGTCGCGAAATATGGTCAGCCTAAAGACGCGCATGAAGATTTCTCGAAGAAGAAAAAACTCACCCAAGTTGAGATCGGCCAGACGCTGAAGGAGCGCTGGAATATTACTCCGCCACAAAATTGTCAGGGGTGCCATCGATGAAACGCGTATTCCAACATCCGCCAGAGCCATTACACGGAAAGCATTACTGGCGCGGCTTGGGTGAGTTGAACGACACGCCAGAGTTTCGCCAGTGGTTGGAACGCGAATTTCCCGCAGGCGCGGCGGAGCTGAACGGTGACGAATGGTCGCGGCGCGACTTTTTGAAATTGATGGGCGCTTCGATGGCGCTTGCTGGCGTTGGCCTGACGAGTTGTCGCCGCCCTGAACTGCACCTGGTTCCGTTCACCAAAAACGTCGAGTGGACCATTCCAGGAAAATTTCTCTACTACGCCACAGCGATGCCGCGGCGCACCGGCGCAATTCCGCTGGTCGCCACCACCGTCGACGGACGGCCGATCAAATTGGAAGGTAATCCGTTGCATCCGGCCAGTGGCGGAGCGACCGACACCTTCGTTCAGGCGTCGGTTCTTGACTTGTACGATCCATCGCGATCGCAGCGCTTCGTTCACAAAGGCAAAACGAGCAACCGCGGGGATTTCGACAATTACCTTGGAGGGCTCCGCGCTACGCTCGGCGGTCAAGGAGGAGACGGTCTTGCGTTCCTGGTTGGCGAAACGCTTTCGCCTACACGCGAGCGGTTACGTGCGGAATTGGAAAAGAAATTTCCGAGTATGCGCTGGTGTGTTTATGAACCGCTTCTCAGTCAGGAACATGCGACTGCCGCGCAAAGCGCGTTCGGGGCCGGCGCGCGGCTGATTCCAAAACTGGATCGCGCGGATGTAATTCTTGCTTTGGACAGCGATTTTCTCGATTGCGGACAGGGCGATCTCGAATCGGTGCGCGCGTTCACTTCGCGGCGACGCGTGAATTCTTCGAAAGACAACATGAATCGGCTGTATGTCGTCGAGAATCGCTTCACGCTCACCGGTGCAATGGCGGATCATCGGCTCCGATGCCCGGCGAGCCAAATTGCTGCGTTCGCGCAAGCGATCGCGGGAAAAATCCTCGCAGGCACAAACGATGCAGGTCTCAGCGCACTCGTCGGCAATCTGCAAACCGGCGGCGGAGCAAAGTTTGATGAGCAATGGCTTACCGAAGCGGCGAATGATCTTCTTGCAAAACCGGGCGCAAGCTTGGTGCTGGTCGGCAGCAATCAGCCAGTCGCAGTGCAACTGCTCGCGTACGCAATCAACGCTGCGCTGAAAAATGTCGGGCAGACGTTGGTGGTTCGGCAGGCTCCGCAGAATCCGCGCACGATGGACATCTCACAACTTGCGTCGGACATAAACGACGGCCGGGTCAAGCAGCTGTTCATTCTCGGCGGTGATCCGGTTTACAACGCACAGCGCGGTTTAGTGCAGGATCGCAAGACAAAGCTGCCGCTCGACTGGGTTGATCTGCAAAAAAAGGTGCCGGAGATCGTGCGACTCGGTTATCACGAGGACGCCACCTCAGCACTTAGCCAGTGGCACATTCCAATGGCGCATTATTTGGAATCGTGGGGCGACGCTCTCACGTTTGGTGGCGATTACTTGTCGATTCAGCCAATGATCCTGCCCCTCTTCGGCGGGCTTTCGGAAATTGAACTGCTCAACGCGCTGCTTGGCGGGCCGAAAACAGAAGGGCCCGAACTCGTGCAAGAAACTTTTCGCGCCACTACCAATCCGCCGGGCGATTTTCAAACTGCGTGGTCCAATTTCCTTCACGACGGTTTTGCGTCCCACTTTCAACCGCGTGATCAAAGTTCCTCGTTTAACGCAAGCGCAGTCGCGCCCCAGGTTCAAAGTTCGTGGAAACTGCCGGCAGCACCTGCGCCAGATTCACCGGAAATTGTGCTCACAGGGAGCTATGCAATGGACGACGGCCGCTACGCCAATAACGGCTGGCTCCAGGAATTGCCCGACCCCATAACGAAACTCACATGGGACAATGCCGCACTGATGAGTCCGGCTTTCGCCAAAAACCTCGGAGTGCAAACCGGTGATCTGGTCCAGGTGACGATCACAGAAAAAGGGGCCGCTGCGGAGCCGATTAAACGCGAGCTGGTCATAGCGGCACTCGTCTCACCCGGGCACGCTGACAATTCGGTTACCGTGCCGCTGGGGTGGGCGCGAAAGATGCCCGAATTTTACGAGCTGCCTTATGCAGGTGGCGCGCTCAAAGAAAGACCCGGCATCGCGCAGCAATCCGGGTTCAATGGTTATTTCTTACGTACGGCGGCAAATCCATATTTCTCTGTGGCTGGTGGACAGGGGATTGAGAGCGTGCGGGTGAAGAAGGTCGGGCGCACGTATCCGTTCTCAATCTCACAGGAGCAATTCAGCATTGAAGGCCGTGGGCTCATCCGTGAGGCAACGCTGGAAGGCTATCGCGCCGACCACGATTTTGCGAAAAAAGTTCCGGGCGAAGAGGAACTGCCACATCCTCCGCCGAGCATTTACACGCATCCGCCGCTCACTGCGCCGCAGCAGTGGGGAATGTCGATCGACCTGAATGTTTGCACTGGCTGCAGCGCGTGCGTGATCGCGTGCCAGGCAGAAAACAATGTTCCCGTGGTTGGCAAATTACAAGTGTCTCACGGCCGGATCATGCACTGGCTCCGTATCGACCGTTACTACGCCAGCAGGAAGCCGTTCAACCAGGACCGCGGCGATTGGCCGGAAAATCCAGAGGTCGTGCATCAACCGATGCCGTGTCAGCATTGCGAGAACGCGCCGTGTGAGACTGTCTGCCCCGTTAACGCGACGGTTCACAGCGAAGACGGTCTCAACGTGATGGCTTACAATCGCTGTGTCGGCACACGCTACTGTTCGAACAATTGTCCATTCAAGGTACGCCGGTTCAACTTCTTTGATTACAACCAGCGGCCGGTCGGCAAGAGAAAAATCGCCGGCGCGTTCAACATCTACGAAGAATATTTCGCGCCGCTCACCACTAAAGGCGCGCCGGACACTATCAAGATGCAGAAGAATCCCAATGTCACTGTGCGCATGCGCGGCGTCATGGAGAAATGCACTTTCTGCGTCCAGCGTATCGAGGAAGCAAAGATCGCGGCCATCGCGCGTGCAGGCGCGTCTGCCGACAAGCAAATTCCGCACGATTCATTTACTACAGCATGCGCGCAGGCCTGCCCCACGGGCGCAATTGTTTTTGGCGACATCAAGGATCCGGAAAGTCGCGTTTCAAAAATGAAAGAACAGGACCGCAATTATCGTTTGCTCGATTACTTGAACATCGTCGCGCGCACCAGTTATCTCGCGAGGATCCGCAATCCCAATTCAAAGATGCCCGACGCGGAGAATATCGGAGTCGCAAGCTTGGTGGAGAAGGTACCGGAATGATGAATTCTCGATTTTTGATTTTCGATCCAATTGGCAATGGGCAACTCCGAAACATTTCGCGAGCCCCGATTATTTCGGGGTCGGCAATTTGACCATGGACGGAGCAGCAGCACCACAGGAAACGATTGAGACTGCCGAACGGCAGATCGAGCGCGCTCCGCTTGTTCTGAACCGGCGCAATTTCAGCTGGCTCACGGAGCGAATTTCCGGTGTCATAGAACAGCCTGCGCCACGCTGGTGGTGGGTGGCATTCACCATCACCTCCAGCGTCGCGACGTTCGGACTCTTTTGCATTGGTTACCTGATTTCTACCGGCATCGGCACGTGGGGAAATCAGGTCCCAGTTGGCTGGGCTTGGGACATTACAAATTTCGTTTTCTGGATCGGTATCGGACACGCCGGCACGCTCATTTCCGCGATCTTGTTTTTGCTGCGGCAAAAATGGCGTACTTCTATCAATCGTTCCGCTGAAGCGATGACCCTTTTCGCGGTGATTTGCGCCGCGATTTTCCCAGGCATCCATGTCGGTCGTTTCTGGATGGCGTGGTATCTGGCGCCTGTTCCGAATAACTGGGCCATCTGGCCCAATTTCCGCAGCCCGTTGATGTGGGACGTGTTTGCGGTCTCGACGTATTTTACGGTCTCGGTCCTGTTCTGGTACACCGGTTTAGTTCCCGATTTGGCGACTTTGCGCGATCGGGCGACTACCAAGATCGGGAAGTTTCTTTTCGGATTTTTCGCCCTCGGCTGGCGCGGCGCAAACCGCCACTGGCGTCACTACGAAATGGCGTATCTACTGTTGGCCGGACTTTCGACTCCGCTGGTTCTGTCGGTCCACAGCGTCGTGTCTTTTGATTTCGCTACGTCGGTCCTGCCGACGTGGCACACAACCATTTTTCCTCCGTATTTTGTGGCCGGAGCGATCTTCGGGGGTTTTGCCATGGTGCTGACGCTGCTGATTCCCGCGCGTGCGATCTTCAAATTGTACGACGTCATTACGCCAGGGCACATCGACAAAATGGCAAAGATCATTTTGTTGACCGGCTCGTTCGTAGGCTACGCCTACGCCATGGAATTTTTCGTGGCGTGGTACAGCGGCAATTCGTACGAGCGATTCGCATTTTGGAACCGCATTTTCGGGCCGTACTGGTGGTACTGGTGGTTCGGTATGCTTTTCTGCAATTGCCTCTCGCCACAGCTCTTTTGGTTCCGGTGGTGCCGCCGAAACATTCTTGTCGTGTTCTTTGTATCAATGTGCGTGAACGCCGGCATGTGGTTCGAGCGGTTCATCATTATTGCCGGCGGTCTGATACGCGATTTTCTCCCATCCTCTTGGAGAGTTTTTCATCCGACATGGGTGGACATCTGGACGTACATCGGCACGCTCGGCATTTTTACTTCGTTGTTTCTGCTATTCATCCGGTTCCTGCCGATGATCGCAATGTCCGAAGTGAAGACCGCGATACCTGAGGCGGACCCACATTACGGTGAGCCGCCTGGCGGGCGACCGGTTTCTCCTGGCGGAAAGGAGCGCACACGATGATGAGGACTCCGTACGGTCACAAAGTGTACGCAATGGCGGCGGAGTATCCGAGCGCTGCTGCGCTTTACGAGGCAGCTAAACGCGTCCGCGATGCGGGCTTCAGGCGATGGGACGT
>WNFQ01001289.1_pt1 | contig 21385 bp, 16 predicted proteins | sample 5400171 | NCBI WGS metagenome assembly WNFQ01 (sample SAMN13153356, study PRJNA577476) | soil metagenome | isolation source: 20 cm soil under Madrone tree | place: USA:California | collected 2016-06-14 | reverse complement strand
ATTGCGAGTATGCATTACATTGGCATGGCCGCCATGCGTTTACCTGCCGTATGCCAATTTAATTCCTTTCTCGTCGTCCTGTCCGTCGTGTTCGCGGTTCTGATTTCTCTCGCCGCGCTATGGATTACCTTTCACTTCCGAGATGGGAAAGCGGGGATCGGCTGGGAAAAGTCAGCTGGAGCCGTCGTGATGGGTGCTGCGATCCCCGTCATGCATTACACCGGCATGGCCGCCGCCAGTTTCACGCCCTCCGGCATGCCAGCGGACCTGTCTCGTGCCGTAAGCATCTCCACACTTGGCACCGCCGGAATTGCCGCCGTCACCTTTATCGTCCTGGGGCTGGCTCTGCTGACGTCCTGGGTGGATAGGCGATTCGCTGCCCAGGCCTTGGAAGTACAGGAAGAGAAGCTGCAGCAAAGCGAGGCGTATTTATCGGAAGCACAGCGATTAAGCCACACGGGCAGTTTTGGCTGGAGGGTTTCCACCGGCGACATCCTCTGGTCCGAAGAATCCTTTCGAATTTTCCAATACGATTTTGAACATCGGCTGCTGATGCCGGACGGCTCCGTCAAATATGTCCACGTTGTGGCGCATGCCTTGAACGATGTATCGGGCAGCGTCGAGTTTGTTGGAGCGGTGATGGACGTCACCGCAGCAAAGCAGGCGGAAGAAGCGTTGCGGCGGAGCGAGAGTTATCTGGCGGAAGCGCAGAGGCTCACGCATATGGGGAGTTGGGTTTGGCGCGTAATGGGAAGAGAGGCGTTGCATCTGTCCGAGGAATGGTATCGCATATATGGCTTTGATCCAGAAGACGGCATTCCAACTTGGGAACAGCGGCTGCAGCGCATTCATCCGGAGGATCGAGCCAAGTGGCAAGGGGCAATCGACCGAGCCATAGATGAAAAGGGGGATTACGAAGTGGAAGTCCGAATCCTTCTTCCGGACGGCACGGTCAAATACCTCCACACCGTCGGCCATCCTGTTTTGAACGCATCCGGGGAGTTGATGCAATTCGTGGGTAGCTCGATGGAGATCAGCGAGCGCAAGCGGACCGAAGAGGCGCTACGCGAGGCGCAGGCGGATCTCGCACGCGTGAGCCGGGTGACCACCATGGGAGAGCTGACGGCCTCTCTGGCGCACGAAGTGAATCAACCGATTGCCGCCGCGGTCACCAACGCCAATACTTGCTTGCGCTGGCTTGCGCGCGATCACCCCGATGTCGAAGAGGCGCGCGCGGCTGCGTCGAGAATCGTCAAAGATGCAACCCGTGCAGCCGACATCGTCGGCCGGATCCGTCTGCTCTTCAAGAAAGGCGCTGCGCAGCGGGAGTTGGTGGATGTAAACGAAGTCGTTCGAGAGATGATCGTCCTCTTGCGCGGCGAGGCCACGCGACACAACATACTAGTCCGGACGGAGCTGGCGGCCGAGCTTCCCGCGGTTATGGGAGATCGCGTGCAACTGCAGCAGGTGCTGATGAACCTTATGATCAATGGCATGGATGCGATGAAGGACGTGGATAGGGCGCGGGAGCTAGCCGTCAAGTCGCAGAAAGCGGAAAACGAGCAAGTTCTGGTGTGCGTCAGCGATACCGGCGTGGGTCTGCCCGTACAGCAGGCGGACCAGATCTTTAAGGCGTTCTTTACGACGAAGCCTCAAGGGACCGGAATGGGTTTGTCCATCAGCCGCTCGATCATTGAAACGCATGGCGGCCGCTTGTGGGCTACCGACCACTCTCCATGCGGCGCAAGCTTTTGTTTCAGTCTACCCACCAAGGCCGAGGCGAGTGAATGACCCGCGCGGACACTCCCACGGTTTTCGTGGTTGATGACGATGCCGGTGTGCGTGCTTCCATCCAAGGACTGCTGAAATCGGCGAGTTTACGGTCCGCATCCTTTGGGACGGCGGAAGAATTCCTGCGCAGCAAGCCACCGGACGGGCCGAGCTGCCTTGTTCTGGACGTGAGCCTTCCTGGCGTCAACGGTCTGGACTTTCAGCGCCAGTTGGGTGATGCGGGTATGCAAATTCCCATCATCTTTATCACCGCTCATGGAGATATTCCTATGACGGTGAAGGCCATGAAATCCGGTGCCGTGGAGTTCCTGACCAAGCCTTTCCAGGACCAGGACTTGCTGGATGCGATCCGCCAGGCTTTGGATCGCGACCGTGTGACGCGCCAAAAGCAGAGTAACCTTGCCGAATTGCGAAAGCGCTACGCGACTCTGACTGCACGCGAGCGTGAGGTTATGGCCCTGGTAGTTTCGGGAATGCTCAATAAGCAAATCGCTTTTGAGCTGGGGACCAGCGAAATCACCGTGAAGATCCATCGCGGCCATGCAATGCGGAAGATGAAGGCTGAATCGCTGGCGGAGTTAGTAAAAATGGCGGCGAAGCTGGAGATTGCGCCTGGCACGGACTAACCAAATGCCGCCGCCGCTGCATACATCCTGGCATTTTAACTGCTGCATTCTCAAGTCTCTAACAATTGTAGCCGCCTCTATCAGAACGATTCGCGCTCCTATACCAAAGTATAATTGCGCGCCTTCGGCGAGGCTGCTAGGTTTCTGCTATGGACATTCGGGCAAAAACTAAACTCGTAGCGATTGTCGATGATGATGATTCGATGCGCAGCGCACTTCAGGGCTTGTTGAAGGCAGTTGGCTTGCCGGCACAGGCTTTCGCCTCTGGGGAGGAATTCCTGAAGTCTGGCCAACATCGCCAAACCGCCTGTCTAATCGCGGATATCAGAATGCCGGGGATGTCCGGTCTTGAACTACAGGCGAAGCTGAACGCTGAGCATTGCAGGATTCCGACCATCTTCATCACGGCACATGGCGACGCAAACTTGCGGATGCAGGCGTTGAGAGCAGGCGCAGTAGAGTTCCTGGCAAAACCGTTCGACGACGAAGCCCTGCTCGAAAGTGTTCGAGGGGCTCTGCAGAGTTGAGCTGTGTAAGGAAGCGCGCACGCCAGCGCCGGGAGGTCCTTCGTGGGAGCTGTCGCAACATTCGGGTCCGTCGATCAGGGCCGTAATCCGCGCAGATTTGAGCAGATCATAGGCAACAGCCCTGCTTTGGAATCCGTGCTCGAACAAGTTGAGCAGGTCGCGCCTGCGGATTCCAGCGTTCTTATCCAGGGGGAAACTGGCACCGGCAAGGAACTGATCGCGCGCGCGATTCACAATCTCAGCGCGCGTTGCGGACGCCCATTCATAAAGTTGAACTGCGCCGCCATTCCATTCGATCTACTGGAGAGCGAGCTTTTTGGCCATGAGAGAGGCGCTTTTACCGGTGCTATTGCGCAAAAGATTGGCCGTTTCGAACTGGCTGACAAAGGCACGCTCTTCCTGGACGAGGTGGGAGATATTCCGCCGGGACTGCAGCCCAAACTGCTGCGTGTCCTGCAGGAGCAGGAGTTCGAGCGCTTGGGCAGCACTCGGACTCACCAAGTGGACGTTCGTCTGGTAGCTGCGACCAATCGGAATTTGGTGGAGATGGTGAAGCGGAACGAATTTCGCAGCGACCTCTACTACCGTCTGAATGTGTTCCCGATTCCGCTGCCACCACTGCGGGCGCGCCGCGAAGACATTCCGGCACTGGTGGAGCACTTTGTCGAGATTTATTCTCGCCGCATGGATAAGCAAATCGACGAGATACCTCCGGAAACGATGTCTGCACTCACGTCATACCAGTGGCCCGGGAACATTCGCGAGCTTCAGAATTTCATCGAGCGGAGCGTAATCGTCAGCTCCGGGAGCGTCTTGCGTCCGCCTCTCGCGAGCCTGAAGAGTTCCGCGGAAGCGGAATCCCTTGGGGCAATTACTCTGGAGCAGGCCGAGCGAGAGCACATACTTAAGACTCTTGAGCAAACCCGATGGGTTGTCGCCGGCCCAAACGGGGCTGCCGCACGTTTGGGAATCAAGAGGTCTACGCTTTACTTCCGCATGCAAAAACTTGGCATCTCACGCGCCAACAAGAATCTCCTTCCTGCGTAGCAGAGTTGCCAAGATGCGAGGATCGACCCTCCAATCGATTGACACTGTCAATGCATTAGCCATCGGACGCACCAGCGATTACATCTCCAGCCGACTTGAAAGCGAAGCTGTTTGATACATCGTCGAATAAATAACCTCCCTGAGGCTGTCGGCATGCGGACGTCGTGTTTAGCTGGCTGGCACAGCACACAACGCTGTTGCCTGTAGTCGGCCTCTACTTTCAATTACTTACGCACAAAACATCTTTGGCAGCCGGGTTGCGTAACTGAGTTGTGTCGCTCGACGCACCGATTCTTTGTTTGAGGAAGGCAGCGCGAGCGGCAGCCAAGTGGCCGAGTCGCGCTGTGAAAAGACGATCAGTAAAGAAGCCACGGAAGCTCAGGAACACGTGCCGGCACGGCAGCGCGTGCAACAAGGGAATTAGCGGCTGAAACTGCAGCTGCCTGAGTGCAATGAAGCTGCTTATTCTCGCTTGACGTTTTATCGAAAGTTCAAAAAAGGAGGAATTATGAAAATGCAAAGAGTCGTGTTCGTTTTGATGGGAATGATGCTTTTGTTCGCAGGCAAGGCGTCGGCACAACAGGTGAAGACCGACTACGATCACAGCGCAAACTTCGGGCAGTACAAGACGTATTCTTGGGAAAAAGTCCAAACGAAAGACCCGCTGCTGGTCGACCGGATCAAGAACGCGGTAAACAGCGCTCTTGCCGCTAAAGGCTGGACGCTGGTTCCATCCGGAGGTGACGTCGAGGTCTTTGCCATTGAAACGACTCAGAATCAACAAACCTTGGACACCTTCTATAACGGGTTCGGAGGAGGCCGCCGTTGGGGAGGATTCGGTTGATTTGGCGACGCAACCACGACAACCGAGACCTACACGGTGGGGACTCTGGTGGTCGATCTCTTCGATGCAAAAACAGAGAAATTGATCTGGCGAAGCTCATCGAGCGGTACGCTCTCCGATAAGGCGGACAAGAACACAAAGAGCCTCGACAAAGGGGTGAACAAAATGTTCCAGCATTTTCCTCCCGCCCCGTCGAAGAAACACTAAGGGGAGCGAGATGAATCGCTGTCTGACGTTGTCAGTCGCTATTTCGGTGACCCTGAACACCCTGGCCATTCCTGTGCGCGCGGCAAATAAGCCGCGCGCGGGAACGGACAGCCACAACCCCATGGTTTGGACCAACAATGACGTCGAAAAACTCCACGACCTCGGCCTGATTTCCATCGTGGGCCGACTGAACGAAGAAACGCCAAAGCCGGCATCTCTGCCTGAGCCGTACGTTAAGACCCAGGACGCGGGGTGGTATGCCGAGCAGGCGGCGAAACTGCGCGATGAACTCGAACGCAGACAGGCTCAGCTCGGTGGGTACCGACAGGCGCTCGAAGATGCCCAAAGTCTTAGGGTGACGACGGGGGGCATAAATCTCGATGAAGGCGACATCGCCATTACTCCCGAAGCCGGCATTGAAATCCTTCAGCAGCGCGTGAACGAAGTACAGACGGAGCTCGACGCACTAGAAGACTTGGCCCGTCGCAATGACATCCCGCCGGGGACGCTGCGTGGCCAGTAAGGTTTCTTAACGCTGTTGACGAGGGCTTATGAAATTTTTTCAACACGGGTTTGACACCAAGGGGATGACCCCAATTTTGTACTGGAGAATAAAGCCATGAAGTTGCTCAAACAGGCTTTGATACTACTTCTCTGTTGTTTGCTTGTGCGATTCAGTGCGCAAGCCGAGTCCTACGGTCCGCCGAGCCAATCCGACGAACAGTCACCGGATTCGCCCGTCAAACCGTCCCTCAAAGAGTTGCAGCAACTTGTGGCACCGATTGCCCTGTACCCGGACGCTCTCGTTGCGCAAATTCTCGCGGCTTCCACGTATCCAACCGAGATTGTCGAGGCGGACCGCTGGATGCAAAGGCATTCCGACCTCAAGGGTGACAAGCTGGCCAAAGAAGTCGACAAACGGGACTGGGATCCGAGTGTAAAGGCGATGGCGCAATTCCCCTCGGTTCTTGAAAACATGGACAAAAACCTCTCTTGGACGTCATCGCTTGGCGACGCATATGCCAACCAGCCGCAGGATGTGACAGACGCAGTGCAGGCGATGCGTGAGCAGGCGCGCAAGGCTGGCCATCTGGACAACAACGAACAGGAGCAGGTAACGACGCAAGGAAACACAATCATTATCGAACCGGCTAACCCGGAAGTGGTCTATGTGCCAGCCTATGATCCTTGGCTGGTGTACGGTGCGCCTATTGTTGCCTACCCAGGCTGGTATGCGGTGCCCGGGATTTTTTGGGGCGGCGTCGGACTCTCGTTCGGTATTGGATTTGGAATCGGTTACTTCGGAGGATTTGGGTGGGGCTGGCATCACTGGGGATATGACTGGCATGGCCGCAGGGCGATTTACAACCACAATACCTACATCTCCCACAGCCGAACGATTATCAATCGCGGCAACTTCAACCACGGCAACTTCAATCATGGCGATTTCAACCACGGCAACTCCAACCATGGCGACTTCCACCATGGCAATTCATTCCACGGGTCTTCGGGTTTTCACGCGCAGTCCGGAACACGCTCCGGCGCGTTCAGTGGCTTTGATCACGGCGGAAGTGTCCGAGGCTTTTCCTCCCGGGGGCGGTCGAGCTTTGGCGGTGGCGGCTTCCATGGAGGTGGTTCCCATGGCGGTGGCGGACGACACTAGGTGATGTCATGTACTCGCGTTTGGAACTTGTCAAGAATTTTAAAATGGAGAGGAACCTCATGCTGCAGGTAATCTCAAATTTTGTTCAATGCGAATGCAAGAGGTTTGCCCGATTTGCGACGACCTCTGTAGTGGCACTTTCACTCGGGGGTTCGTTTGCGCCGACGTTCGCGCAGAAGGCCGGCCAACAAACTTTTGTCACGGCCCAAGATGCCGCGCACGCTCTCTTTGTGGCCATGCAGTCACAGGATGAGCAATCGCCCTTAGGCGTCCTGGGACCAGCCGCAAAAGAAGTTCTCACGTCCGGCGATCCAACGGAAGATGCGGATGCTCGGGTCGGCTTCGTCATCAGATACGAGGCGATGCATCGGTTTGTGACAGAGCCGAACGGAATGGTAACCCTGGTTGTGGGAGCCGAAAACTGGCCGTTTCCGATTCCGCTGGTGAACAACCATGGCAAGTGGTATTTCGACACGAACGCAGGCAAAGACGAAATCCTATTCCGTCGGATCGGCAGAAATGAAGTCGCCGCCGAGGATGCGTGCCGAGACTTGGTCGAAGCGCAAAAGGAATATTTTGCGCGCGCGCCGGCTGGCTTCTCAAAGCAATTTGCGCAGAAACTGGTCAGCGAGGAAGGCCGCCACGATGGTTTGTACTGGCACGGTGCTTACGACGAGTTCGATAGCCCGATCAACGCTCTGATCGCGTATGCGTACGGAACAGGTTCAAAGAACCAGGTCGGCGATCCAGTCCCGTTCAATGGTTATTTTTTCCGGATCCTCACGAGCCAAGGACCTCACGCATCGGGCGGAGCGAAGAGCTATGTCGTCGATGGTGTGATGACCGGGGGATTCGCGTTCATTGCCTATCCCGCCGAGTACCGCTCGTCGGGGGTCATGACCTTCATCGTGGATGAATCGGGAGCCATTTACGAGAAGGACCTGGGTCCCGACACCACAAAGACTGCACAAGCGATGACCGCCTATGACCCGGATTCCACCTGGAACCAGGTGGACTAAGAACATAGTGCATCAGGCTGCGGAGTTTTATTCGAATGACTGACCTAGCGCGTGCCTACACGCCGGAATCGAAGCCCGCGGAGTGGCGCGGTCTTCGCGAAAGGTTTCCGTTGCTACCTCTCCTGCGAAAGGGTGTGGCCTCAGATGGACCGGCGTGGCTGCCACTGGTGTTGGTCTTTGGGGCGTTTGGCGCGGTCGCGTACGCAGACCATCTCGTTGTCGCGATTTCGCTTGTCTACCTCTACATCCTCCCTCTTGGCCTCGCCGCGATTTTCCTACGCAGGGAAGTTAGTTACAGCCTCATCGCCGCCTGTATCTTGTTCCATGATTATTACTCTCCACGGAATATCAAACCGGGACTTCGGATCTTCCACAACCTCTCCGCGGCGTTGTCCTTCGCCTTTGTTGTCTACGTCATCCAGCGGTATGTGGAGCAGCGGGAGGCGCTTGCCAAAACGGTCCAGGAGCAACGTGACGGCCTGCTTCAGGAGGTGAAGCTGGCCGCGCAAGTCCAACGGCTGTTTCTCCCCTCGGGCAAACCAGCTATTGACGGACTCGAGATAGCCGGGATGATGCTCCCCCTGCGGGGCGTAGGCGGCGATTACTATGACTACATCCCCATCGACATGCATACCATTCAGGTCGTGATTGCCGACGTAGCCGGAAAAGGCGTTCCCGCCGCTCTGTTAATGTCCGCGACGGCGGCAGCCATGCGGCTTGAGGCGAATCGGGACCGAAACATGCTGGAGCAAGTGAAAAGATTGAATACCGAGATCGGCGCCGTTTCAGATCCCGAGCGGTACGTGACGTTGCTGGTTGCGGAAATCGACACAAACAAACGGACAATCCATTACGTGAACTGTGGCCACAATCCCGCGCTTCTGTTTCGAGCAAAGACGGGCACGCTCACGCGCATGAACTCGTCTTGTCCACCCATCGGACTATCTCCAGACGAGATTTGCGAACTGGCCTCAGCTGACCTTAGCGCCGGCGACGTGCTGGTTTTCTATACGGATGGCATCACTGAGGCAGAGAACCGGCTTGGCGAAGAATTCGGGTTGGAGCGCCTTTCCGCGGTAGTGCTAGATGGTTCTTCACTCTCCGCGGAAGAGCTCACGATCAATATCTTCAACAGCGCGACAAATTTCTGCGGCGACGTTGGTTTCCATGATGACGTCACCATTGTCGTGGTCAAATGCCAACTCGACGGGTCCCCCGCGTGATTGCGTAACTCTATCCAGCAAAGAACGTTCAGCCCGGGCTCGGACCTTTCGTTACGGAGAGGTCCCGTCCAGATTCGTTATCCCTCTCGGTACGTCGATCTCCACCCTGAAAGGCGCCCTGTCAGCATGCTGACAACCCTCCTACGCGCTGGACTCCTCGCTCTTCGATCCTCCAGCACATAATCTCAGTCCCCCTTCTTAAGCGCCTCTGTTTTCAACCACTTCCTGAAATTCTCGCTCGTGTTTCACAGTGGCATCCGGGCTGCAGCGTACAGGACAGGATCTGAAGTAAGAAGAACTACCGGAGGTAATCACATGCGAAAGTTTTCGAGTTGCCTGAGCAGCATTCTATTGGCTGTCCTGCCATTCCTCGCTGAGGCGGCGAACGCATCGGACCAAACCAAAGATGACGACCGATTGAGAAATTGTGGCACGGTCCTGAAAGAGATTCTCGACGTTCCTGACAACATTCCGCAGGACTTGCTCGACAAGGCGGATTGCGTGGTTGTCTTTCCCTCCGTGCTAAAGGCCGCGTTTATCGTTGGCGGAAGCTACGGGCGCGGCGCTATGTCGTGCCGCAAGGGTGAAGACTTCCGGGGACCGTGGGGCGCTCCCACGATGATGGCTCTCGAGGGCGGCAGCTTCGGCTTTCAGATCGGCGGACAAGCTACGGATTTTGTCTTGCTCGTTATGAATGAGAGTGGTGCCAGGGGCATTCTTGCCAGCAAGGTCAAGCTGGGAGGCGACGCTTCAGTCGCCGCAGGCCCGGTCGGCCGCGACGCGTCGGCCGACACGGACGCGACCCTGCGTTCCGAAATCTTGAGCTACTCAAGGGCGCGTGGCCTGTTTGCCGGAATCTCCCTCGAAGGCTCCACAATCCGTCCGGACAATGGCGACAACCGTCGTGTGTACGGCAAAAATATTCCCGCGAGGGACATCGTTCTGTCCGGAAAAGTCGCCGTGCCCCCAGCAGCCGAGCAATTGATCTCGACCCTGAATGCCAAGACCCCGAGGCATAAGACCTAAGGTCAATTTGGTTATTGCGGACCGGCCAAGCCGGGGGGGTGAATCATGTGGATTGTCAAACTAGCACTGAGCCGGCCTTATACGTTTGTGGTCGCGTCGATACTCATTCTGATCCTGGGCGCGCTCGCGATTGTTCGCACGCCGACGGACATTTTTCCGAACATCAACATTCCCGTTGTCAGCATCATCTGGACCTATAACGGCCTGGTACCAGAGGACATGGCAGACCGCATCGTTAGCATCACAGAACGGGCGCTTACCACCACGGTTGATAATATCGAGCACGTCGAATCGCAATCGCTGTATGGAATTGCTGTTGTCAAAGTGTTCCTGCAGCCAACCGCGAACATTCAGCAGGGCATCGCACAGATTACGGCGGTTTCTCAGACCCAGCTCAAGCAGTTGCCTGCGGGGTCGACGCCGCCTCTCATTCTTGCCTACAGCGCGTCGAGTGTCCCCGTCCTGCAGTTGGCTCTCTCGGGTCAAAACCTGTCGGAGCAAGAACTCAACGACTATGGCCTGAATTTTATTCGGACGCAGCTCATCACCGTGCCTGGCGCATCGGTGCCCTATCCCTACGGCGGTAAACAACGCCAAGTGCAGGTGGATCTGAATACGACAGCGTTGCAGTCGAAGGGTCTGTCCGCTCTGGATGTGGTCAACGCGATCAGCGTTCAAAATTTAATCCTGCCCACAGGAACGTCAAAGATCGGATCCAGGGAATACGATGTTTCCATTCCCAATGCGGCACCGCAGACGATTACCGACCTAAACCGAATCCCGATCAAGACGATTGGCGGTACCACGATCTACATCAAAGATGTTGCCTGGGTGCGCGATGGCTTCCCCCCGCAGACGAATATCGTGCGGGTCAACGGACAGCGCTCCGTATTGCTGACCATCCAAAAGGCGGGCAATGCGTCTACCCTGAATGTAATCGCCGGCATCAAGGCGCTTCTGCCTCAAATTAAGACCACGGTTCCACCGCAGCTCGATATAGCACCGCTGGCCGATCAGTCGATTTTTGTTCGCGGCGCGATCAGTGGAGTGGTCAGGGAAACGTTGATTGCTGCGTGCCTGACCGCTTTCATGATTCTCGCTTTTCTAGGCAGTTGGCGAAGCACCGTTATCATCGCGACTTCCATCCCTCTAGCAATTCTCACCTCCATCATTGTGCTTAGTGCGATCGGAGAAACGATCAATATTATGACGCTCGGCGGGCTCGCTCTGGCGGTCGGCATCCTGGTGGACGACGCGACCGTTGAGGTCGAGAACATAAATCGCAACCGGGAAGCGGAACCAGACAAGGACATGGATGAAGTTGTCCTAGACAGCGCGTCGCAAATTGCTACGCCTGCTTTTGTGTCCACGCTCTCGATCTGCATCGTCTTTGCCCCCATGTTCTTGCTGTCCGGGGTGGCGCGTTACCTCTTTGTGCCCCTTGCTGAAGCAGTGGTTTTCGCTATGTTGGCCTCTTACCTGCTTTCCCGAACGATCGTCCCGACGATGGCCAAGTACCTGTTGCGCGGAGATAAACACGAAGTGGGCGCCCCAAGCCGCAATCCGCTCGTACGACTTCAGAAGCGTTTTGAAGAGGCCTTCGAAAGATTTCGTCACAGCTATCGCAGCCTGCTGGAGATTTGCCTGCACCACCGGCGTGCTTTCCTGATTGCGTTCTTCGCGAGCTGCCTTGGCTCTCTCGCGATTCTGATTCCTTGGCTAGGCCGGGACTTTTTTCCGAGCGTTGACAGCGGCTCTTTCAAGCTTCATCTGCGTGCGCCTACCGGAATGCGCATCGAGGAAACCGCTAACCTTTGCGATCAGGTCGAACGGTCGATTCGAGGGCAGATTCCCGCAAGCGAGGTCCTCAATGTTATTGACAACATAGGTCTGCCCTACAGCGGCATCAATCTCTCTTATAGCAATTCGGCTCCAGTCGGCTCGTCGGATGCCGACATTCTTGTGACACTTTCCGCCAAGCACCATCCCACGGATGACTACATTCACCAGCTTCGTCTGACACTCCCAAAACAGTTTCCGGGTGTGAGCTTCGCATTCTTGCCTGCCGATATGGTCAGCCAAATCCTGAACTTTGGCTTGCCGGCCCCGATCGATGTCCAAGTCGTGGGAAACGACCTGGAGGGAAACCAGCGCTATGCAAATGCCCTGCTCGGCAAGTTGAAATACGTCACAGGAACAGCAGATCTGCGGATCCAGCAGCCCTTCGATCAGCCTTATCTGCGCCTGCGAGTCGAGCGTACGAAAGCAGAGCAGCTTGGTTTCACCGCCCACGATATTGCGCAAAATCTTCTGGTGTCATTGAGTGGCAGCTTCCAAACCTCACCAACATTTTGGGTTGATCCTAAGAATCGCGTCAGCTACTTTATCGCGACTCAGACCCCGCAATATCGCACGAACACATTGCAGGATGTTGAGAACATCCCGATCACCGGTACAGACCCTACGGCTCCTCCGTCGCTGATGGCCAGTCTAGTATCAACGCAACGAGGCGCCGGAATGGCGGTGGTTTCTCATTACAACGTGGCGCCCGTCATTGACATCTTTGGTGCTGCCACGGGACGCGACCTGGGCGGTGTGGCCGGCGACATCAATAAGATCATTGATGACTCACGCCAGCAATTACCGCGCGGTTCTCAAGTCGTTCTCCGTGGACAGGTTCAGACGATGCGAGCGTCCTACGTCGGTCTTCTCAGTGGACTTGCGTTCTCCATCGTGCTCGTATACCTGCTGATCGTGGTCAACTTTCAGTCCTGGCTGGATCCTTTCATCATGATTTCCGCACTGCCCGCGGCGCTCGCCGGCATTGCCTGGTTCTTGTTTGTAACGCACACGACTCTGAGCGTGCCCGCACTGATGGGAGCCATCATGTGCATGGGCGTAGCAACCTCGAACAGCATCTTGGTCGTGAGCTTTGCTACGGAAAAAATGGCGGAAGGAAGTGATTCCATCAGCGCCGCACTGGAGGCAGGCTTCACGCGCTTTCGGCCAGTGCTGATGACGGCGCTGGCCATGATCATCGGTATGGTGCCCATGGCCCTCGGACTAGGAGACGGAGGCGAACAAAATGCGCCTCTTGGCCGGGCGGTCATAGGTGGCTTGATTTTCGCTACGGTTTCTACGCTGTTCTTTGTCCCGGCATTTTTCAGCGTTCTACAGGGTTCGCGCCGGCATCCAGCCCAAACGGAAAATTCGCACTAAGAAAAAATCTGTGTGGAGTCATTATGTCGCAACAAACTGAAGATAGAAGACAAATCGACGGACAAACGCTCCCATCGAACGATGTGGGAAGACGGCAGCGTCCGCACAGACGATGGTTGGGCGTGGCGATTGCGTTGATCGCCGTCGCCGCCCTGTTGGTCTCAGGCATCTGGTCGCGCGTCAGAGCCCGCACAACGCTGAAAGCGGAAACGGCGCAAGTCGCCCTCACCGCAGTATCGGTTGTCTCGCCAAAACAAACTGCGCCCGCCGAGGAGATCATCCTCCCTGGGAATGTGCAACCGTTCATCACTTCACCGATCTATGCGCGGACCAGCGGATATTTGAAGAAGTGGTATTTCGATATAGGAGCGCATGTCAAGCAGGGGCAATTGCTTGCTGTCATCGAAACGCCGGAAGTCGATCAACAACTCCAGCAAGCGCGCAGCAACCTCTTAACCGCACAGGCAAATCTTGAACTCGCCGCTATCACCAAAGCACGATATCAGGGGCTTTTGAAAAGCAACGCTGTGTCCCAGCAAGACGTCGATAATGCCGTTGGTACTTACAACGCCAATAAAGCAATCGTCGAAGCAGACCAGGCGGCAGTGGAGCAGTACACGGCACTGGTATCTTTTGAAAAAATCTACGCTCCTTTTGACGGTGTGATTACGGCGCGCAACACCGACATCGGCGACCTGATTAATTCTGGCAGCAACGCCAGTGTAAAAACCGATCTCTTTCACATCGCTCAACCCGGCACATTGCGCGTTTACGTAAACGTCCCGGAAGAATATTCGCGGGGGATCAAAGTCGGCATGACGGCGGATCTCGCTCTCGCGGAGTTTCCCGGGCGCACGTTTCAGGGAAAGCTGGTACGCACAGCCGACGCCATCAATATGACCACCCGCACGTTGCTGATTGAAATTGACGTGGCCAATCCGACAAGCACCCTGCTCACAGGTTCCTATGCAGAAGTCCACTTGAAAGTCCCCGCGCCGCCTTCCACATTCATCATTCCGGTCAATACCTTGATATTCCGCTCAGAGGGTTTACGCGTGGGCATTGTGAAGGATGGGAAAGTCGCGCTTACTGCCGTGACTCCCGGGCACGATTTCGGCAATCAGATCGAGGTCGTCTCCGGCCTCAAGCCGGACGATCAGGTCATTATCAATCCACCCGACTCCATCGTTACCGGACAGCAAGTCCAAATTGTTCAGGCAACATTGCCGGGGGATATCAAGTGAAACGCGCTCGAGATTTGATTTTGGTTGCGCGCCGGCGCCAAACATCTTGTCTGATGGTTCTGCTGGCCATAGCTGCGTTCCAGTTGACCGGATGCACGGTTGGACCGAAATATCAGCGCCCCGCAGCGGCGGTCCCGCCAGCCTATAAAGAGGTGGGCGACTGGAAACCTACCCAGCCGAACGACGAGAATCTCAGCGGCAACTGGTGGGAAATCTTTCAGGACCCGCAACTGAACGCCCTCGAACTACAGGTCAACGTCTCCAACCAAAACTTAAAGGCGGCCGAGGCACAATATACCCAGGCTCGTGCAATTCTCCGCTACCAGCGGGCCGATTTCTTTCCAACCGTGACCGTAGACCCCACGGCAACCCGCAACAAATTCTCCGCGAATCGGCAACCCCACAGCGCACAATTCAATGGCATTAGCTTCACCGACTTACAAATTCCTTTCGAATTGTCTTACCAGCTCGACGTTTGGGGACGCGTACGCCGCACCGTCGAATCCTATCGCGCACAGGCGCAAGCCAGCGCAGCCGACCTGGCAGCCGTGAACCTGTCGATGCATTCCCAGTTGGCTTTGGACTACTTCCAGGCCCGCATGCTGGATGCCGAAGAGCAGCTTTTGAACTCGACCGTCAAGCAATATGAGCAAGCGTTGGAATTGATCGAGAATCGGTTTGCAGGCGGCCTTGCTTCCGATCTGGAGGTCGAGCAGGCCAAAACGCAACTTGAGACCACGCGCGCGCAGGCCATCGACGTTGGAGTTGCCCGTGCCCAGTTCGAGCACGCCGTGGCGGTTCTGATGGGCAAGCCTCCCGCATCGTTCAGTCTCGCTCCGCTTCCTCTCACCATGCCTCCTCCGCCGATTCCCGTGGGACTGCCCTCAGAATTGCTTGAGCGGCGGCCTGACATCGCAGCCGCCGAGCGCCTCATGGCCTCCGCCAACGCGCAGATTGGAGTCGCCAAGGCCGCCTATTATCCGCTCGTGAATTTGGCGGCCGCTGGAGGTTTCGAAAGCGGCTCTATCACAACGTTGCTCTCCGGCCCTAGCATTCTATGGTCGGCTGGGCCATCTGCGCTGTTTACTATCTTCGACGTGGGGAGGCGCCGAGCTGCCTCAGACCAAGCCACCGCTGCTTACGATCAAGCTGTCGCCAATTATCGCCAAACCGTGCTGACCGGCTTTCAACAGGTAGAGGACAACGTAGCTGCATTGCGGATTCTCGAGCATGAAGCTCAGGTTCAGGACAAAGCCGTCGCGGCCGCTCAGAAATATCTTGAACTCGCCATCACGCGTTACAAGGGCGGCGTCACCAGCTACCTTGAGGTGACAACCGCTCAGAGTGCGGCTCTCTCCGACGAAGTCACTGCGGTGAATATTCTCGGCCGGCGCATGGTGGATGCCGTCACGCTCGTCCAGGCCCTTGGTGGCGGGTGGGATCGCTCCTCCTTGCCGGCACGCCCTGAATGCTGCGGCAAACTGACAAGCAATTCAAGGTAATGCTGCCATGGCCCAGTGTTTTGCTAGATCTGGCTTATAGCAATGCGACTCCCGAGGAGGCGCAAGAAGGGCGAGTTTTGGACGCCAGTTGGACGCGGATTGGACTTTAAACCTGGTGGCTGTTTATAGAGTACAGAGAGGTCGAACTGGAGTTGTCCCCAACTTCCCAACATATCCCGCGATGACAGGATGAACGTCTAGGCCCGACACAGGTGTTCTCAACGAAACCGCGGAAACGCTGTCGGAAGCCGGAGCTGGAGCTCGCTGCAAAGTTTGGTTGCGTCTATTTTTGATCGTGCCGAGCGCGTCACCAGCTAGGACTCGAAATGCAGCAGGACGAGTTCCGGAGCGGCGCCAAGTCGCATGGGCGGACCCCACGTGCCGGCGCCGCTCGTGGTGTAGACCAGGAGACGGCCGAGACGTTTCAACCCATACACGAACGGTCCGTAGATGCGAGAGGTGATCCAAGTCCAAGGGAAGAACTGACCCCGGTGCGTGTGCCCGGAAAGCTGCAAGGAGATGCCCTCCTCTTCCGCGATCTGCAGTTGATCTGGAGCGTGCGCGAGCAGAATGCTGGGGCGTTTGGGGTCGAGCGAAGCCTTCCGCAGAATGGAGCGGAAAGTCTCGGAATGAACAAGAGCGCCATGGTGCACACCGACCAGGTCCAAGCCGTCAAGCAATACTTTTTCGTTGTCCAGCACACGAATACCGGACGCCCGAACGGCATCGAGATATTTTGAGTGGCCGGAGAATTCTTCGTGGTTTCCTGCAACGAAAAACGCGCCCAGGGGTGGCGCCAGACGCAGCCAAGGCTTGGTCACCCATTCCAGGTTGGCGGATGTGCCGTCAAAGAGATCACCCGTAATGAAGACCACATCAGGTCGCAGGCGCAAGAGCATGTGGACGATGTGCTGGGCGAAACCGCGGCCGCGGACATGTCCAAGGTGCATGTCGCTGACCAGGGCAGCGACTCGCCCTCGCCAAGATTCCGGGAGGTTCGGAAGCTTCACGGAGATTCGTCTCACGCGAATCCAGAGGGCATTGATGATGGCGTATGCGCCAGCACACGCGGCCACGGCAAAAAACAAAAGCGCGATTGTTTGTTTGTGAAATGGGAGGCCAAGAAGTATTGTCGCAGCATATATAAGCCAGGACGAGGACGCTGCCAGGAAGAAAAAGCTTAGCATCCCAAGCCATACGGCAGAGATCGTGTAGAAGATTCGAATCAGCATATTCGAGTAGCGGAATGCAAGAAGAGAAGTGATGACAAAACTAACCGAAAGTAAAACCAGAATGATCTTCGCAGCCGATGCACCTGGAGTGTTTGCAGCCCCCATGAAACTCATCCAAGTGACGTAGACAAACCAGTGCACAGCAAAAAGAATTGCCTGAATGATGCTCGTGAATATCGCAATGCGGGCGCGCATTTGTGAAGCCTCGTTGCGGCCTACTCTCGCCGAGCTACTAACGAACGGCCGGGCATTGCCGCACCTACCAGCCATTCGTTAGATGTTTGAAAATGAAATCGGCCACATCCTCACAGGAAGTCCTCCTGAGGGTATTTGTACGCAAGCCGGTCCCCAAACGGTAACAGACACTCGCCGGGCAGTTTCTACTTTCCGTTGGAATGGCAATCGGCATCAGATAGCACGCAGTTGAAGCTTCCCGCCGCCGAGAATGTTCAATTGAGTCTGAGCATCGCGCCTGTGCCCCCTTCACGGCCGAGAATCAAGCACGATGTCTCGAAGTCAGTGCGTGCAGTGCGGGAACAATGTCACCAGGACCGTCAAGTCCCACGACGTGAATAGCCGCTGGTCGGCCCGGACTCCAGCCGCCTCGGCGGCGCGCACAATGAAGCCCAAGCGACGGCGCTTCGCGAAATTGTGCAGGTGCTCTACGCAAATTCCAGTAAGGTTCACGACCTCTGCATAAGTGAAGAGTTTTTGGCTCGCTTTGACGGTTACCATGGGACAAGTCCTCTCGCTCTCTATAGTCACTAAATTTCAAAGCATTCGCGGACGATTCAAAGGTCACAGCGCAAACAGCCAGTACCTCACAAACATCCATACGAGCGGTCCCGTCAAGCAAAGGCCAGTCGCCATGGCCAGAAGCACCTGAGTGGCGGAGATATTTACTTCGGGGGACCGTTCATCGTCTTGGGCACGCACGAGAACTGTGTTCGGGAGCATAAACGTTTGATTCACGATTCCGCTATATCGATGCAAATTCAACCGGCAAAAATCATGAACGCGGACCCAGCAGGTTCGTGCGCATGGCCGTGCATCATGCCCTCGACATCTTTGCGACCAACCTGGGCACAAGGCTCCGGGGAATCAAACGCTGTGCGAAAACGCTGAACTTATTGAGAGCTCCGGGGACTGTCAGGCCGCCACCGTGGGCGAGCACTCGCAGCGCCTCCTCGACGACTTGCTCCGGACTCTGATAAATGCCTGTCCATTTTCCGCGGGCGGGTTGCTCCGATTCACCACTCTGATTCTTACGCAGCCTTCCCGGGCAGACCGTGACGACGGTTACGCCAACGCTGCGCAGCTCCTGTTCAAGGGCTAGAGAAAACGTGGTCAAGAAGGCCTTGGTAGCGGAGTAGGCGCTCGCAAAAGGTATCGGCTGAAAACCCGCAGTCGAGGAGATGTTGACGATACCCTTCTGCCGTCGCTCCAGCATTCCCGGAAGGAGGCTGTAGGTGAGCTCAACGATGGCTTGGTTGTTGAGACGGAGCATCTCAAGTTGTCGGGGAAGGGACAGATCACGGAATTCTCCGCGAAGACCGAAGCCGGCGTTGTTGACAAGCAGCTCGATCGGAACGCCGCCGCTGGCGAGTTGTTCGGCGAGGATTTGGCCTGCTCCAGGAGAAGATAGATCAACCTGAATAGCGACCACAGAGACGGGGTAAGACCGGCGCAATTCTGACGCGAAAGCGTGGAGAGGTTCCGGGAAACGGGCAACGAGAACCAGATTGCAATGGCGCTCCGCGAGTGCGCGAGCAAACGTCATTCCCAGACCACGGGAGGCACCGGTTATGAGAGCAAAACCATCGTGCTTCATTTCAGTTCTTGCTCAGGGAGCGGCGCACGGATTGCGGAAATCGCGTATCGAAAACACCGTCCCAGAAAGGGGTGGTGATGCCGTAGCCGCGGTTAATACCTTTCGGGCTGTGGTGGTACAGGTGGTATTTCTTGATCCGGCGAAAAAGAGGAATCTGTGAATTCGAGAAATGCAATGCGTAGTGCAGCCACTCTTCGGCGACATAGCTTTGCACGACGCCCGCGAGCAGGACGGGCGCGGTGTAAACCGGAAGGAGAAAACTGGCCGGGGCTGCGAGAAGAAACAACGGCAGGATATCTTTCAGCTCGCCGCTGATGTGCCTTCCATCGAATGGCCGCATGTGATGATCCCAGTGGAGCGGGTCAAGCCGTTCGTGCAAGAAACGCCGGATCAGACTTTTGCCGGGTGGGAAGCGGCCGTGAAGGACATACCGGTGAAAGAGATATTCGACGAAAGTCCAGGTCACGCAACCCGCTGCGAAGAACGATACGGTCGTCCAGGGGTGCGTTGTCGAAAGCGCGATGATTGACACGAGAACCGCGTACAGAGTGTAGAAGACAGTCAGCGGGTAGAGACGATAGCGAGCGAGCGCGGCCTGACGCCGCTTGTAGGTTTGAAAGGGGACCTCCGCAGTCCTCTGCAGCGGCGGTGAAATAAGTGCGACTTGTGACATCGGCCTTCTCAGTCCTTCCTTGCATTCCTCGGACGAACTATTCAAAGCTTCCCGTGACGCCCTGAAAACCGTTCATGGCTTGTTTCCACAGCCACTTCATCACGCGGGCTGCGCTGTAGCAGTAAGCGACGTTGTATCCCAGCGTCGAAAAGCAATTCGGCTCGCAGCCCTTTTTCATCTCCGAGAGTTGTTGGACGTCGAACTTCTGATTGGCGACGGTGCCCCAGTCGTACGTCGCGTTGTACATGGGAAAGCACGGAGCGAGTGTCCCGTTGGTTCGAATGATCAGCCAGTTTTGCCCGGCGCGGCAGCCCCAGTGCTCGCCGACGCCGCGCATGAAGCCCTTCATGTTCTGCAGGCGGGGAATGGAATCGACCATCTTCCAGCCCTGGCGCTGCTTGTCGATGAGCCAGTCGAGAAGTTCGTCCACCATTCGAAAATCTTCCGGCCGGATGTACGTGTCGTTCTGATGCAAATGCTTGAAGTGTCCCTGCTCCATCATCGGCGCTTCGTTGATATGGAAAGTGATGGAGATGCCGTTCTCGTGTGCGATGGTGGCGAGTTGCTTCACGTCCTCGATGTTCGTGCGGCAGATATTCGTGTTAAAAAATACGGTATAGCCGTAGCGGTATTGGCGTTTGACGAGATAGTCGAAATTTGAGCGGACGTGCTCCAGGGCTTTGGGCAAGCCTGGCTTTTCCTTGATAGTGTCCACTGCGAAGTTGATGGTTGCTATTCCAGCGTCAGCTAGACGGTCAGTTACTTCCGGACGGAGAAGGCGTGCGTTCGTCGCCAGATAGACCCAAAAATCTTTCTTTGCCGCGTAGTACACGACTTTGTGGACAAAATCCGGACGCAAGAGTGGCTCGCCGCCGGTAGGGGCAAGCACGCGGCAGGGGGTCGAGTGCAACCAGTCGATCGAGCGCCGCGCCGTGTCTTCGGTCATGCCTTTGATGCGGTTGTCATACGACCAGCAGTAGTGGCAGTCCAGATTGCATTTCCACTCGGTGAACAGGTAAGCAATGATTGGCTGAAATTCGCCCGGCAGGACGCGTGATTTGAAGTACGGAAACATCCAGCCTCGCATCGTCTTCATGACCTTGGAGGCAGGCCAATGCCGCTTGCCGGTCTGGAGGACGGTTTCATGCGCGGCGATATCCTGGTCATCGAGATCGTGAAACAACTCCGGATATTGAGGAAACACAGCTGTAGGTAACGTCTTGGGATTCGTCAACGTCGACGGGTCAGGCGACGGTTTGTGCGCGGGTTGTCGCAGCAGCTCGTGTAAAGGCACATCGAGCCGGAATGGCTGACTCGGTAGAGTGGGAAACTGCTGCAGCTCGGACATACGACCTCCATAAGTTCTTGGCCCTCCGGCTAGCCGTTCCGGACGGCCGACAATACTGCGTCTTGTACGTCACCTTCCCGCACTTCGATGTTCAAGGCTGGCCAAACGACGCAAAAAAGTTTTGACGCCAACGATTCCGTCACGAGGCGTGGGCCAAAATCGGATGCCGGAACCGTACGAAAAAATGTGTCTAGTTCTTCACGTCGGACATCCAAGTGTGGAAGCGGGCAGTGAACTTGCGAGCGCATTTCGGCACGGAGGAGCGAAATCTCGGCCAGTCTTCCATCTGCGAAATGGAATATTCATCTGGAGAACGTCATCTCTAAAGAATACGAACGCCAGCAGGCCCGAATGGCTCGTCGT
>WNFQ01000816.1_pt1 | contig 21392 bp, 17 predicted proteins | sample 5400171 | NCBI WGS metagenome assembly WNFQ01 (sample SAMN13153356, study PRJNA577476) | soil metagenome | isolation source: 20 cm soil under Madrone tree | place: USA:California | collected 2016-06-14 | reverse complement strand
CCAGCCGGCAGCGCCGCGACCCGGATCAGCGAAAGCCCGACGCTGGCCGCGCCGAGCGCGACGACCGCCCACCAGTAAACCGCCGTCTTGCGGTTGTAGTCCGGCATCAGCGCCCGGTGCAGGCGCAGCCACCAGGCTACCGACGCAGTACTGGTCGTCGCGTCAGGTGCGTTCATCAACTGTTCCCGAGGCCGGCCGATCCCGCATCAATGCTCGCCGACCAGAGAGCCCTTGGTATTGAAATTGCTGCTCGAGTTATTGAAATGGGTGCTCGAGCTGCCACCCAGCAAGCCGCCGAGCAGGTTGCCGGTCTCGCTGAGCACCATGCCCTCGCTCAAGATCACGCCTTCGCTCAGGATCAGGCCTTCACTGAGGATCAGGCCTTCGCTCAGGATCACCCCCTCGCTCAGGATCACCCCCTCGCTCAGGATGATGCCGCTGCTCAGAACGTCGCCCTGGGTCAGGACCGCGCCGCTGCCGCCGATCAGCCAGCCCGACAGTGTGGCCGTCGGGATGAATGCGCCGGTCTTCCCCGTCAGGTCGCTGGCTCCGGCCAGCGCGTCACCACTGACCACCCCGGACGTGACCAGCGTCTGGTTGGAAGCGGCAGTGTCGGTGAAGTTCTGCACGTAGGTGTTCGCGAGGATGCTGGAACCGGACCAGTACTGCGGCTGGCGGAAGCGCACGATGCCGCCGGCCCAGGTGATGCGTGGGTCGTAGATCGGCTGGTAGCTGGTGAACAGCGCCGTGCTGCTGACGACGTGGCTGCCGCCGACGAACGCGATGCGCGACCAACTGAACGTTGCGCCGTTGACCGTCGAGGACTGCGTCGGCATCGACGTCTCCTCAGCCAGCATCCCGTCGCCAGGGTTGATCCAGCCGTTGTTGATCTTCGTGGCCAGATTGGTGCGCAGCGCCTTGGCCAGCACAATGGCGCCGTCGACATTCAGAAGGCCCGCTCCCTGCTCCAGCAGGTTGAAGTTGGGCAGCGGCTGCGCCGTGTACTGCAGGATCGCCTTGATCAGCGGCGGCGTGAGGCCCGGGTTCGCCTGCAGCATCAGCGCCGCGGCGCCTGCCACCGCGGGCGCGGCGACCGAGGTGCCGGACAGCCTCATCTGCGTCTCCGGGTAGACCGATGGTATGTTCAGCGGCGACACCAGATTGCTGTAGTAGTTCTGGGCCAGGTAGTTCCAGGTCGGGTTGCCGGCCTGCGCTCTGGTGGCGGCGGCCGACACGATCAGGTTTCCGGGCGCCACCAGGTCCGGCTTCAGTACGTTGTCGTACTGCGTGGTCCCGTGCGTATCGACATACGAGCCGCGGGTCGGTCCGCGCGAGCTGAACAGGTCCACCGTGTCGACGGCGCGCGACATCGAGTTGTGGTAGTTCACGGCACCGACCGTGATCACCGACGGGTCATCGCCGGGCGAGCTGACCGCCCCGTAGACCTCGTGGTTGGCGTTCGAAAGACCGAAGTTGCCCGCGGCCACCACCACCGTGATGCCGGCCGCGGCAGCGCTGCGCACCGCGGCGCACAAGGGATCCGTCTGCCAGCTTTGGGTCGACGAGGCCGCCAGGCTCAGATTCAACACGCGGATGTTGTAGTCCATGGCGTGATAAATGGACCACTCGATGCCCTCGATCGCGTCGCTGACCGTGCCTCCCCCGGTGCCGTTCAGCACCTGAACGTCGTAGATGTTCGCGTTCGGCGCGATGCCGGTCGTGTCGGGCGTGGAGGACGAGTAATACTTGGCGCGACCTGCGGCCACCGCCGCCACGAAGGTGCCGTGGCCATAAGGATCCTGCGTGCTGCTGTTGTTCAGGATCGAGTTTTCGTAGCTCGCCTGTGCGGAGCTGCCGGGCATCAGCGACATCGTGCCGTCGACACCTGTGGTCCAGTTGGCGAGCGACGCATTCAGCATGCTGACGTTGCGCAGCACGCGTGTGGTCCCACTGCCGTTCAGAAACGCATCGTGCGCGGCCATCACGCCCGAATCGAGCACCGCGATGCCGATGCCGGTGCCGTCCAGACCGCTGTAGCCGGTCTTCGTGCTGTTGGTGCGGACGTTGCTGGTCAGGGTTCCGCTGATGGTTTCCAGCGTGCTCGCGGTGGAGGCGGTGCTGCGGTTCGGCGCCACGCTGATCACGTCGCTGCGCTGCGCCAGGGCCTTGACCACGCTCGCAGGAACCACGACGGTCAGCGCGCGCGTGGCGCCGTGGCGCCTGAGGACCGAGCCGCCGCTGCTCAGTACGAAGGCGCGCAGCTCGGCCATGTCGTGATCGGCGGCCTTGCTCAGAACCAGGACTTGCAGCAGTCGCGTGCCGTTGGCGTCGTGCGCCCAGTGGACGGAAGGCGTTGTGGGCGCGTTGACGGCATCGTCGAGATCGCGCGCGACCTCGTGGTCGCGACCCTGTGCAGGAGCAGCCGCCAGCGCCGCGACTGTGGTCAGTGCGCCGGCTACGAGGCGGACGAAGTTGCGGCGGACACAGCTGCGTTCTATAAGAACGGTGAAGCGGGTCAGAGAGTCCGTCGTCCGTTCTATAAGAACGGTGAATCGGGTCAGCAAGTCCATCGTCCAACTCTTGCGATCGGCCATGCGGGTTGCGGTGTCGTGATCAAAGCCGCGGTGAATCAGCAGGACGCGGCGTGAATGCGCGATCCGGTCGCCGAAACGCCGCGTCGAAATGGCGGCTGTCGACCCGGGCGTGCGTTCCGGTCCGCCGAACAGATGAGTGCCTCCCACATTAGCCATGCCAGATCCTCGCTTTCGACTGCGGAAGCCAATCCGCTAAATTGGACGGAAACTCGGGCCAACTTTCCGGCGGCCCAATGAGTCCCGGGCTGCGCGCGCGCAGGCCGGGCCATCCTGTCCCCAGGTAAACGGTATTTCGAGGGTAATCTTTAGGGCCTACCCGACATGGGCGCCCAGAAATTTCTAGCTAGCAACCTTAAGAGCTCAAGCGCTCTTAAGGGTCAGGCCGCGAACCGCTCGATGGCAGCCCGGTTCCATTCCACGCCGGTTCCCCGCATGCCGTCGACGACCGGCACACCTTTCTCGATTCTCAGGGGTTCGGCGAGAATCGGATTCCACCAGGCGGCGTACTCGAGCCAATGCGCGGTCGGCGCGCAGCACAGCAGTTGCGCGCTGACTTCCGGCCACAGGTGGGTCGACACCGGAACGTTCCTCGCGTGCGCCAGGGCTGCCGCGCGCATCCAACCCGTCACGCCGCCGATCTTCATCACTTCCGGCATCACGTAGTCGGAGGCGCCGGCGTCAAGCGCGTGTTGCAGGTCGAGAACGCCCCACCAATTCTCGCCGCACTGGATCGCAGTGGCCGCTGCCCTGGCGACCGCTGCGTGGCCGACGTAGTCGTGTGCCAGAGTCGGCTCCTCGACCCAGGTCAGGCCTTCGTCATCCAGATAGCGAACACGATCCACCGCCTCGGCCGGCGTCAGGCACTGGTTGTAGTCGACCATGATCGACATCGAGGGGCCGACCGCGGACCGGATCGCACGGACCACCGCGAGATCCTCTCGAACGCTCGGGTAACCGATCTTGGCCTTGACTCCGGCGAACCCCTGGCGGGCCCAGGCCTCGGCGGTCTTCGCCGCGCCGTCGACGCCCTCGTAGCCTACGGCGCCGTAGGCCTTCAGCGGCCGCGCGGCTCCGCCGAGCAAGTGCATCAGCGACACGCCGTGATGACGCGCCAGAGCGTCCCACAGCGCCATGTCGATGGCGGAGATCGCAATGCCCACCAGACCCTGGGTTCCGAGCAGCCGGAAGCGCTTGGCGAGCTTTTCTTCGACCGCCGTCGGCGCAAGCGTTTCGCCAGACACCAGCGGCTCCAGGTTGCGAATCAGATCTGCGGTCGGCTTCAGTGCGGCCTGGCTGTACGTGAAGACGATGCTGTGCCCGACCGTGCCGGAGTCGGTATGGATGTCGGTCAGCACCAGCGGCGATTCCGTGATGACGCCGGCCGCCGTCGCGTGCGGCGTGTCCAACGGCACCAGGACAGCCCTGACCCGCAGTCCGTTGATCCGGATCGGCGCGAGGGCTGAAATGACGGATTCCATAGCGCACCTCCTCGCAGAAGGCGTTATTTTCGCGCCGTTCGCCCCTCGCACCATAGAAGCGCGATGCCGGCAACGAGCAGCAGCGCGGCTGCGACCGCGCTTGGCCGGGCGATTGCTTCACGGAGCGGGGCTGCGGCCGTAACCGTCAGCGGGCCGACCGCCTGCCCCAGTGCGAAAGCGGCGGTCATCGCCGCGATCAGCCCGCCGGACGCATCGCCCGCGACCCGCTGCGCTTGCTGAAGGCACGCCATCGTCGCCACCATGAAGGTGCCCCCGACGCAGATGGCGGACAGGCAGAGCGTGCCCAGACCGGTACCGACCGCCGGCAGAAAGACGCCGAGGGCCATCACGATGAAACTGCATCCGGCTGCCGCGCCAGGCCTTGCATGCCGTGCCAGATGCGAGACGGCGATCGTCGAGACGGCCGCGGCGAAGCCGAACAGCGGCCACGCCCAGGCAAAGACCCTTGGATCGGCCACGATGGCGCGCGCCACCGCCGGGATGAACGTGGCGGGCAGGATGTAGCCGAAGCCGAATATTCCGTAGCACAGGATCAGGGTCCAGCTTGCGGCATCGAGCGCGCCGAGTCCGCGCGGTCGTGCGGGCCGCACCGCCGCGTCCATCGTTGCAAAGGCCCGCCATCCAAGCGCGGCCACGGCTGCGGCGAGTACGCCCAGCCCGACCCAGGCCCAGCGCGCAGACGCCCCGACGGTCGCGACCACGAGGGCGGTCAGCCCGGCCAGACAGATTCCGACGCCGACGCCGGCGAACACCCAGCCCGACCACCTGAGACGCTGGCTGCGAGCCAGCAGCGCAAGCGCCCACGCGGACGCTCCGATCAGCACGAACGCGCTGGCCGCGCCCGCGACCAGACGCAGAACCACCCATCGCGCAACCGTATCGGCAAATGCAGTCAGCAGCGTGCTCGCGGCAACCACGACGAGCCCCCAGCGGGCCGCCAGCGGCGCCTTGACCGCCGCGACGTAGCTGGCGACCGCGCCGACCAGGTACCCGAGGTAGTTGGCTGACGCGATCCACGAGGCCTGCGCCAGCGTGATGCCCGCCGAATCCTGCATCAGCGGGAAAAGCGGCGTGAACGCGAAGCGGCCGATCCCCATCGCGCTCGCAAGGCTGGCAAGACCGACGATGGTCGCGATTCTGGCTTCGCGTCGCGCCCGGCCGGGAGCATCCATGGTCCGATGCTAGGGAGCCCGGTCGTCGCTGTATAGTGAATTAGAGAGGCTCACGTTGCCTGCGTGGCATCCGGCACCGGCGGGGCCGTCGTTCCGGAATCGGTGCTCGATACGGTCCGCGGTCCCCTGCCGGATAATGGCGAACAGCGTCGTTCTCGATCGAGTTTCCCCATGGGTTTGCTCCAGATCCTGATTCTCGCGCTCGTCCAGGGGGCGGCCGAGCTGCTGCCGGTTTCGAGCTCCGCGCACGTGATCGTCGCCGAGAAGCTGATGGGGCTTGACCCGACCGCGCCCGAAATGACGCTTCTGCTGGTGATGCTGCATACCGGCACGATGTTCGCCGTCATCGTTTACTTCTGGAAATCCTGGCACGCCGCCTACTTTTCCTCGGCGTCCGGATTTCGCGCCAATGCGCTCTACCTGGTCGTGGCGACGATGCTCACCGGCGCGGTGGGGCTGCTTCTGCTGCAGCTGATCAAGCGCGTGGCCGGCGGCAATTCGCCCGATTTCCAGATCGAGCACTTGTTCGGCAACGCCAGGCTGATGGCGGTCGCGCTGGGCGCAGCCGGCTTGATGATCATCATATCGTCGCGCTTTCCCGAGAAGACGGACGGCGACTTCTCACTTGGCCGCGCGGCGTGGGTCGGAGCGGTGCAGGGCCTGTGTCTGCCGTTTCGAGGCTTCTCGCGCTCCGGCGCCACGATCTCGACCGGTCTTTTGCTGGGCGTGAGCCGCCGGCGCGCGGAAGAGTTCAGCTTTGCGCTGGCCGTGCTGCTGACCCCCCCGGTGATCGCCCGGGAAGCCTATCGACTGTACAAGGCACTGGCCCCCGGCTCCGCGACGGTTCCCGAGGGGTTGATGCATTTCGTCGGTCCGAGCCTGCTTGGGATGGTGCTGAGCTTCCTGGCGGGCCTGGGCGCTCTGAAGTGGCTATCACGCTGGCTGGAGCAGGGCCATTGGCATTTCTTCGGTGTGTATTGCCTGTTCGCCTCGCTGGTCGTGCTCTGGATCGGTTGATTTCAGCCGTCGAGTTCCGGGTACCGGCGGAAGATGTCGTCATTGTTGAACGCCAGTCGACGGCCGGAGGCCACGTAGCGCCTGATCCGGGGGCGCGAGAAGACTTCGTCGTGCAGCGCGCGCAAACGAGGACACTGCCGCAACGCTGTGCGGCTCGCTGAAGGAAACGCGTAGCGCAGGCCCGCGACGATCTGTGCCGTCGACAGATCCACATACGAGACCCGCGCGCCGACCATCCATCGCCCGCCGGCCGGGTTGGACCTCAATACGCGCTCGAAATAGCCAAGGAATCTCGGCAGGCGGTTCACACGGAATTCCTTCGAGCGACGCCTCGCCTCGGCCTTCTGTTCCTCGTAGTACAAGCCACCGCCGAGCGGGTGATGGGTGTCGTGAATCTCCACGATGAAGTCCGCGATGGTGAGCTGCAGCTGGTGCGCCCACCGCTTGCCGGCCGCATCGCGCGGGGCAAGTTCCAGGCGATCGCCGAGAAACAGAAGGATGTTCGCCGTTTGTCCGATCAACTCCCGGCCTGCCTTCAGAAAGGGGGGAGCGAACGGCGGGCGCTCGAGATCGGCGTCTTCGAGCCATCGCTGCAGGGCCGGCACGCCGCCACCGTCTTCTTCAGGCCTCAGAGCGACATCGACGTACGCCGCCGCCGCCGCTTCGAGCGCCAGGCGTACGAATTCCGCTCGTCCCTGGATGCCGGGCCAGTAGTAAAGCTCGTAGACCATCTCGAATTCCTCGGTGAAGCGACGTCGAGCGTCATCCGAACCGGGTGCTGACGGTGCTCAACACGACACACGTGGCAACGACGGCAACCGGTGGAGCCTTCCACCGTTCCAGCAACGCCAGGGCGAGGATCGCAATGGCCACGTCGGCTCCACTGCGGATCGCCGTGAGCCACACGGGGTTGTAGAGCGCAGCGCCCAGAAACCCGACCACCGCCGCGTTGACGCCGACAAGCCCCGCGCGCAGCCTGGGGTGGCGGGCGAGCTGGCTCCACAGCGAGGCGCCGGCAACGGCAATCAGCAAGCCCGGCAGGAAGATGAAGATCAGCGCGACAGCGGCGCCGAGCGCGGGCGCGCGAACGAAGTGGCTGGCCGCCCCCAGATAAGCGGCCAGTGCGAACAGTGGCCCCGGCACCGCCTGCGCCAGCCCGTACCCGGTCAGGAAGCTGTCGTCCGAGATCCAGCCGCCCGGCACCATCGCGTCGCGCAGCAAGGGCAGCACCACATGGCCGCCGCCGAAGACCAGCGCGCCGGCGCGATAGAACAATGCAGCCAGCGCGAGCAGGCTGTGCGGAAACATGGCCGCCAGGATCGGCAGCTCGATCAGCAGCAGCCCGTACAGCGCAAGCGCGGCCCAAGCGGCCGCCGGCCGGATCGATATCGAAAGCGGCCCGGCTTGGAGCCTGCTGTCGCGGCAGAAAATCACGCCGCCCAAGGCTCCGATCGCGAGCGCGACCAGTTGCATCGATGGGCTGCCAGCCATCAGCAACATCGAAGCGGCGGCGAGCGCGATGGCAGTGGTCGCCCGGTCCGGGCACAGCCTGCGCGCCATGTTCCATACCGCCTGCGCGACAACGGCCACCGCGACCAGTTTCAGCCCGTGCACCGCTGCCTGCGCAGTCGGGCTTTGCACGCGCGCCGCCAACGCCGCGCAGGCGTACAGCAGCAGCGCCGAGGGCAGCGTGAACCCAAGCCACGCGGCCAGAGCCCCCGGCCATCCAGCGTGGCGCAGGCCGACCAGGAACCCGACCTGACTGCTGGCCGGTCCGGGAAGAATTTGACAGAGGGCGACCAGGTTGCCGAGATCTTCGCCGGTCAACCACTTGCGTTGCTGCACGTAGGTGCGCTCGAAATAACCCAGGTGCGCCATGGGGCCGCCGAACGAGGTCAATCCCAGTTGCAGCGAGGCCAGCAGAACTTCTCCGGCCCGCTTCACGCGTGGTGTCCCGTGCGGCTGCCGCGCATCGGACTGCCCGGCGCGGGTGGCGTCGATTGACGGCCGACACTATCGAGCTCTTCACGAGTCAGTCGATGACCTCGCTCGACCGGATCGCGCTGAGGGAGCGCATTCAAGAGATCGGAAAGCATTGACCGCAAGCCGTAGCGTCGACCGGCTTGGGCCCTCCGATCAGGTCAGGCATCGCAGCACGCTTGTCGCTGCATCGGCGGGCATTTCACCGACCCGAACGAACAGAACACGCAGCAGTCGCCTGGTTTCGGCCGCAGCAGGGCCTTGCAATGGGAACACTCGTAGAAGAACCAGCATGAATCGGTCGGCATCGTTTCCAGCCTGGCGACCCCGCAGTGCGGGCAGGTCAACACGGATTCGAGAACAGCGGCACCCATTCCGACTGAATTTTGCGCCCTTTGCCCATGTCCTGCATATTGAGCGCCCTCAGGGCAGGGGGCGCATGATTCGCAGCACCGGGTGCCCGCCCAGGTTCCTGATCGGGAAATACGCCAGGTGCGTTTCCGGGTCGACCGCGACCACGTGGGCATCGGGCGCGAGCGCGCCCTGCGCCCGCTTTTCCGCCCGCCCTGCTGCGAGCTTGAACAGCGAGACCGTTCCGGACTCCGAGGCGACGTAGATCAGGCCCAGCGCGGCGTCGTAGGCCAGCACGTCGGGCCCCGAGCCGACCTCGAATGAGCTCCTGACTTGTCGCGATTCCAGGTCGAACACCAGCAGTTTGTCGTTGTCCTCGCACGCGATCAAGGCCAGCCGCAGGTCGGGCTCTATCAGCAGTCCGTGATTGCCCTTCGCGCCCGGCAAGTCGATCCGGGCGATGACCCGGTCGGTCGCAGGATCGATTTCGACCAGTTGCCGGCGCGACTGCACGTTCACGTAGATGTGCCGGGAAACGGGATCGTATTGGGTGTTGCCAACCTCGCCACCCAGAGGAATCGTCGCGATGCGCTGATTGGACCGGACGTCGATCACGGTTTCGGTCTCGCCGGTTTCGTCCGAGACGTACAGCTTGCCCGCCTGCGGCGCGTACGCCATTCCATCCGGGTAGGTTCCGCCCGGCATCCGGGCCACCACGGTCAAGCTCTCTTCGTCGATCGCCACGACCTCGTCGGTACCGGTTGCGCTTGCATAGACACGACCGAGCTCCGGAATCGCCAGTACGCCGTGCACGTGCCGCAGGCCGCCGATCCTCTTGATCACCTGTCGCGTTCGGGTATCGAAGACCAGAAGCTCGCTTTGACCCAGGTGCGCAATGAATAGCAGATGCCGCCCGGCGTCGTAGCTTTCGTAGTCGAAGCGCGAGCTGTCTCCCGGAAGCGGCAGGTCCGCCTCCAGCGTCAACGGCAACCCGGGTGCCTGCTCGGCCGCGAGCGCAGAAACGGGGACGAGCAGCGCCAGTGCCGCAAGGCGTCGGGCGACTGCGCCGCGCAGCTCAGGCCGGCTTCGGTGGCCAGTGGTGTGTTTCACTTTGACACGACTTGCACCAGGCGTAGAGCGCGTCATACAGGATCAGCCCATGTCGCAGCATCTCGTGGTCGTCGGCAAAGTTGTACGACAGGCCGAGCGAAATCGCGTACAGGCCGGCGGATTGCGGCGTGAGTTCGGGCCGCGAAGTGTCCGCGCCGCGGACGATCGGCGCCAGCGTGTGCAGCGCGGGGTCTTGCAGCTCGTAGCGCGCCAAGAATGCGTCGAAGCTGCACAGCTCGCCCACATGCGACAGCTCGGCGCCTGGTATGTCGTAGGGTATTGCACCGGTGCGCTTCGCAACCTCGAACACCTGAGGCGACGGCACGTACAGGAATTCCGGTTCCTTGTCGATGAAGCGGGCGATCAGCCAAGGACAGGCGATACGGTCGATCTTCGGACGTTCGCGGGTCACCCATTTCATGATGGCTTCCCCGAGACTGCGCGCCGGGCGTAGGCGAGTCGCTCCGCAACGGATTCCCAGCGGATGTTCCGGAAGAATGCATCGATGTATTTGGCCGCGGCCGCCCCATAGTCCATCTGGTACGAATGCTCGTACATGTCCATCACGAGCAGCGGCAAAGTCGCGGCGGGCGCGTGCAGGTGGTCTGCCAGCCAGTAGTTTTCAATCTGCCCGGAATGCAGGTTGTATCCCAGCACGACCCAGCCGGAGCCGCCCCCGAGACCGGCGCCGACTCTGCGAAACTCGGTCTCCCAGGCGTCGAAATCGCCGAACGCGGCGCCAATCTGCTTGCGCAGTTCCGCATCGGCCGTTCCGTTGCCGCCCAGGTTCCCGAAATACAGCTCGTGGAATACGACCGAACCGGTGCGCATCAGGTGCTCGCGCTTCAGGTCGTCGTACAGGAACGGCGGCGTGTCTTTGTCCGCCAGCGCCTGGGCGAGCTTTTGCTTGACCGCATTCAGCGTCTTCACCGAGCCCCCATAGTTGTTCTCCCAATGCGAGCGGATCAGTTTTTCGGACAGGCCGTTCAGCTTGGCCGGGTCGAATGACAGCGGCGCTGGCTTGTGGACCGGCGCGAACGCCGGAATCAGCGCCGACACGTCGGCGACCCCCTCCACCTTGTCGGCGGCCTGCACGGCATCGACGAGCACGGTGCCGGCCGTTGCGAAAGAAGCGACCTGGAGGAAGTGACGGCGGGATGGATCACTCATGATGCGTTCTCCTGATATGACGCTAAAAGCGATGGGTGAGCGGAAACAACAGCAGGCCGAGACCGGCGCCTGCGGCCACGATCAACGGTTCGGGCAGCTTCTTGAATTTCAACAGCACGGCCACGGCAGCCAGCCCTATCAGCAGCGTCGGCAGGTCAGCGACCGAACGGCGGCCCAGCACGATGACAGATCCGGCGATCGTGCCGATCGCGGCCGCCGTGGCCCCATCGACAAAAGCGACGACGGCCGCACGCTTGCCGTGCTTCTTGAAGTACGGTGCCGGAATGATCGTGAACAGGTAGCAGGGCAGAAATGTGCCGACGGCCGCCGCCACGGAGCCCGGCAGGCCGGCGATCAGGTAGCCGATGAATCCGACCGTGATCACAACCGGTCCGGGAGTGATCATCGCCACCGCGACCGCATCGACAAACTGTCGCTCGTCCAGCCAGTGATGCTCGGTCACGACGCCGCCGTACAGGAAAGGCACGATCGCAAGTCCGCTGCCGAACACGAAGGCGCCCGCTTTCGCGAAAAAGCCCAGAACCTGGCCCAGCAGCGGCCAGTCGAGGTGGGCTGCCGGCAACGCCAGCGCGCCCAGCGATGGCGCCGTGCCTTTCAGGTTCAACCACTTGGGCGGCGCGCGCAGCAGCCAGACCAGCACGCCCCCGAGCACGAACACCCAGATAATTTCCGACGCGGTCAGCGCGGTAATGGTCGCGCTGACCAGGTAGATCCCCCACAGAAGCCGATCGCCGCCGATGTTCTTGCGGGTCAGCTTGTAGGCACTGATCGCAATGATGCCGATGACCGCCGCTCCGACGCCGTAGAAAACGGCCTGCATCCATCCAAGTCCTCCGTAGCGCACGTACAGCCAGCCGAGGGCCACGACCATCCAGAACGACGGCAGCACGAACGCCACTCCGACGATCGACGCGCCGCGCACGCCGTAGTGGACGTAACCCAGATACATGGCAAGCTGCGCCGCCAGCGGGCCCGGCATCAGCTGGGCCAGCGTCAGGCCTTCCTTGTAGTCGGCTTCCGAAATCCACCGGCGCCGCTCGACCAGATCGCGATACATGTAGCCCAGCAGCGCCACCGGGCCGCCGAAACCGATGCTTCCCAGCTTCAGCGCGTAAAGAGCCAACTGCCACAGCGTGTAACTCGGCCTATTTGGCTCGGCATCGTCCATCGGGCGTGATTCCATCGATGTCATCTTCGACGAGCGATCTTCCCCGGGGCTGGCGACAACTTCGGACCCGAGGATTTCTTCCCGGCCTCCGCGTAGAACGCGTACATCGAATCGAGCATCGGAGCCACGTGCTCCATCAGCACGTCATCGTCGGCTGCATGCCGTCGCGCCCCGCTCATCAGCGCCTCGAACCCGCTGGACTCCGGCACCACGACCCCGCCGACATCAAGCGCGTGAACCAGATCGCCCAGACGCGCAAGCCCGGCGTCCTCGACCAGCCCGAAGCTGGCGAGCAGCACCTCGAAGGTCACTTTTTCGCCGATATGCGTAAACGTGGCGCCGTCGAAGTCGAATCCCACCGCCTTTCTGGGGCAGGCCGAAGGCTTGTCGAGCCACACGAAGCGAGCCTTGGGGTCGATGAAGCGGCGGATCAGCCAGGCGCTGGCAACGCGATCGACCCACAAATGGCGGCGAGTGGCCCAGGTACGCCCTTGATAGTCCTTCCGATCCAGGCGCCGGATTGCGCCGTTGGCCGCATGGGGTTCATCGGGCGAAAGGACGGTGTCGACGACGCCGACAAAGTCGCTCCAATTGGCCTCGGCTCGTGTGGTCGCTTCGTTCGGAAAAAAATCGATCGCACGCAGCGCCTCGTATTCACGCCGCAGGCGGCGCATGGCCCGATTGATCTCGGGCGTCGACAGCCCTGACAGCGATTTGCGCGCCGCGCTCAGCGACTTGCCGAGCGCCGCATACTCCTCGGTTCGGTCGAACAGCCCTCGGAACAGATCGTCCTGAGCACGGTCACGGCTGGTCGCCTGAACGACGCTCGCGCTCCCGCCCGCCTCGATGATTGCGTCGGCCAACTCCTGCAGCGCCGAGCCGCCGGATTCGCTTTGCGGCAGCAGGTAGACGCCGTCGCGCAGCACGGCACAGCCCATCGCCTTCAAGGAGCGCCAGAACCGCATCCGCGCCGTGGCGTTTTCGGTCGGCAGCGTCAACACGAGCAGATGCCACACCTTCAGATCACGCATCCTTCAGATCCAGTGTTGTTATAACTGCAACGTTTGAGTAGCGTATCCTACATTAATTGCAGGCAGCGCAAGCGCTTTCCCTCGATATCGACGAGGACGCAACCCGCCAGATCCGTCGAGCCGGGGACGTTAATCTGGCAGGCCTGCGCTAACGCGCTGGCTGCGCGGCCCGATTTGCGAACCGAAATGCTCCGGGCGTCCGGTGTCCCCGCAGAGCCGGTGGGCATCCGCTGGTGTTGTCGATTTCAGGGGCGACCGATCGACTGAGGGTGTGGAACAAGGAGCAACTCGAATGACCGACCGCACCGAAAACCGCAGGCGCTGGCTCCTGCTATACGTTCTTTGCGCTGGAGAACTGATGATCGTCCTCGACTCGACGATCGTTAACGTTGCCCTGCCCTCGATCCGGGAGGATCTCCATTTCGGCAGATCGCTGGTGTGGGTGGTGAATGCCTATCTGCTGACCTTCGGCGGATTTCTGCTGCTGGGCGGCCGGCTCGGCGATCTTTTCGGGCAACGCCGGCTGTTCCTGATCGGCATCACGCTGTTCTCGTTCGCATCGCTGGCTTGCGGAATGGCGAATTCGCAGCAATTGCTGATCGCTGCGCGCGCAGTGCAAGGCCTGGGCGGCGCGGTCGTGAGCGCGGTCGCGTTGTCGCTGATCATGAACCTGTTCGGCGAGCCGGACGAGCGGGCCAAGGCGATGGGCATCTACGGCTTCGTCTGCGCCGGCGGAGGAAGCATCGGCGTGTTGGCGGGTGGCGTTCTGACGAATACGCTGAACTGGCACTGGGTATTTCTGGTCAACCTGCCGATCGGCGCCGCCGTGTTCGCGCTGTGCCTGTTGCTGCTGCCGGCCGATTCCGGGCGTTCGAGCGCGCGGCTGGACGTCGCCGGCGCGGTCAGCGTGACCGCGTCGTCGATGCTGGCGGTCTATGCGATCGTCAACGGCAACGAAATCGGCTGGACTTCCGTGCAGACCGTCGGGTTGCTCGGCGGCGCGGCACTGCTGCTCGCGCTGTTTCTCGGAATCGAGGCGCGGGTACGGGATCCGTTGATGCCGCTGGCCCTGTTCCGTCTGCGCAACGTCGCGACCGCGAACGCGGTCGGTGTGCTGTGGGCTGCCGCCATGTTCGCTTGGTTCTTCGTTTCGGCGCTCTACATGCAGCTTGTGCTCGGCTACAGCGCGATGCAGGTGGGTCTGGCCTACCTGCCGGCCAATCTGATCATGGCCGCGTTTTCGCTGGGTTTGTCCGCCCGGCTCGTGATGCGCTTCGGCCTCCGCTTGCCGCTGTGGTCGGGGCTTCTGCTGGCGGCAGTGGGGCTCGCCCTGTTTGCGCGCGCGCCGATCGACGGTTCGTTCGTAGCCGACGTGCTGCCCGCGATGGTCCTGCTCGGGCTCGGGGCCGGCATGGGGTTCAATCCCGTGCTGCTGGCGGCAATGAGTGACGTGGCCCCGAGCGAGTCCGGCCTGGCGTCGGGAATGGTCAACACGTCGTTCATGATGGGAGGTGCGCTCGGGCTGGCGATCCTGGCCAGCCTTGCGGCCGCGCACACCGACGATCTGCTCGCGTCGGGCGCCAGTTCGACCGCCGCACTGAACGGCGGCTACCACGTCGCCTTCCTCACCGGAGCGGCGTTTGCCGCGGCGGCATCCCTGCTGGGCGCTATCCTGCTCCGTACCGGCGGGGCAGGCGCATACCAGCGCGGCGTCGCGTCCCAGGATCAGGCGGATCGACAATTCGTCCGGGAGTAGCCGACGCGGCCCGTCGGGCCGCGCCGGGTGCGACCCACCTGTCAGTCGTCCTCAAAGTCAATCGGCGGTGTCAAACCGGTGTAGTCACCGACAACTTTCGCATCGTACGGTGAATACATTCCCTTTTGTGTGCTTTGAAGGTCGTAGCCGACGTTGTTCCCGATCGCGCCGCCGCCCGCGAGCGGCAACCCGTAGCTGGCGATAATCTGCTTGCCCGGGCTGACCCGGATCACTCGATTGTTGAACTGGTCGCTGATCAGCGTGTCCCCATTGCGCAGCCGCACCGCCCGGGTCGGCAGGGGCGCCGCGATGCTGAGCGGGTCCGTGTTGGTGGCGTATTGCCAGATGATGTTGTCGTTGGCGTCGACTTCGACGGCGCGAGAGTTGCCGGCATCGGTCAGTAACGTGTCCCCGTTGGCCAGGCGGCTGGAGAAGGCGACCGGACCCACCGCGCCGCCGGCGGTGAACGTCTTGACGATCTGATCGTCACGCGTGACCTCGATGGCCCGGTTGTTGTTTTCGTCGGAAATAAGGATGTGTCCGTTATCGAGCAACTCGGCGGAGTTCGGGCTGTTGAGCTGATCCGCCGGGTTCGTGTTTGAACCCGGATACTGCCAGACGATTTCCTTCCGTAAATTCACTTCAATGATCCGGTTATTACCTTGATCCGTGATCAGCACGTGGAAATTCGGCAGCCACGTGCATTGGACCGGCGTACTCAACAGATCGGCCGCTGAGCCGGTTTGTCCGAACTGGCCATACTGCCAGACGATCTTCCCTTTCGGGCTCACCAGGATGACGCGATTGTCAACTGCGCCGTTGGGGGCCTGGGGAATTACGCCCGGCGGTGTACCGGTACCCGCCATCAGAGTAAATCGCCCGACGCGCTGAGCGTCGTTGACACCGATGATCGATTGTTCGGAAAAATCGTTCGGCCCCAGTCCAAACGACCATACGATCGTACCGTCGGTGGTCGTCTCGATGACGCGATTGTTGAACTGGTCGGAAATCAGAATGTGTCCGGGCTTGTTGAATTCCGGGCTCACTGCTGTCCCCGCAGCCAGGACATTGTCGGCCAACGCGAACGCGCCAATCGCGGCGAGGCCGACAACGAAATATGAACCGATCGACCCTTTAAAGCCTCGTTTGAACATATTGAGTCTCCACTAGCAATCGAAAGTGCGGCGCGACGATGCGCAAAAGTTGGGGGTGGCCCTGAAAAACGGATTCACGTGATGAATCCCTCAAATCGATCGAGGGGCGTAACACCTCCTCCCAAGGCGGTGTCGCGGTGCCAACGGCTCCGGCTGCAGTGCCGTTGCGCCCACGGTGTATCCCGGACCGCTGCGAAAGGTTCAAGGAAAGATGGATGCGAAAGGCACGCGTGGCGCTGTCTTGATGAACGGTTGCAGCCCACTCATTGAAGGCGCGTGGGACTCAGGGCGTTTTGCGACATGGCAGCGTTCGGACTCGGGGAAGGTGCCTGGCCCAGGGTTGCGAGGAATGCGACGACGTTCTCGCGGTCTTTCTCGTCAGCCAGCCCCGGAAACATCATCCTGACGCCAGGCACGTGTTTTCGCGGCGCTTTCAGGTAGGCCAGCAGCTGATCCGGCGTCCAGACGATCTCGCTGCGTTTCATCGCGGCCGAGTATGGGAAATCCGCAATGCTGGCAGCACGGCGGCCGACGACCGAATAGAGAGACGGGCCGACCAGGTTCTGCCCTCGTTCCTGGCTGTGACAGGAAGCGCAGTTCTGTCGGAAGAGCTCGGCTCCGCGCGCGGGATCACCCCCCGCGTGGGCCAATCCGCTCAACATCGAGATTGGAACGAAAAGAATCGCACGCAACCAGGCGACCTGTCTCACCGCACTCTTCCATCACTAAGTGGCCACCCAAGAAACGGGAACAGCCTGTTGTTGCCAGAGGTCATCAAGGGACTCCATTGCCGAGGCGACGGCCTTGCATAACGGGTCTTTACAGATCCATCTGCCGCCAACGTACCGCTCTGCCGGCTGGCGCGCGTCGCGCGCTTCGGTCGGCCGCGGTGAGTGGCGCCCAGGTTGTCCGAGGTTCAATCGTCGATGACCGCCCGAAGATCCGTTACAGTCCTCGCCATGATCTGCATTGACATTCCCGGTATCGCGCCTTTGCGCCCGGAGCACCTGGTGCCCGATTTCAACGGCACGCCAGCGTGCAACTCTGCGTGCGGTTTTGCTTCGCGCCTGGCGCGGCGCAGCTGCGCGTTTCGCGCGGATCAGAACTGAATCGGGGCACCGCCCAGCGCCTGGTACAGCGCCGCCGTGTCGGTCAGGCGCGCGGCCTGCGCCTGGACGCGGGAGATCCTGGTCTGCTGGTAGGCCTGCTGAGCGCTCAGCAGCGCCAGCACGTTGACCGCACCGGCGTCGAGCTGGCGACGCGTCAGATCGAGTGTCTTGCGGGCGGCCCCTTCCGCCTTGACGGAGGCGGCGAGCGCGTCGGCATCGCCCTGGAGCGCATACAGGCTGTCGGCGACGTTCTGAAACGCGGTCAGCACGACGCTGCGGTATTGCGCGGTCGCCTGGTCGAGCGCTGCCTCGGCAGCACGCTGCCGGTGGCGTAGCGTGCCGAAGTCGAAAATCGTCTGACTGACGTTGCCCGTGATCGACCAGAACCTGTTCTCGTTGGCAAACATCCGCGCAAACTGCGTGGCGGTGCCACCATAGACGGCCGAGATCGAGAACTGCGGCAGGCGGTTGGCGACCGCGACGCCGACCTCGGCGCTGGCCGCATGCACCAGCGCCTCGGCGGCCCGCACGTCCGGCCGGTGCTCGACCAGTTTCGAGGGCACGCTCAACGGCAGCTCCTCGGGAAGCTTCAGCGTCTCCAGATCGAGCTGTGCCGGCTGCCCCTGAGCCGGCAGGTCTCCGGCCAGCACGGCCAGCAGGTCGCGTGACTGCTCCAGCTGCTTTTTCAGCGGCGGCAGCACCAACTCGGCCTGCGCCAGCGCCGATTCCTGCGAGGCGACGTCCAGGCCCGACGCGTAGCCCAACCGCGCCTGCTCGCGCAGCAGCTCGAGCGAGCGCCGCACAGCCCGAATGATGTCTTCGGCGGCATCGGCCTGCGCCTTCAGCGCCGCCTGCTGGATCGCAGCCGCCACGACGTTCGAGGCGAGCGTCAGGTACGTTGCCTCGAGCTGGAAGCGCTGCGCTTCTTCCTGCGACGCCAGCGACTCGACCGCGCGGCGGTTCAGGCCGAACACGTCGGGCACGAAGCCGACGCTGACCTGCGCCGTGTGCAGCGTGTATACCGGCGCGCCGGAGTTCAACGTGGGCGCGATCGTGCCGATCGCGTTTTCGGCGCGGCTGGGCGAGTAGCTCGCCTGCAGCACCGGAAAGGACGCGCCGAACTGCGCCGCGGTGGACTCGTGCGCCTGCCGCAGCGCGGCCTTCGCGGCATCCACGGTCGGATTGCGCTGGAAGGCGCGCTCGACCAGGCGGTCGATCGACGGCGATCCGAACCCGGTCCACCAGCGCGCCGGCACTTCGGCGCCCGCGCTGAAGCTCTGCGCCGCGCCGGCAGCAACCGGCGCCGTAGCGGTACCGCCCAGAGGCTCGCGGACATAGCCCTGGACATCGGGCGGCGCCGGCCGGTGAAAGTCGGGCCCTACCGCGCAGGCCGCGCACAGCATCGCCGATAGCGCCGCCATGGTCGCGAGCGCTCGCCGGCGGCGCCCGCCCGTCGGCCCGTCAGCTCCGATTTCACGACTCATCATCGCTCTCCCGCGGCCGGGCGCGTGCGATGCAGGCCGACAGCGCCATCATCAGCATCGGGCGCATCTGCTGCTGGGCCGCGTAGCGCATCGCCTCCGACGGCTCCTTGCCTTCAGCCACTAGATGATTGAAATAGGTCAGGATCAGGATCCCGTTCATCACCGACACGCCGAACAGCGACACGAAGCCGATTGCCGCCGAGATGCTGAGGTTCAGCCCCGATACATACAGAGCGATCAGGCCGCCGGCGGCCGAAAACGGGATACCCGCCAGCGTCAACAGGCTGTCGCGCAGCGAATTGAACAACATGTACAGCAGCAGCAGGATCGCTCCGATCGCGATCGGCGCCACGATTTCCAGCCGGCGCTGCGCCAGCCGCAGTTCTTCGAACTCGCCGGCCCATTTGATCCGGTACCCCTGGGGCAGCTTGACGTTATCGCGGATCCGCGCTTCGGCGTCGGCCACCGTGCTGCCCAGGTCGCGCCCGCGCACGCTGAATTTGACCGGAATGTAGCGCTCGTTGCTCTCGTGGTAGATGTAGGAGGCCCCGGTGTCCAGCGTGATCGACGCCAGCTCGCGCAGCGGAATGTACGCGTTCGTCCCGCCTGGTGTCGAATAACCGACCAGGATGCTGCGCACCGCGTCCAGGCTCGAGCGGTATTCCGGCTTCAGGCGCACCGTCAACCCGAATTGCCGGTCCCCTTCGAGCACGGTCGTCGCCTGCGTACCGCCGGCGGCAGCCTGCACGACCGTGTTGACGTCGCCGGTATTCAGGCCATAGCGGGCCGCCTTCGCACGATCGACCGTGACGTTCAGAGTGCCTTCGTGGTTGATGCTTTCCACGGCGTCCTTCACGCGCGCGAGGACCTCGTTGGTCCGCAAGGTGCGGTTCATCACGACGATCGCGGTGACCACGTCGTCCTGGTCGTCGCGGCCGGCCTTGCCCAGGCGAGGCAAGTAGCCGACCCGAACCGCCGCGACGTCCTTCACGCGCACCGGCGCGCCGTTGGTCTGCGACAGCACCACGTTGCCGATATCGGTCGTGTCGCGAATCAGACCGACGCCACGGATGTTGACCGACTGCTGTCCCACGTTGATCGTTCGCCCGCCGACATTGGTGTTCGCATTGCCCACGGCCGCGATCAGTTGCGGCAGCGTGATGCCGTAACCTTGCAGCCTGGTCATGTCGGCCTCGACCTCGTACTGCTGGGTGGTTCCGCCCCAGGTGACGACCTGCGCCACGCCCGGAACCGTCAGCAGGCGGCGCTGCACCACCCAATCCTGGAGCGTGCGCAGATTGGTGAGGCCGAAATGCGGCGGGCCGACCAGCTGATAGCGGAAGATCTCGCCGACCAGGCTGGATGCCTGGATCTGGGCCGACACGCCATTGGGCAGGCTGACTTTCTGCTGCAGACTGAGCGCGGCTTGCGTGTACGCGAAGTAGTACTCGACGCCGTATTTGAAGGTTACGCGGACGAAGGACAGCCCGTACGAGGACGTCGAGCGGATGTTGTCGACGCCCGGCGTCGTGGCCAGGCCGACTTCCATCGGACGCGTGTAGTAGCGCTCCATCTCCTCGGCCGACAAGCCCGGCGCCTGAGCCGTGATCTCCAGGATCACCGGCGCCGGATTCGGGTAGGCCTCGATGTTGAGCTTCGAAAATGCGGCCACTCCGGCGGCCAGAAACGCGACCACAGCCAGCAGCACGACGGGTCGCCGCGTCAGAACCAGAGCAAGGATCGCTTTGAGCACGGTGGATCTTCGTCGATTCCGGCGAAAGCAGAATCCGCCCGCGCCGTTGTCCGGCTATCGCGCTTGCAGCGCCAGCTCGTTGGCCAGGAACAGGGCCCCGTCGGTCGCGACCTGCTCGCCCTTGGCGACGCCGTACAGGATCTGGTCCAGGCCGTTCTGCTGCATGCCGAGCTTCACCGGCCGGCGCACGAACCGGTGCCCGTCCCCGGTCACAAACACTTCCATCGTGCCATCGCCTTCGCGAACGACGCCGGAAACCGCAATCGCAGGTGAACGCACAGGCGCTCCGGTGCGGATCACGAAGGTGCCGAGCATCTGCGGCCGCATCTCGTGTCGCGGATCGCGGATTTCCGAGCGAACCGTGACCCGGTGCGTGTTCGGATCGACCGCCGCGCCGATGTAGCTGACGCGCCCCTCGAACTGGCGGTCCGGATACGCGGTGAGCGACGCCTCGACCGGCTGTCCCAGACGCACCCGCGGCAGCTCGTCCTCGGCGACGTTCGCAACCATCCACATCGTCGAGATGTCGGCGACCGTGAACGGGGCCGAGCCGTTGCCGGGCTGCACCAGCAGGCCCGGCGCCGCATTGCGCGCGGTGACGCGGCCGTCGATCGGACTCGCGATCCTCAGTTCTGAGGCCGTGCTGCGGCTGGCGATGATCCGTTCGATCTCGGCGTCCGACTTGCCGAAGGGCACCTCAAGCGGGCCTCCTTACCGGGCTTTGCCTGAATCGCGATAAACGAGCTTCGACGCGCCGGCGCCAGGTCAGGCCGGCTTGGTGGAAAGGATAGCTGCAGTCGGGCTCGAGGCCCACCAGGGCAGTCCCCCGGCTGAAAAAAAGAGTGCGGCCCGAGCCATGCGGCGCGGGCCGTTCGGAAGGATACCGCGATCAGCGGGCGGGGCGCTGGCTTTACTGCGGCACCAGGACCATCCACGCCACGCCAAAGCGATCCGTCACCATGCCGAAGCGCGGCGAAAAGAAGGTCTTGCTCAATGGCGCCGTCACCTGCCCGCCGTCCGACA